>RCUH01001305.1_pt1 | contig 19091 bp, 17 predicted proteins | sample 2166191 | NCBI WGS metagenome assembly RCUH01 (sample SAMN09932848, study PRJNA488358) | compost metagenome | feature: garden; material: soil; isolation source: compost soil in an enriched community after 214 h of incubation | place: Germany: Experimental Botanical Garden Goettingen | collected...
CTTTTTACCCCTTGCCCGTCACCGCCAGATAGTGGTGCACGCCATCCAGCAGCATCTGCACCGAGATCATCACCAGCAGCATGCCCATCAGCCGCTCCACGGCGGTGAGTCCTCGCTCACCCAGCAGCTTGTTGAACAGCTCGTAGAACATCAGGATCACGGCGCTGGCACCCCATGCCATCAGCAGGGCCAGGGACCAGTCCGCCATCCGGGTCGGCTCCTGGTTCGCCAGCAGCAGCAGGGAGGCCAGGATGGAGGGGCCCGCTATCATGGGGATGGCCATGGGCACCAGGAAGGGCTCCTCCCCCGCCGCCAGCCCGGTCACGCCCCCCGGACTCGGGAAGATCATCTTGATGGCGATGAGGAACAATATGATGCCCCCGGCGATGCTGACCGCCTCCTGGCGCAGGTTCAGGAAGCTCAGGATCTGCTGACCGGCAAACAGGAAGCCCAGCATGATGCCTAAGGAGAACAGCAGCTCGCGCATCATCACCTTGCGCCGCCGCTTGGGATCGACATGACGCAGTATGGAGAGGAAGACCGGCAGGTTGCCCAGCGGATCCATGATCAGAAACAACATGACGGCAGCGGAGAAAGTATCCATACAGGTTCCCGGGCGTTGCCCAGGCCAAGCCTTTAACAGAGGGGGGAGAGGGCGAAATATAACAAAGGAGGCGGGATTCGGCGAGCGCCTCGGTGCGCTCGCCGCGGGATCAGCCGTGGTTGCAGATCTTGTCGGCCCGGGTCTGGAAGCCCTGCTCTGACTCGATGAACTTGCCGCGTTTGGCCAGCAGGCTGATCAGCGCCTCTGCATCCATCTCGCTCGCGCTGCAGGTATGGAAGCGGGCATCGGCGCCAAAGCGCGCCTCAATCGCCTCCCTGAGACTGGCCCGGGTAAAATGGCCACCCTCTTCCAGCATCATCTCCATCACTTCGTGACCGTGTATCGACTGGGACATCTCAAACCTCTTTAATCATCATGTCAGATGTCCATTAGAGCCTGAACCCCGGCCCCCGATCTTGATATAAGCCAACAAAACGCCTTTTTTAACTTCCCCGGGCTGGCCGCGAGCGTCGCTTTGTCGATAATGTGGCAACCTGATCGGGGGATGGCTACACTAGCGCCCCTTTGCCATCGCAGACAGAAAATAAGGACATTGGCGTCATGCTGTTCCATGGATTGGTCTTCAAGCCCTGGCGGATCTGGACCCGCCGCCCGCTCTGGTTGAAGACACTGCTCGGCATGCTGACCGGGATCGGGCTAGGACTCTGCTTCAGCGAGCAGGCAATGCTGCTCAAGCCCATCGGCGTCCTGTTCGTGAACACCATACAGATGCTGATGGTGCCCCTCATCTTCTGCTCCGTCATCGCCGGCCTCACCGCCCTGCTCAAGGGCAAGACCCTGGACAGGATCGGCAGCAAGGCCATAGGTCTCTACCTCTGCTCCACCGCCGTCGCCATCTGCATCGGCCTGGTAATGGGCTGGCTGCTGGAACCCGGCATGGGCGCCAACATGGGCCCCTACGAACGGACCGGTGTGATGGTGCAGCCGACCCTGGCCAGCGTGCTGAGCCATCTGGTTCCCCACAACCCGGTACAGGCCATGGTGGATGGCAAGATACTGCAGGTGATCGTCTTTGCGGTGGCCCTCGCCCTGGCCCTCAATGCCAGCGGACGACGCGGTCGCCCTGCCATTCTGTTCTTCACCTCCCTGGCGGAGGGGATGTTCAAGCTGACCCAGATGGTGATGGCGCTGGCCCCCTATGGCGTCTGCGCCCTGATGGCCTGGATGACGGGCAAATACGGGGTGAGCCTGCTGCTGCCCCTGCTCAAGGTGATAGGCGCCGTCTACCTCGGCTGCCTGCTGCACGTGCTCGGGGTCTACAGCAGCCTGCTGATCCTGCTGGCCCGCCTCAATCCGCTGCACTACTTCAAGAGCATCGTCGACGCCCAGGCGGTGGCCTTCACCAGCAGCTCAAGCAGCAGCACCCTGCCCATCAGCCTGGCCTGCGCCGAGCGCCGGCTGGGGGTCTCCCCCGCCATCACCGCCAAGGTGCTGCCGATTGGCGCCACCATCAACATGGATGGCACCGCCCTCTATCAGGGGGTGACGGCGCTGTTCGTGGCCCAGGCATTCGGGGTGGATCTGCACGTGGTGGATTACCTGACCATCATCAGCATCGCCACCCTGGCCAGCATAGGCACGGCCGGCACGCCGGGCACCGGGCTCATGCTGCTGACCCTGACGCTGACCGCGGTGGGATTGCCGCTGGAAGGGGTGGCGCTGATCGCCGGGATAGACAGGATCCTCGACATGGCCCGTACCACTGTCAACGTCTCCGGCGACATCCTGGTGTCGGTGCTGATCGCCCGCAGCGAGAAGGAGCTGGATCTGGCGATCTATCACGATGCCAGCGCGGGGGAGGACATCGACTTCACCCTGCGCTGAGGGTGACGGGAGGGAAAGATCTCAGTGATCCTGGGGATCGTGATGGCAGCGCCAGCAGATATCGAAGTTGGCGCCGTTCTCCTCCCCGCACTGGCCGCACAGCCAACCATTGCCCTGGCGCTGCTGGTAGCGCTCTATGATCCTGCCTGCCCGCCGGCGATCCTGCTCGCACACCATCAGGGTGACCTGCAGCAGATCCACGGGCAACTCCCCTAGCGCCCCCGAGAGCCCCTCCCCGCTGAGCCGCACCCGCACCCCTTCGACTTCCAGCGCCCCTTTCAAGGCATGCGCCTCCAGCGAGTGGGAGGCCCGATACAAGTTAATCCACTGCTCCATATATCCTCTCCTCGCAACCCCTAGTCGATGCACCGGCGACGCCGGCCCAAGGACCATCACACTTCCTCCGCATGACCCCTTGCCGCTCACAGCAGGTTGTCGATGCCGTAAGTCGGGCCATTGGCCACCAGAAAATCGATAAACACCCTCAACTTGCGCGGCATCAGCCGACGCTCGGGAAACAGCAGATAGATGGGCACCTTGGGCTGCTGCCAGTCCGGCAGCAAAGCCACCAGAGAGCCGTCGGCCAGCTCATCATGGCACAACATGGCGGGCAGGGAGGCGAGCCCCAGCCCGGCCTTCGCCGCCTCTCTGGCACAGGTGATGTTGTTGACCTGGAAACGGGACGGCGGATCCACCAGCACTTCCCGGCCATCCAGTTCAAAACACCAGTGGGAGGCGAGAAAACCGCTGCTCACCGCGACCCTTTCATGGCGCACCAGATCCTCGGGTCGGGTGATCGCCGGGCTGCGCGCCAGATAATCCGGGCTGGCGCAGAGCAGGCGCCCGGTGCTCCACAGGCGCCGCGCCGCCAGGTTGGAGTCGCTCATGTCGCCGATCCGCACTATGGCATCCAACCCCTCGCTGATGGGGTCCACTATGCGGTTGGTCAGCTCCAGATCCACCCGCAGCCCCGGATAGGCTTGCAGAAAGTGAGCCACCAGCCGACCCACCACCAGCTGCCCCGTCTCGATGGGAACCGCCAGCTTGAGGGTGCCGGTCACCTCCTGCTGGCTGGCACTCAGCATCAGCTCGGCCTGGGCCAGCTCCTCCACCGCCTTGCTGCAGCGCAGGTAATACTGCTCTCCGGCCTCGGTCAGGGTGAGCTGGCGGGTGGAGCGATAGAGCAGCCGCACGCCGAGGTGCTGCTCCAGTTCGGCGATGCGGCGGCTCACCGTCGCCTTGGTCATGCCCAGCTCCTGGGCGGCGGCGGTAAAGGAGCCCTTGTCGACGATGCGCACCAGAATCAAGGCTGCGTTCAAGTCCATTGTCTCACCAGTGAAACTGTATATCTCATGAATGGATACTAATCGAAACAGTCTGCCGATGTTAGCCTGCCCGCCACAGTTCAGGAAAAGCAAAAATCATGAGTCAACACAAGAAGATCCCTCTGCTGGCAGCCCTGCTGCTGGCCCTGCTCGGCATGCTGTTTGCCGCCTACTGGTATCTGCACGGCCGCCATTTCGAGAGCACCGACAACGCCTATCTGCAGAGCGAGGTGACCGGCATCGGCTCCAAGCTGCCCGGCTATATCAGCGAGGTGCTGGTGACCGACAACCAGGAGGTCAAGGCCGGCCAGCTCATCGCCAGACTGGACGACAGGGAGTACAGAACCCGGGTGCTCGAGGCCGAGGCCGATCTGCACCTCAATCAGGCGACCGCGGAGAACCTGGCCGCCACCCGTACCCAGCAGCTGAGCCTGATCCGTCAGGCCGAAGCCAGGGTCGCCTCGGCCAATGCCGAGCAGGTGCGGGCCCAGCAGCAGGTGCGCCGGGTCAGCCAGCTCAATCAGCGCAACTACAGCTCCCAAGACAGCCTGGACGAGGTGCGCGCCGGTCTGCAGGTCAATCAGGCCCAGGAGCAGGAGGCCAGAGCCGCCCTGCAGGCCGCTCGCGAGCGCCTGCTGGTGCTGGACGCCGAAGCCAAGCAGAACCAGGCCAGACTGGCACTGAGTGAAGCCCAGCTCGAACAGGCCAGGCTGGAGCTCGGCTACACAGAGCTGCGGGCCCCGGCGGACGGCATCATAGGCAAGCGCAGCCTGCGGGAAGGGCTCTATGTGCAGTCCGGCATGCAGGTGGCCAGCCTGGTACCGCTGCAACAGGTGTGGGTCGAGGCAAACTTCAAAGAGACCCAGCTGCAGCACATGCAACCGGGTCAGCGCGTGGAGGTGATCCTGGATGCCTATCCGGATCAGCCGGTCGAGGGGATCATCGACAGCCTGGCCCCCGCCACCGGCGCCAAGTTCGCCCTGCTGCCGCCGGAGAACGCCACCGGCAACTTCACCAAGATAGTGCAGCGGGTGCCGGTCAAGATCCGCATCCCCGAGCCGGGCGCACTGGCAGGCAAGTTGCGTCCTGGCCTCTCCAGCGAAGTGATTGTCGATACCCGCACCCCTGATCCCGTAGTCGCCGCCAACTGATGGAACCCATTCCACGTCGCAACTGGATCGCGGTCATGGGGGGCCTCATCGGCGCCTTCATGGCCATACTCGACATCCAGATCACCAACGCCTCCCTGAAGGACATTCAGGGGGCCCTCTCGGCCACCCTGAGCGAGAGCTCCTGGATCTCCACCTCCTATCTGGTGGCGGAGATGATCGCCATCCCCCTGAGCGGCTGGCTGAGCCGGGGGCTGAGCGTGCGCCGCTACCTGCTGTGGACCACGGGGGCCTTCATCGTCGCCTCCGTGCTCTGCTCGTTCAGCTGGAACCTCACCAGCATGATCGTCTTCCGGGCATTGCAGGGCTTCACCGGCGGGGCCCTGATCCCCATGGCCTTCTCCCTCATCGTCAGCCTGCTGCCGCTGCACAAGCGGGCCACCGGCATGGCGCTGTTCGGCCTCTGTGCCACCTTCGCCCCCGCCATAGGTCCGACCCTCGGGGGCTGGCTGACGGAGCAGCTCTCCTGGCACTACATCTTCTATCTGAACGTGCCTCCCGGCCTGCTGGTGATGGCCATGCTGGCCCACGGTCTGGACAGGAAGCCGGTGGACTGGGAGGTGATAAAACGGGTGGATCTGGTCGGCATCCTCACCATGGCGGTGGGGCTGGGTCTGCTGGAGGTGGTGCTGGAGGAGGGCAACAGAGAGGACTGGTTCGGTTCCAGCTTCATAGTGCGGCTCACCGTCATTTCGGTGGTGGCCCTGGTGTTCTTCGTCATCAGCCAGCTGCTGCGCCGCCATCCCCTGGTCAATCTGCGGCTGCTGCACAGCCCGCGCTTCGCCCTGGCCTGCTTCGCCTACCTGGTGCTCGGCATGGCGCTGATGGGGTCCATCTATGTGCTGCCGCTCTACATGGCGCAGATCCACAACTACAACGCCCTGGAGATTGGCGAGGTGCTGATGTGGATGGGCCTGCCCCAGTTGCTGGTGCTGCCCCTGGTGCCCAGGCTGGTCACCCGGATAGATCCGCGCTACCTGGTGAGCTTCGGCTTCCTGGTATTTGCCATCAGCTGTTTCATGAACGTCAACATGAGCGCCGACTACGCCGGCCCCCAGCTGATCCAGTCGCTGATAGTGCGGGCCCTGGGTCAGCCCTTCATCATGGTGCCCCTCTCTCTGGTAGCCACCGCCAGCCTGACCCCGGAGGAGATCCCCTCCTCCTCCACCCTGCTCAACGTGCTGCGCAACCTCGGGGGGGCCTTCGGCATCGCCATCATAGCCACCCTGATCGACAACGACACCCGCATCCATGCCAGCCAGATAGGCAGCACCCTGGCCGCCACCAGCATAGAGGGGCAGAGCTACCTGCTGCAGCTGGCCCAGACCATGATGGCCCAGGGCTCGGATCCCGCGCTCGCCCAGCAGCAGGCCAGGGCCATGCTGTCCAATACCATCAACCGGGAGGCCGCCATCATGGCCTACAACCAGGTGTTCTACGTGATGGGTATCTTCCTGCTCATCGCCAGCGCCCTGATGCTGCTGCTCAGGCAACCGGCCCCCAGGGCCGCGGACGCCGAGCCGCTGGAGGCGTAAGCCAGAAATCAGAAACGGGCCGCTAGGCCCGTTTTCTTATGGTCGACGAAGCTGCTCATCCCGCGAGGGAAGCGGCGATCAGGAACTGGGCGGCGAAGTAGCTGCTCATGATCCAGGCCGTGGCATGGGGGAAGGGGCGGCGGAAGCGATCTAGCGCCAGCATGCTGTCGGAGAAGAGGAACATCAGCGCCCCCACCAGGGCCGCAGCAGAACCTGCGGTGAGAGAGGCGTGCCAGGCGCCGGCGGCGACCCAGGCCATGGCGATGATCACCAGCATGTAGCAGAACACAGGGATCTTCATCTCCCCGAGCTTGCCCCACAGCAGGCCGAACACCATGCCGGCCACCAGCAACAGCAGCAGGCCATCCACCAGCTTGAGCACCAGGGGGCCCTGGGCGAAACCGACTATGTAGCAGAGGTGCGCGACAAAAAATGCCGCCAGTCCCTGGATGAAGCGATCCCGTGGCAGCATCAGCAGCACGTCACCGGCCAGCGACAGGCAGAGGCCGAGCAGGATCCAGGCATGGGAACCGTTGTGGTCATCGCTCTGGTAGCCAAAGGCCAGGGCGATGATGAACAGCATGGTCAGCGGTTTGCTGATGTAGAACTGACGGGAGTCTGAGCCATAAGCCGCGCGGATGTGCCACCAGCCAGATGCGATGATCAAGAAACTCAATAACATGCCCTGCTCCTCACCGATTGCTCGCGGTCACACGGCAACCTCTTTAGTGCCCGCAAGAGTAGCAAATTCCCCCGCCCAGTGGCAGGGGTGTGAAGCAGATGACACCCTACACCTAAAGTCTAATTGCCCCCTGCTCGCGGCTCGGGCATAAGAGACAGCTCTGGAAGATCACCATGGAAGACGCAATGACCAACTACCTGCCTGCCATCGACATCATGATGTGCCACCTGGGGATCAGCTTCGAACAAGCGTGTGAACAGCTTGGCCTGAGCCCGCAGGAACAACAGACCCTGGATCAGCTGCAAAAGCAGAAACAGACCCAGTCAAACTAGCCTGCCCGGTATTGAAAACGGCGCCATCGAGGCGCCGTTTTTATTGGTGGTGTCTATGAGCGGATGGCCCGTCGCCGTTGCAGCCAGACCACGGCCCCGAACAGCAGGAAGCCCGGGATCCACATCAGCTCCTTGTGCCAGCGCTCGGTCGGCGCCTTGACGGAGAGGATCTCCTGGTCAAACTCCATGCCGGCCGCCGCCGCCGGACTGCCGAAGGTGACGTTGTCGATCAGGGTCTTGCCGTCCTGCTCGTACAGGGCCAGCCCCAGGCTGGCCAATCGCGCTTCGCCATCGGCACCGGCCGGTACCGCCAGCAGCACTGTGGATTGGCGCAGCTTGCCCACCGCATCCTCCCCCTGGATCCGCAGTCGCAGCGTGCTCTCCGCTTCCACCTCGCCCAGGGTCTGGGCCAGCTGGGCGGGAGGAGTCTCACGATAGGGATCGTGCACCATGTCCATCCAGAAACCGGGACGGAACAGGGTGAAGGCCACCAGCAACAGCAGCACGTTCTCGTACCAGCGGCTCTTCACCAGGAACCAGCCCTGGGTGGCGGCGGCAAAGATCAGCATGGCGACCGTGGCCACCACGAAGATCAGCACGCCGTGGGCGAAGTCCACATCGATCAGCAGCAGATCCGTGTTGAAGATGAACAGGAAGGGCAGCGCCGCGGTGCGCAGGCTGTAGTAGAAGGCGGTGATCCCGGTCTTGATGGGATCCCCCTTGGAGACGGCGGCCGCCGCGAACGAGGCCAGCCCCACCGGCGGGGTCACGTCCGCCATGATGCCGAAATAGAAGACGAACAGGTGCACGGCGATGAGCGGCACTATGAGGCCGTTCTGCTGCCCCAGCGTCACCACCACGGGGGCCAGCAGGCTGGAGACCACTATGTAGTTGGCTGTGGTGGGCAGCCCCATGCCGAGGATCAGACTCAGCAGGGCGGTGAGGAGCAGCATCAGCAGCAGGTTGCCCATGGAGAGCATCTCCACCAGATCCGCCAGCACCAGGCCGACCCCGGTCTGGGAGACGGCACCGACTATGATGCCGGCGGTGGCGGTGGCGATGCCGATGCCGATCATGTTGCGGGCACCGGCCACCAGGCCCTCCTTCAAGTCCACCAGACCATCGCGGGCCGAGCCGTAGTCATGCTTGCCGTCGGTACGCAGCCAGTTGAGCAGCGGCCGCTGGGTCAGCAGGATGATCACCAGCATGACGGTGCCCCAGAAGGCCGACAGCCCGGGCGAGAGGCGCTCCACCATCAGGCACCACACCAGCACCACCACGGGCAGCAGGAAGTGCAGGCCGGAGAGCAGCACGGCGCGGGTGTTCGGCAGCTCGGTGAGGGGCTGATCCGGATCCTCGGCGGGCAGCGGCGCATTGCTGGCCGCTATCTTCAGCAGCCCCAGATAGACGGCCGCCAGCAACAGGGAGATCCCCGGCAGGGCATAGTCCCCCAGCGCCGGCTTGAGCCAGCCCAGACCATAGTAGACCGCCATCGACAGGCCGCTGATGAGGGTGGCACCGAAGGCGAAGCCGGTCAGACGGCGCAGCCAGGGCTTGGGTTGATGGCCGCCGATGGGCTGCATGCCGAGCTTGAGCGCTTCCAGGTGGACTATGTAGAGCAGCGCTATGTAGGAGATGGCCGCCGGCAGGAAGGCGTGCTTGATGATCTCCACATAGGGAATACCCACGTACTCCACCATCAGGAAGGCCGCCGCCCCCATCACGGGGGGCATGATCTGGCCGTTGACCGAGGAGGCCACCTCGACCGCCCCCGCCTTCTCCTTGGAGAAGCCGACCCGCTTCATCATGGGGATGGTGAAGGTGCCCGTGGTCACCACGTTGGCGATGGAGGAGCCGGAGATGACCCCGGTCAGGGCCGAGGCCACCACGGCCGCCTTGGCCGGGCCGCCGCGCAGGTGGCCGAGCAGGCTGAAGGCGAGCTGGATGAAGTAGTGACCGGCACCGGCCCGCTCCAGCAGGGCGCCGAACAGCACGAACAGGAACACGAAGCTGGTGGAGACCCCGAGGGCGATGCCGAACACCCCCTCAGTGGTGATCCACTGGTGGTTCGCCAGGGCGGTGAAACTCACCCCGCGGTGCGCCAGCAGCCCCGGCATCCAGGGGCCGGCCAGGCTGTAGGCGAGAAACACCAGGGCGATCACCGCCAGGGCCGGGCCCAGGGCACGGCGAGTCGCCTCCAGCAGCAGCGGTATGCCGATGCAGGCGGTGACCAGATCGGCGGTGGTGAGGTTGCCGGGGCGCTGGGCCAGGGCCTCATACATGACGAACAGATAGGCGGCGGCACCGGCGGCGATCAGACCGAAGGCGATATCGCCGAGCGGCACCCTGTCTCGGGGGGAGCGCCGGAAGGCCGGGAACACCAGATAGGCCAGCAGCAGGGCGAAGGTGAGGTGAATGGCGCGGGTTTCGGTGTCATTGAGGACGCCAAATCCCAGCATAAAGGGCAGCGGAGAGGCGATCCAGAGCTGGAACAGGGACCAGGCCAGCGCCAGCCCGGTGATCAGCCAGCCCATGAGGCCGAGCGGCAGCCGGGCGCCCACGTCCTGGGCGATCAGTTCCTCGGTAGAGAGTTGTTTTTCTTGCATAGGGTTAACTTTTGCCTGCGAGTACAACGACACGACACCCGCTGCCGGTGTGGCGGGCGGGTGTCGAAGAGAACGATGGAAGGCCGGCAGGCCTTCAATCAGAGCCAGCCACGCTCTTTGTAGTAACGTGCGGCGCCTTCATGCAGGGGCGCGGAGAGACCCACCTTGATCATGTCGGCCTCTTTCAGATCGGCGAAGGCCGGGTGCAGACGCTTGAAGCGATCCAGGTTGTCGAACACAGATTTCACCAGCTGGTAGACCACTTCAGGATCGGCCTTGGCACTGGTGGAGAGCACCGCCTTGCCACCGATGGACGGGGTCGGCTGGTCGCTGCCCTTGTAGATGCCGCCCGGGATCTCCGCCTTGGTGTAGTAGCTCTTCTCGGCCAGCAGCTTGTCGATGTCGGCGCCGGTCACCGGCACCAGCACGGCGTCCGTGGTGGTGGAGGCTTCCTGGATGGCACCGTTCGGGTGGCCGACGAAGTAGCTCATGGCGTCTATGTTGTTGTCACCCAGGGCGGAGGCCTGCTCCGCCGGTTTCAGCTCGGAGACCAGGCCGAAGTCGCCCTTCTTCCAGCCCTTGACCGCCATGATCTCTTCCATGGTGTCGCGCTGGCCGGAGCCCGGGTTGCCGATGTTGACGCGCTTGCCCTTCAGGTCGTCGAAGCTGGCGATCTTGGCGTCGCGGCGGGCGAGAATGGTGAACACCTCGCTCTGCAGGGAGAAGACGGCGCGCATGTCATCCATGGCCCCCTCGGCCTGGAAGGGGGGCAGCCCCTTCATCGCCTTGTACTGGTGGTCGGACTGCATGATGCCGAAGTTGAACTCACCGCTGCGGATGCCGTTGACGTTGGCCACGCCACCGCCACTGGCCGGCGCGTTGCACTTGATCTGGTGATCGGCGGCGCCGCGATTGAGGAAACGACAGATGGACTGGCCCGCCACGTAGTAGACGCCGGTCTGACCGCCGGTGCCTATGGTCACGAAGCGCTCCTGCGCTTGCACCGGACCACCGAAAGTAGCACCGACCAGAGCCGCCGACAGGGCGCACGCCAAGGATAATCCTTTCATGTTCTTCATCCTTTTCATTGATTTATCTCACCCGATTCCCGGGTGAATATGAGACGGACCCGCATCAAGACTGGGTCTGCCTATACAGCCTCGTACGAGGAAATGGTCGAGCGGCGAACGCCCTTCCAGAAGCCACCATCATCCTGCGGTGAGATAATCAGCGTCATGCCGACTGAGGGTGATTCGACCACAAAATAGCCGGATCAAAAGTTGTAACTCCTTGATTAGGCACATGGCGCCAACATAAATCAAACAAAATGGCAAAACGGTGGATTTAAATAGCGAGAAATTTGAACTGGATCATCAATTCATCGGTCGTGAATTAATTGGTTTTGTGTGCGCAGGCAGCGGGGAAATGGAGGGAGTGGATTCTTTTGTAGCCCTTGACTGGCAAGGGCTGCCATCTGGCTGAGGGCGGCCCGAGGCAGGGTCAGGATAGGGAGCAAGACACAGGCCGGCGGGTTGCCCTCGCCGGCCTGATCTCATCTGCGAATCGGCACCATCCCTGGCGCCCGGATCGCGGTTCAGCAACAAGCGGTTAACCCAGCCTCATGCCTTCGGTTTGGCCAGCTCCAGGATAAAGGCGAATTCCAGGGCTATGTCTTCGTAGGCCTTGAAGCGCCCCGACTTGCCGCCGTGACCGGCATCCATGTCGGTGCTGAGCAGCAGCTGGTTGTCGTCCGTCTTCAGCTCCCGCAGCTTGGCGACCCACTTGGCGGGCTCCCAATACTGCACCTGGGAGTCGTGCAGACCCGTGGTGACCAGCAGGTTGGGGTAGGCTTGCGCCTTGACCTGATCGTAGGGGCTGTAGCTCTTCATGTAGTCGTAGTAGCGCTTCTGGTTCGGGTTGCCCCACTCGTCGTACTCCCCCGTGGTGAGGGGGATGGACTCGTCCAGCATGGTGGTGACCACGTCGACGAAGGGCACCTGGGCCACCACGCCGCGATAGAGCTCTGGCGCCTGGTTGATGATGGCCCCCATCAGCAGGCCGCCGGCGCTGCCCCCCATGGCGTAGACCTGATCCCTGGCGCCATAGCCCTGGGCCACCAGCGCCTCGGTCACGTCGATGAAGTCGTGGAAGGTATTCTGTTTTTTCAGCAGCTTGCCATCTTCATACCAGGGGCGCCCCAGCTCCTCGCCGCCCCGGACATGGGCGATGGCGTAGACGAAGCCCCTGTCCAGCAGGCTCAGGCGCGAGCTGCTGAAGTCGGGATCCATGCTGGCGCCGTAGGAGCCGTAGCCATAGACCAGCAGGGGGTTCTTGCCCTCCTTCTTGAACAGATCCTTGCGATAGACCAGAGAGACAGGCACCGCTACCCCGTCGCGGGCGGTCACCCAGACCCGCTCGCTGGCATACTTGTCGGCCTTGAAACCCGCCACCGGCTGCTGCTTGAGCAGGGTGCGCTTGCCGCTGTCCAGGTTCAGCTCATAGGTGGAGGACGGCGTGGTCATGGAGGAGTAGCCGTAGCGCAGGGCGCTGGTCTCCGGCTCCGGGTTGTAGGCGAGCCAGGTGACATAGGCGGGATCGTCGAAGGCGATCTCTTTCTGCTCGCCGCTCTGCCAGTTGATCTGGCGCAGCCGGGTCAGCCCCTTGCTGCGCTCCTCCAGCACCAGCCAGTCCCTGAACAGGGCATAGCTTTCCAGCAGCACGTCCGGATTGGGGGTTATCACCGCCTTCCAGCGATCCACCGGGCTCTCCCTGGTCTCGTAGAGGCCGAAGTTCTTGCCGTCCTTGTTGGAGCGCACATAGAAGCGGCCGCGGTAGTGATCCAGGCTGTATTCGTGATCCACCTGACGGGGCAGGAACAGGCGCGGCGCCTGGACCGGCGTGTTGGCGTCGATGAGGCGCGCCTCGCTGGTGGTGGTGCTGGAGAGGGCGATGACGATGAAGTCTTCCGAGGTGGTGGCATAGAGGCTGACGTAGAAGCTGTCATCCTTCTCCTCGTAGACCAGCTTGTCCTTGGCGGGGTCGCTGCCCAGCTCGTGGCGATAGACCTGATAGGGCAGCAGTGTCTTGGGGTGCTTGCGCACATAGAACACCGTCTTGCTGTCGTTGGCCCACACCAGGTTGCCCGAGGTGTTCTCCAACTTGTCGGCGGCCCAGGTGCCGCTCTCCAGATCGAGGAACTGGATCTGGTACTGACGGCGGGAGAGGAAGTCTTCCGCCACCGCCAGCCAGCGGTTGTTGCGGCTCACCTCCAGGGCCCCCAGCGAATAGAATTCGTGGCCTTCGGCGCGCTGGTTGCTGTCCAGCATCAGGCTGGCGTCCTTCTCCCCCACCCTGGTGCGGGAGTAGAAGGCGTACTCCTTGCCCGGCTCATAGCGGGTCTGGTAGCGGTAGCCGTTCTTCACATAGGGCACCGACTCGTCCTGCTGGGGGATGCGGGCCACCATCTCCTTGTAGAGCTGGTCGCGCAGCGGCTGGACTGGCTTGAGCATGGCCTCGGTGTAGGCGTTTTCGGCCTTGAGATAATCCAGCACCTCGGGCTTCTGCCGCTCGTCGTCACGCAGCCAGTAGTAGTTGTCGATCCGGACGTCCCCGTGCTTTTTCAGGGTATGGGGGTGCTTGGGGGCCACAGGAGGCAGGATGGGGGTTTCGCTTGTCGGCATGACGGGCTCTTCATTGGCATGGGTACAGGGCACGGCGACCAGACAAGCCAGCAGCAGCAACCCTCGGGGAAAGATGAACATGTCGCATCCTTTGCGCTGTAACAGGGCAGGCAGGCTCGCGGGGAGCGCCATGAATTGACGATCAAGCCGCCGCCGCTCACTCCGCCGGTGCGGAAACAAGGCTGGCAAACCGGAACATCGCCCCTGAGAAAATAAATTGGCGATCAATCTGCCCCTTGTCGCCCTGGGTTGCAAGTGATCCCCGGACATTCGGCACCAAACCATGAAAAAGGGCCACCCTCTCACAAGGGTGGCCCTCCTGCTCTGGCCATGAGCGGCACGGATTCGCTCAGGTGTGCCTCACATGATGGAGTGGTGCCGGCTCATGACCAGTGTTCGTCAGCCGGGATAGCTCGACCAGACCTTGGTCGCGCCCTCCTCGCTGATGCTCAGCACCTGGTAGGGCTGACCCGGAATATCCATGCCCGGCGCACTCTGGGGCATGCCCGGAATGGTCAGGCCGCGGATCGCCGGTTTTTCCTTGAGCAGCTTCTGCACGTCGGCGGCGGGCACATGTCCCTCCACCACATAGCCGTTCACCACCCCGGTGTGGCAGGAAGCCAGCTGCGGGGTGATGCCGTACTGTTGCTTGACGGGTTCAAGCTGCTCGGTTTCGACGACCTTGACCGCAAAGCCGTTCTCTTCCATGTGCTTGATCCAGGTCTTGCAGCAGCCGCAATACTGGGACTTGTAGACTGTCATCTGCTCGGTTGCCAGAGCAGAAAAACTGACGGTACCGGCCAGCACGGCCAGTAACAGAGACTTGTACATGACTCACCTCGGATAAGAAGAAATGCCCAAAAAACGGGGAACTCGACTCAAGCTATCTGGCGAGGGGGCCGTTCGAGCCGCTCCAGCGGCGCCTCCGGCATGAAGAGGGAGGGGGAAATGAACGCTGGCATGTCGGGCTCAAGCCAGGCCACCGTCAGGCTGTCGCCGGTGAGCACCGTCATGGCGAGCGCCGAGGTGAAGCTGCCGCAAGGCATGGCCTTCTCCAGGGTGCGTTCGCTCTGGCTGCAATGGGGAGTCAGGGTACAGAGATCGGTCGCCGCCCGGCTGCCAAACGACATCAGCACCATCAGCAGACTCCACAGGGGGAGCCAGCGGCGGGCGCGAGCGAGTTGGCGACGGGTCAGGACCATGGGATGACTCAGTGATCGAAGAGGGCCTATGGTAACCCTTGGCCCAGGGGGAGGGTCAAGCCCTCCCCGCCGTCATGGTCATCAGGGTTGCTGGCGGGTGGCTGCCAGCACTATCTCGCGCACGCAGACGTTGGCGGGTTGGCTCCAGGCATAGAGCACCGCCTCGGCGATCACCTCGGGGGCGATGACGCCACCCATCTCCTCTTTCCAGCCGTGGTAGCCGGCCTTGATACTCTCGTCCGTGGTGTGACTGAGCAACTCGGTTTCCACCGCCCCCGGGGCTATGGTCACCATGCGCACGCCGATGTCTGCCACCTCTTCCCGGATGTTCTCGGTCAGGGCGTGCACAGCGAACTTGGTGGCGCAGTAGGCGGCATGGTTCGGGAAGGTCTTGCGACCGGCGATGGAGCTGATGTTGATGATGGTGCCGCTGCGGCGCGCCTTCATCCCGGCCAGCACGGCATGCACGCCGTTCAGCACCCCCATCACATTGATGTTGAGCATCTGCTGCCACTCGGCGGGATCCTGCACGTCGGCCTGACCCAGCAGCATGACGCCCGCGTTGTTGACCAGGCAGCCCACAGGGCCGAATCTGGCTTCCGCCAGCTGGACGGCGGCCTTCATGGCGGCGGTGTCGGTGACGTCGACCCCGACACAGAGCGCATCGGGCAGGTTCAACGCCTGCATGGGCTCGACCCGGCGGGCCAGCAGCAACAGGGGGTGACCGGCTGCAGAGAAGGCGCGGGCGATGGCGGCACCTATCCCGGCGGAGGCACCGGTGATCACGACGAGGGACTTGGACATGGGTATTTCCTTCTGATTCATTGAGGAACTGAGTCAAACAAGGGCTGGCCAGCACGGGACTCAATCACTATAGTCGCCACATCTATCGGTGATAAATATTGTTTTCCGCTGGTTATCATCTGAAAAAACTATGGTTGGTTTTATGCTGGACCTGAGATTGCTGCGCTTCTTCATCGCCATCTATGAAGAGAAGAACATCACGGCGGCGGCGGCACGCTGCCACGTCAGTCAACCCTCCCTCTCGGCGGGCCTGCGCCAGCTGGAGGAGGCCCTAGGTGACAGCCTCTTCATCAGAGGCAAGAAGGGGGTGGAGGCCAAGGACCCGGCCCACTACCTCTATCCCCACGCAGTCAAGCTGGTGGAGGAGGCGCGCCGCCTGCCGACCCTGTTTCGCCAGAAAGCGACGCGCGCCAGGCTCAACATCGCCATCATGCCGGACTTGAGCCGCCGCCGGGTGGCCGGGCTGCTGCAACGGGTGCAGGGCGTGCTGCCGGAGCTGGATCTCACCCTCTCCGACTACGGCACCCCTGCCGACTGCCGGCTGACCCTGGATGCCCTGCGCCGGGAGGACGAGATCTTCCTGCCGCTCTGGGAGGAGGACTATGTGCTCTGCGTCCCGGTCGGCCATCCCCTTGCCGGTCGCGAGAGGCTCCCGCTGGCCGAACTGCAACATTATGATTTTATTGAATGTCCTCCCTGCGAGGCTCATCAGCAGACCATAGGCCTGCTGGCCTGTGACCGGCTCACTCTCAATCTGGTGGCCAAGGCCGAGAGCAAGGGGCTGGTGATGGCGCTGGTGCTGGCGGGGGTGGGCATCAGCTTCCTGCCCGACGGGCTGGTGGAAGATGAGCCGGGTCTGCGCACAGTGGCGGTGAGCGGACCCCGGATGTTTCGCCGCATCGGGCTCTGTTATCCCGCCCACCAGACCCTGAATCCGGCGCTGCGCGACCTGATCCCGGAACTGGCGAGCCGGGGTGCTTCTTGATAACGTCGCAGCTCACCGCCCTTTTTTATCGGCACCAGGCCCCTCTTCAGGCTAGGACCCCATGAAACGCATTCTGATCATCTTTTCACACCCGGCCCTGCAGAGTTCCAGGGCCAACAGGCAGCTGCTGCAGGCACTCGACGGCCTGGAGGGCATCACCCTGCACGACCTCTACCACCACTACCCGGACATGTTCATCGACGTGAAGCGGGAGCAGGCCCTGCTGTCGGAGCACGACATCATCATCTTCCAGCACCCCTTCTACTGGTACTCCTGCCCGGCCATCATGAAGGAGTGGATGGATCTGGTGCTGGAGTATGGCTACGCCTATGGCCCCGAGGCCCATGCGCTCGCAGGCAAGCAGTGGCTCTCTGCCATCACCACGGGGGGCGCTCCCGAATCATATTGCAGCGAGGGCTACAACCAGCGCCCGCTGCTCGACTTCCTGCTGCCGTTCCAGCAGACGGCGCAGCTGTGCGGCATGCAGTGGCTGCCCCCCTTCGTGCTGCACTCCTTCCACAAGCTCAAGGATCCGGAGGCGCTGCGCCGCTGTGGCCAGGATTACCGCCAGCTGATCTGCGCCCTGCGCGATGAGCGGCTCACTCCGGCCCAGCTCGCGGGCAGCACCTATCTGCGGGATCTGCTGGGGGAGTTGTCATGACGGCGAGCTGGATTTTCATCGGGCTTGCGCAGCCGGCCCTGACGAACAGAGACGAACGGAGGGCCGGCTGATGGGGCACGGATTGTTGTTTGACGCCTTGATCTATCTCTCGGCGGCGGTGATAGCGGTGCCGCTGGCCAAACGCTGGGGGCTGGGTTCAGTGCTCGGTTACCTGCTGGCGGGCATCATCATAGGCCCCTTCCTGCTGGGGCTGGTGGGGGAGCAGAAGGACGTGATGCACTTCGCCGAGTTCGGGGTGGTGCTGATGCTGTTCCTGGTCGGCCTTGAGCTGCGCCCTGCCCTCTTGTGGCAGCTGAAGGGGCCCATACTCGGCACCGGCGGCCTGCAGGTGCTGCTCACCAGCGCCGCCCTGACCGGAGTGGGCTATCTCCTTGGCCTGCCCTGGCAGCAGGGGCTCGCCATCGGGCTTATTCTGGCGCTCTCCTCCACCGCCATAGTGCTGCAGAGCCTGCAGGAGCGCAAACTGATGCAGAGCGAGAGCGGGCGCTCCGCCTTCGCGGTGCTGCTGTTCCAGGACATCGCCGTCATTCCCATACTGGCCATACTCCCGCTGCTCGCCATAGCGCCGGTCGCCAGTAACGGCAATCCGGATCTGGCGGGCTGGCAGCACGGCCTGCTGGTGGTCGCCGCCATCGCCGGCATAGTGCTGGGCGGCCACTACCTGATGCGGCCGGTGTTCCGTGCCATAGCCCAGTCCCACATGCGGGAGATCTTCGTCGCCGCCGCCCTGCTGCTGGTGATCGCCATCGCCGTGTTGATGGAGTCGGTGGGGCTCTCCCCCGCCCTTGGCTCCTTCCTCGCCGGCGTGGTGCTGGCCGACAGCGAGTATCGTCACGAGCTGGAGGCGGACATAGAGCCGTTCAAGGGGCTGCTGCTCGGCCTCTTCTTCATGTCGGTGGGGGCTGGCATCGATTTTGGCCTGTTTGCCGCCCATCCCCTGCTCATTCCATCCTTGGTGATAGGGCTGATGGTCCTGAAATGGGGAGTACTGATGGTGCTCGGCCTGATCATTCGCATCTCGCCGAGCCAGCGTTGGACCTTCGCCCTGGCGCTGGCACAAGGGGGGGAGTTCGCCTTCGTGCTGTTCTCGTTTGCCGCCCAGAACAAGGTGCTGCCCGGTGACACCATCTCGCTGCTGACCCTGGTGGTGGCGCTCTCGATGGCGCTGACGCCGCTCTTGCTGATCCTCAACGATCGGGTGATCCAGCCCTGGTTCGACTACCGCAACCAGGCCGACCAGCCCGAACACGAGCAACCCGAACTGGTCGAGCACCCCGTCATCATCGCCGGCTTCGGCCGCTTCGGTCAGATAGTGGGGCGCCTGCTGCACGGCCACGGCATAGGCACCACCATACTCGAGCAGGACGCCAGCCAGATAGAAATGCTGCGCAAGTACGGCTATCAGGTATTCTACGGCGATGCCAGCCGGCTCGACCTGCTCCATGCCGCCGGGGCCCACAAGGCCAAGCTGCTGGTGCTCTCCATCAACGATCCGGCGACCTCCCTCGAGGTGATCGAGATGGTGAAGAAACACTTCCCGCACCTCAAGATACTGGCCCGCGCCCAGGACAGGCCCCATGCCCACGAAATCCTCCGTCACGGAGTCGACAGCGTGCACCGGGAAACCCTGGGGTCGGCTG
>RCUH01001311.1_pt1 | contig 19047 bp, 7 predicted proteins | sample 2166191 | NCBI WGS metagenome assembly RCUH01 (sample SAMN09932848, study PRJNA488358) | compost metagenome | feature: garden; material: soil; isolation source: compost soil in an enriched community after 214 h of incubation | place: Germany: Experimental Botanical Garden Goettingen | collected...
CTGCCAGCGGTGCAAATTCAATATAAGGACTATGCCGTATGGCTGAATAGTCAGCTAAGCAGCGGCGCTCTGGAGCATCGTGCCGATTATTGGTCGAAGCAGCTATCCAGCCCGCTGCCTGTCCTGAATCTTGCCACAGACCGCAAGCGCCCGGAAGTCAAATCATTTAATGGTCAGTCCATGCGATTCACAGTTCCGGGTGAGCAGGTACAAGCGCTGCGCGATCTGGCAGTCAAGAATCAGGTCACGCTCCATTCTCTCTGCTTTGCACTCTATTCTCTGTTAATTCGGAAGTTCTCAGGCCAGGATGAGATGATCATCGCTACTTTGGTTTCCGGCCGAAATCATCCGGATCTGGAATCGATGATGGGCATGTTCATCAACTTTCTGCCTATCCGTCTAAGAATTGATGAGTATACGAGCTTCCCGGTGTACGCCAAGGATGTACATGGACAGATTCTCCGTGCATATGAACATGATTATCCGTTCGACAGTATGCTGCAGAATTTACCTTTGATCACCGACCCATCGCGCAATCCGGTCTACGATACGATGTTCGTATTTCATAATGAATTCAAAATGAATTCGCAGAGCGGTATGCTGCTGAGCAATGAAGGCCTTCATGTAGCGGAATACCCGATTCCCGGGCATACTTCCATGCTTGATCTCAAGATGGACATGTGGGAACAAGAGGAGGGCAGTGTGCATGCGGTGTTAAATTACAGTACCGACCTGTTCGACGAGACTACCATGCACAAGTTCAGAGACGAGTTCATGCGGATTATATCCGCTATGGTGGACGATCCAGGCAAGGAACTGGTTCACTACGAGGCGCTTGTCCCCCTTCAGAAGGCAGAGGCCTCTAGCCAGGCCGTGTCCCTTGCTGTTAGCGCTACCTTTACAGCGGAACCGATTAAAGATTATATCAAATGGTGGTGTGAACGATTCCAGATTCAGGCGGAAATCTCGTTCGCTCCCTATCATCAGGTGTTCCAGCAACTGCTAAGCCCGGACAGTCTACTCGCAGCGAATCAGGGAGTTAATCTGCTGCTCATTCGTTTTGAAGATTGGATCGGAGGAGAGACACTAACCCAGGACAAGCAGATCCAGCAGTTAGAGAGAAGTTATGTAGACCTCATCCAAGCAGTTCGCAGCTTCGGGGGCCAGAGTCCTGTATGGGTGGCTGTCTTCCAGCCGAGCGAAGATTATCATCCTGCTGTAATCGATTATATCCGCGAACTGAATGAGCGATTCAAGCATATGCTTGCCCCGATTGAGTATGTGACATTGCTGGATCTTGGCGATACCCAGCATAGATACCAGGTTCCTGAGGTGTTCGATTCGGTCAAGAATCGGGAAGCTCATATTCCTTTTACAGATGAATATTATGCAGCCTTGGGGACCGCTGTCGCTAGACGCATCGTGTCATGGAGAAAGCCGGATTTCAAGGTTATCGTTCTGGATTGCGACAACACGCTGTGGCAGGGCGTATGCGGGGAAGCCGGCGCATCTGGTGTGCGGCCTTACCTTAAGCTCCAGCAGCAGATGGTCGCGTGCTGTGAGCAGGGCATGCTGCTGGCCCTTTGCAGCAAGAACAACGAAGCTGACGTCTGGGAAGTATTTGACGCGCATCAGGATATGCCGCTGAAGAAAGAGCATCTTGTAGGCTGGAAGATTAACTGGCAGGCCAAATCTGCCAATCTCCGGGAACTGGCCGAGGAGCTTAACCTGGGACTGGATAGCTTCATCTTCATGGATGACAATCCCGTAGAATGCCGGGAAGTGATGTTGAACTGTCCGGATGTGCTGACGATTCGGCTTCCGGGTGGTCCGGAACAAATCGATCCGTTCCTGAAGCACATTTGGGCCTTCGACCGCTCACGCAGCACAGAAGAAGACCGGAAGCGTACCGCGATGTACAGATCCGAGAAGCAGCGTAAAGCGCTGAAAGAGCAAACAGAACTTTCGCTAGATGAGTTCCTGCGGGATTTGCGGCTTCAAGTGAGAATGCAGGAACTGGAGCCGCTGCACATACCGCGTGCTGCTCAGCTGACAGAGCGGACGAACCAATTCAACATGAGTACGATTCGCCGGACGGAGGATGAGCTCCGCGCATTAATGGCTGAGCCAGGGTGGAAATGCTGGACCGTTGAGGTTCGGGACCGATTTGGCGATTATGGTCTCGTAGGACTGGTGATCGGCTATGTAGAGCAGGATGCCTTTGCTGTGGATACATTTTTGCTAAGCTGTAGAGTTCTGGGGCGGCGAATTGAATATGCCATTCTGTCTGTTCTCAAGCAGTTCAGCTTAAGTGTCGGCCTGACGGAGATCCAGGCGGCTTATCGGCCAAGCTCCAAGAACGAGCCATTCCGCCAGTTCCTGTCTGCATCCGGTTGGACGGAGGCCGGGCAGCAGGGTGAGAATCTGCTGTATCGTCTGCCGCTCGAGGCCATCGCTGATTCGGCCGAATATATAGAATTAACAGACATCTTCGCGGATTCAGACATGGAAGCGGGAACGCTGGCCGTTTCAGAAATTGCGGCGGCAGCATCCGTAGACGCACAGGAGGAAGAAGCCGTACAAGCTGAGGTTGTACTAGATTGGGAGATGGAGCTTGAGGATCACGATGCGGCAGGCATGACACACAGGTCCTACTGGCTTCCGCTCCAGTATCATACGGCTAATGCGATTATGCAGCTGCCAAGGCAGTCGCAGTCCAGGGATACGAAGCGGGCGGTCTACAAAGCTCCTTCGGATGAGACGGAACGTTCACTGGCGGGGCTCTGGGAGAATTTGCTTCAGGCGCATCCTATCGGTCTGGAAGATCATTTCTTCCAAGCAGGAGGGAACTCTCTGCATGCCGCATCGCTGGCCTCGCGAATCCATAAGCAGTTCCATGTTCCGATCACGCTGAGGGATATTTTTCAGAATCCAACTCTTAACGAAATGGCAGGCAAAATACGGGCTCTGCTGGCAGCAGGGGACTCATCCGGCTCCGCAGTTACGATTCCGAAGGCGCCTATTCTACCGCACTATCCCGTATCATCGGCTCAGAAGAGGCTGCTGATTCTGCATCAGCTGAATCCGTCCGGGACGAGTTACAATATGCCAGGCGCGCTGAAGATAGAAGGCATACTCGATAAAAGCAGACTGGAGCAGGCGTTCCGCCGTATCCTTGAGCGTCATGAGAGTCTGCGCACTTCTTTCCACTGGACGGCGGAGGGACCCGTTCAGCGAACCCAACAGGAAGTGCCTTTCAGACTCGAAGAACTGGACAAGGATGATCTTACAGCGAATGCGGCTGCCGAGCGGTTTGTTCGTCCCTTCGAGCTGACCGAGGCTCCTCTCCTTCGCGCAGGGCTGCTTCAGACGGACAAGGACAAGCATGTGCTATTCATCGATATGCACCATCTGATCTCGGACGGCGTATCGATGATGAACATGGCGAGAGAAATCATGGATGCTTATGAAGGAGTAGAGCCGCTAACAGAGCTCACGATTCAGTATAAAGATTATGCCGTCTGGCAGCAGCAGTCTCTACAGCATGAGTCTCACAGGCAGCATCAAGACTACTGGCTGGACCGCTTGAAGGGCGAACTGCCCCTGCTGGATCTGCCGCTCGATCGGCCTAGGTCTCCTTTGACCGATAACATAAGGCATGGATCAAGATTTCATCTGGAAGCGGGCCTCGCCTTGCGTGCAGGCTTGGAACAACTAGCTGCGGACACAGGAACGACGACCTACCAGATCCTGCTCGCCGCCTTTTCCATCCTGTTATCCAAATATACCGGGCAGGAGGATATCATCATTGGTTCCCCGGTTGCCGGAAGAACCCATGCGGACCTTGAATCCATGATCGGCATGTTCGTGAACACGCTGCCTCTGCGTCTGCACCCGGAAGGCTCTAAAACCTTCAGTCATTACCTTGATGAGGTGAAGAACGATACCTTGCAATCCTTTGAGCATCAATCCTATCCTTTCGAGGAGCTTGTGGATCAGCTGCAGGTTAAGCGTGATGCTTCACGCAACCCGCTGTTCGATGTCTTCTTTGTTGTACAGAACATGGACAGCTGGCTTCGCCAGGCAGGCGATCTGAAGTTCATGCCTTACGAATTGCCGATTCGGCAGAGCCGATTCGATATCACGCTGGAAGTTATCGATCAGCCGGACCGATTCACGTTTGCGTTCGAATATGCGGTGCAGCTGTTAGACCGCAGTACGATCGAGCGGATGGCAGGCCATTTCGTACAACTGCTTGAATCCATCTTGATGGATAGAGCGGTTGTCCTCTCACAAATGAACATGCTGCCGGAAGCCGAGCAGATCAGACTGCTTCAGGAGTTCAATCCGCGTCCTGCGCCATACGCATCCGAGCAGACCGTGCCGGAATGTGTGGAGGGAATAGCGGCCAGGCAGCCCGGTCATATCGCCTTGGTATTTGAGAACCGGGCCATGACGTACCGTGAACTGAATGAGCGTGCGAATCGAATGGCGCATGATTTGCGGGGACGAGGCGTTACTGCGAATTGTATCGTCGGCATCATGGCCGAGCGGTCGATGGATATGATTGTCGGTATCCTTGCTGTACTGAAAGCGGGAGGCGCCTACCTGCCTCTCGATCCTGCCTATCCTCAGGAACGCTTGGCGTATATGATTGCAGACAGCGGGACCAGATACGTGCTTGGTCATCCAGGTTATGCCGGCCTGGTCGACTTGGAAGGCGAGTGGCTGGATGTGTCGCAGGCTTACGATCAAGAGGAGTGCAGTAATCTGGACCGCGTGTCCAAGCCGACGGATCTGGCCTACATGATCTATACATCGGGTTCAACGGGGAGACCAAAGGGCGTAATGGTCCCGCATAAGGGACTGCTGAATTTGCAAGTGTTTTTTGAACAGGAACTCGGTGTCACATCAGCCGATCGAATTGTGCAATTTGCGAGTCTTTCCTTCGACGCATCGGTATGGGAAATTTTCATGGCGTTAACGACCGGGGCAACGCTGGTCCTCGCAGCGCAAGATGATCTGCTCAATTACCGTAAGTTCGAGGATTTCATGAATGAGCATCAAGTCACCGTGGCTACACTTCCACCTACTTACACGGTGCACTTAGAGCCACTGCGGCTTCGAACGCTGACCAAGATCATCACGGCAGGTTCTGCTACAACATTCGAATTGATCCGAAAATGGAAGCCTTATGTGCGCTATTTCAATGCATACGGCCCTACGGAAACTACGATATGTGCAACGATATGGGAAGCGGACACGGAAGGGCGCAGTGAATCTGCACCCGTGCCGATCGGCAGGCCGATCACGAATACGAGCATCTGCATCCTTAACCGGGATCTGCAGCTGCAGCCGATTGGCGTTATCGGTGAGATCTGCGTTGGGGGTGCAGGTCTGGCCCGCGGCTATTGGGGGAAGGATGCACTAACCCGTGAGAAGTTCATCCAGCATCCTCTTCAGCCAGGGGAAAGGTTGTACCGGACTGGAGATCTGGGCAGATGGCAGCCGGACGGTACGATTGAATACTGCGGACGAATTGACGATCAGGTGAAGATTCGCGGGTTCCGGATCGAGATTGGGGAGATCGAGGCTGCTCTTGCGAAGCAGGAAGCGGTCATCGATCAAATCGTCCTCAGCCGTACAGGACCTAATCATGAAGCGTATTTGTGCGCTTACTATACGGGGACAAGGCTTATATCGGCAGGAGAGCTAAGAAATGGGCTTCTTCAGGTTTTGCCGGAATATATGGTACCTGTCACGTATGTTCAACTGGATCAGTTCCCGCTTACACCAAGCGGCAAGATTGACAAACAGGCATTGCCTGAGCCTGATTCTCTGCCTGCAGCAGATTATGTGGCTCCTGGCACTGCTACAGAAATCCAGCTGGCAGCCCTATGGCAGGAAATGCTGGGACGCAGCCTGGTCAGCGTGCGGGACTCCTTCTTTGAAATCGGGGGAGATTCCCTGAAGGCTGCCCTGCTGGTAGCTCGAATTCATCAACAGTTTCAAGTGGATATCCAGCTGGGTGACATATTCCGCAGTCCGACCATTGAACAATTAGCGCAAGTCCTGCTGCAGATGGAAAAGTCGCACTTCCAGCCGATTCCGAAGGCTGATGAAGCTGCTTATTATCCGCTCTCTTCCGGTCAGCATCGAATCTTCGTCATGCAGCAGCTGGATGAGGACGATGTCAGCTACAATATGCCAGGTGTGTTCCTGCTGGATGGCAGGCTGGACGAAGCACGGTTCGCCCGTGCATGGCAGGCTTTGGTAGAGCGGCATGAAAGCTTGCGCACTTCTTTTGAAATTGTAGAAGGCCAATTCATGCAGAAGGTGCACCCGAACGTTCCAGTTGTTATCGAACCACTGCCAGAGGTCTCGGATCAAATCGTCCGGATCGCGCGTTCGTTCATTCGTCCTTTCGAGATTGGCAGGGCTCCGCTTCTTCGTGTAGGTCTGAGCCGGATCTCTGAGCATCGGCATCTGCTGCTGCTGGATATTCACCACATCGTATCGGACGGCGCGTCCATTCGAAATATGGCTGTAGAGTGGATTGCCCTGTATGAGGGAACCGCGCTGCCTGCGCTCCCTGTTCAATATAAGGACTACGCAGTGTGGCAGAGAGACCGCCTGGACCATGAAACGCTGCGCAAGCAGGAGGTCTACTGGCTGAATCAATTGGCTGATTATAACTCGGCCAAGGCGCTGCCCACCGATTACGCACGTACCGAATATAGCAGCACGGAAGGCAGACGAAGTCTTCGGTCAATGGATTCCCGCCCGCTCTACGATCTCATGCGTCATACGGGAACGACGCTTTATATGATACTTGCGGCGGCCTATCAGCTCACACTTGCTGAGTATGCATCGCAGACGGATATCGCCATCGGCTCTCATGTGGCGGGGAGATCGCATCCGGATACAGAGGGATTGATTGGGATGTTCGTCAACACGGTCGTGATAAGGTCCCGAATTCGCGAGGAATTAACGATTGCCGAATATTTGGCCGGATATAAGCTCACGGTGATTGAAGCTTTCGAGCATCAGGAATATCCGTTTGAACGGTTAGCCGAGAAATTGCCGCTGCCGCGCGACAGGACAAGGAGTCCTGTCTTCGATGCCTTGTTTATTTTGCAGAATGTGAATATGAAACAGATCAACTCTGATGAAATCACCCTTACAGCGTATCCCTTTGACCATCCTTGTGCCAAATTCGATATCACGCTGGAGGCGCTGGAACTTCCTGATGCAATTGAATTCACGTTGGAATACCGCACCGCCTTGTTCACAGACAAGACCATCGAGAACCTGTTCGACCGTTATCAACAGATTCTGGCCATGATGGTCTCAGACTCGAACGCGAAACTCAGCGAATTGCTTCCAGGACTAGGCGCTAACGCAAATGCGTGCAGCCCGCTTGAGGATATTCAATTTCATTTTGAACTATAGGGAGAGACACTGAACATGAGTATCTATTTACCAAAAGAGGGGTCAACCCCAGTTTCCTCGGAGCCCATGACATTAAGCCGTATGATTCTATCGAATGAGATGTATGGGATAGATTTGCCGGAACAACTCGTAAGTAGACTCTTTGCAGTCAGCAGGGATTCGGATGCGGCTTTGTTCATGATGATGCTGGCTGGCACCATGTATCTGCAGACCAGGTATTCGGGAGAACCTTCGGCTACCGTTGGGATCCCTGAATTTACTTCTCGCGAGCAGCTTCAGCGGCACAAGCAGCAGGCGATCCTGGTATCCGCAAGCTTGCAGGGAGAGGTAGCTTTCAAAGATTGGCTGCAGCTTGTCAAGGGACAGGCAGCAGAAAGAGCTGCTGCGCTGGCATTCACTCCTCAAGGCGAGATGCTGGAGCAGGAACTTGTATATATGAATACGCTGCATGGCGATAACCCAGGCGACTTCGCCTACTCCGACCTGGCTTTCGGACTATATCGTGAGTCCGGCCGGCTCAAGCTGCAGATTCACTACTGTCAGGAGGTATATGCGGAGCAGAGAATAGCGCAGATGGCCGAACAGTGGCTGCTTTTCATGCAGCAGGCTCTACAAGAGCCGGGACGGCCCATGCGGGAATTCGACATCGTCACCGAAGACGAGAGACACCGTATACTTGGCGCCTATAACGATACCCATCGGGAATTTAATGAGGAGGGGCTGCTTCATCAATATCTGGAGCAGCAGGCCCTCTTGCATCCGAACCGCACGGCAGTATGGTGCGGCAAGGAGAAGCTCTCTTATGAATCCTTGAACCAAAGGGCGAACCAGTTGGCCAGACATTTAGTTGCAGGAGGAGTGAAGCCGGATCAGCCTGTAGCCATTATGATGCAGCGTTCCTTCCCTATGATCGTCGGAATCATGGCGATATTGAAAGCGGGCGGCGCCTATCTGCCGATCGACCCGGCACATCCGAAGGAGCGTATCCGCCATCTGCTCGAAGACAGCGGGGCAGCATGGATATTGACGGCCCAGGATGGCTTGGAATCAATCCAGGAGCTGTGCGCGGATCGAACGGTTCTCGATCTGGAAGACCCGGCGCTCGATCAATACGATCCTTCCGATTTGAATATTGAGGTGACATCCTCGAACTTGGCTTATCTGATCTATACCTCAGGATCTACAGGCAAGCCAAAAGGGGTTATGGTGGAGCACCGCAGCGTGATTAACCGGCTGCAGTGGATGCAGAGACAATACCCGCTCAGCGAGGATGACGTGATTCTGCACAAGACGCCGATTACTTTCGACGTCTCTGTGTGGGAGCTGTTCTGGTGGTGTATGGCTGGAGCCTCGGTCTGTCTGCTTGAACCGGGAGGGGAGAAGGACCCCGAGGAGATACTACAGGCCATTAATGAACATCGGGTCACGACGATGCATTTCGTTCCGTCGATGCTGTCATTATTTCTGGATCATCTGGATCGAAGTGAACCCGCGCAGGCCGCAGCTTCACTTCGAAGAGTGTTCGCAAGCGGAGAAGCCCTGCCGGTTCAGCAGGTTCAGCGTTTTGAACGTCTTGTACACCGCAGCTCGGGAGCAGATCTGGTTAATCTCTATGGTCCTACGGAAGCTACGGTCGATGTATCGTACTTTGACTGTCTCAGTGCCCCTCTAAAATCTACCGTGCCGATTGGACGTCCAATTGACAACATTCGCTTGTTCGTCCTTGGTGCGGATAACCGGCTCCAGCCTGAAGGAGTAATCGGGGAATTATGTATTTCCGGGGTAGGAGTAGCCCGCGGGTATTGGAATCAGCCGGAGCTGACCGGACAAAAGTTTGTACCGAACCCATTTGAGCCTGGAAAGCTCATGTATCGTACAGGCGACCTGGCATGCTGGCTGCCGGATGGCACCCTCGAATACGCGGGTCGTATCGACCATCAAGTGAAAATCAGAGGGCAGCGAATGGAGTGCGGCGAGGTGGAGCATCATCTCCTGAACCACCCGGGTATTCGGGAAGCGATTGTTACGGCACACCGGGATAACGCGGGAGACAGCTATCTGTGTGCTTATGTCGTCAGCGATCAGGATATAACCGCAGATCAAGTTCAGCTGTTCTTGTCGGATCAGCTTCCAGCATATATGATCCCAGCGTATACGGTTCGTCTGGAGCGAATCCCGCTTACACCGAATGGCAAAGCCGATCGTTCCGCGCTGCCTAAGCCGGACAAGGCTCAGCCGGCACATTCAGAACACTCGATTCCTGCAGATGAGACAGAACGCGCGATCGAGAGAATATGGTCTTCTGAACTGGCGCTGGATTCTTCAGGCGTAGAGGATTCCTTTTTCACGCTGGGCGGCGATTCCATCAAGGTGATCCGGTTGATTAGTCAAGTCAATCAGGAGTTTCAGGTCCATGTGAAGTCGAGAGACTTCTATGCAAATCCGACGATACGCGGTTTGGCCCAGTTGGTGCGGAATGGCTTTGCAGCCCCTGGAGCAGAGGAGCGTCAGGCCGGATTGGCTTCAATCCAGCGTCTGCAAGCTTCGATTATGGCTGATCCTGTTCAAGTCAAGGCGCTTCCGAGAGATTGGATCGACTTGTATCCATTAAGCAACATTCAGCAGAGCATGGTCTTTTACTCCAGAATGCGCCCGGAAGAACCCATCTATCATGACCAATTTTGTTACCAGTTCTCCTCTCAATCCTTTGACCTGCAGCGATTCGGGCACGCGCTGGCCATGATGGTGAGCAAGCATGCCATCTTGCGGACGACGATTCATTTGTCTGCGTTCCCGGAAGCGGTGCAAATCGTGCATCAGGATATGGAACCAGAGCTTGTATATGAGGATATTTCCGAGAGCTCCAAGCAGGAGCAGGAGCGTCATCTTCATGCTTACCTTGAGGAAGATTTGAAGCTCAAATATAAATTTGAGAATGAGCGGCTGTGGCGTATCCATCTGTACCGGGTAGATGAATCCGATTATTGCTTGGTGATCTCATTCCATCATGCCATCCTGGACGGTTGGAGCGTCGCTTCTTTGATCGCCGAACTGGTAGATACGTATTCCCGTATGACGGAAGGAGAAGCAGCGCAGCCGGAGCCTCTGGAGGCCAGTTACAAGGATTATGTCGCTATCCAGATGAGCCGCGTTGCATCCGAGGAATCACGGGAATTTTGGAAGAACAGGCTGGCTGATTATTCACGCAACAAGCTTCCTTTCAATTTCACCTCCCGAAAAATGGGGGACGAAGCAGCCGGAAGACTCATCAGGGAACGTCTTGATTCATCCCTGCTGCAGGCGCTGGAGCTCAGGGCCAAGGAGCTGGGCTGCACGCTTAGGGAAATGTGCTTTGCCGCTCACTTATACCTGCTCAGCCTGTTATCGACAGAACACGATATTATGACCGGTCTAGTGACGCATGACCGCCCGGATGTGATTGATAGCGAGAAGGTGCTTGGATGCTTCTTGAATACAGTTCCATTCAGGATGCAGGTCGATAAGAAGCTGGATAAGGCTGCATTTATCGCCCAAATTCACCGCTTGCTAGATGAAGCGAAGCCGCATGAAATGTTCTTGTCCGATATTGCCGCAGCGGTAGGAGAGAGCGGGCAGCGGGAGAATCCGTTCTTTGATACGCTATTTAATTTCATCGATATGCACGTGCTTGAGAAGGTAGAAATTTCGGAGGATCGGCCTATTGGTCAAATCAGTCAGGAGTTGAAGCTGAACGCCAATGAAATGACGAATACCCTATTCGATCTGGAAGTCTCCCGGACCCTGCACCAACTGCATATTCAGCTTAAATATTCGCCGAATTATTTTCATGAGAATGAAATTCGCACGGCCTTTGAGATGTACGTAAAGGTCCTGGAGAGATTTGCCGATCAGGAGGATACGATTCAGGCCGCGGACTGTCTTCTTGCCTCCCAAATCAACAAAACGGTTGTCGCATTCAATCGTACGGAGGCCGATTATCCCAAAGCGAAAACGCTGCATCAGTTGTTCACTGAGCAGGCAAAGCTAAGGCCAGACCATGTAGCACTTCGATTCGAGGAGCAGCAGATGACTTACAGCGAGCTTGACCTAGCCTCGAATCGGATCGCGCGGCAGCTGCTGTCAAGTGGAGTCAAGTCAGGTGATCATGTGGGTCTGCTGGTGCGCCGCGGCTTCGGGATGGTCGTATCGATGCTGGGCATTCTCAAGTGCGGGGCGGCTTATGTTCCGATTGACCCTGAATTTCCGCAGAACCGGATCACTTACATTATGGAGAATGCGCAAATTTCAGTCGTGCTCGCAGATCAGCTGCTTGAAGGCAGCCAGCAGGTCCAGTGTATTATGCTGCAGGAGCCGGGTGAATCTGAAGAATTCTCTTCCGAGGCGATTGACATTACCCTGGATTCTTCCGAGCTCGCCTATATTATTTACACTTCGGGCTCTACGGGAATGCCCAAAGGGGTCATGATTGAGCATCATGCTGCTGTGAATCTCATTCATTGGGTCAACGAGACATTCCATGTCGGTGATCAGGACCGGCTGCTGTTTATTACTTCCATGTGCTTTGACTTGTCCGTCTATGATGTGTTCGGGATGCTTGCGGCTGGCGGGCAGATTGTCATTGCGAAGAAGGAGCAGGTACAGAGTCCTGCTCAGCTCAGAAGGTTAGTCGATGAGGAAGGGATCACTTTCTGGGACTCTGTTCCGAGCACGATGAATCATCTGGTCCAGCATGTGGAGCAGATGGACGCAGCGCTGCGAAATGAGACGCTGCGGCTGGTCTTCATGAGCGGAGATTGGATTCCGGTTCAATTGCCGGAGCGGATTCGCGCTATTTTCCCAAATGCCCGGGTGATCAGCTTGGGCGGCGCCACGGAGGCGACGATTTGGTCCAATTATTATCCTGTGGAGCACGTCAGCGCTTATCAATCCAGCATTCCTTATGGCAAACCGTTAGCTAACAATTACTTCTATATGCTCGATGAGGATGGCAATCCGGTCCCGGAAGGTGTCGCGGGCGAATTGTACATTGGAGGCGTTGGAGTTGCTAGGGGTTACATGAATGATCCGCAGCGGACGGAGCGTTCCTTTGTGCCTAATCCATTCCTGCCTGACGGGGCGGGGAGGATGTACAGAACCGGTGATCTGGGACGGCTGCTGCCGGATGGGAATATGGAATTTTTGGGGAGAAAAGATTACCAGGTGAAGATTCGCGGTTATCGCGTCGAGCTCGGCGAAGTGGAGAGCCAGTTGTGCAAATTGCCATCCATTCAGGAGGCCTGCGTCCTTGATTTCACGGATCAGGACGGGAACAAGTTCCTCTGCGCTTATTACGCTGCTGCGCAGGAGATTCCGGCTAGCGAGATCAAGAATCAGCTTGCGGAGGTACTCCCGGGCTACATGGTTCCAAGTATGTTCATGCAGCTTCCGCAGCTGCCTCTTACGCCTAACGGGAAAATCAACCGTAAAGGTCTTCCGGAACCGAAGGCGGTGTTTGAGGTGAACGAGCATACTTACTTGCCTCCACGTCATGAACTGGATGAGAAATTAATTGCCATGTGGAAATCGGTACTCCATGTGGCGGATGTTGGGATTCAGGATAATTTCTTTGAGATTGGCGGGCATTCCCTGCTTGCGGTCAAGCTGGAGCTGGAGGTGGAGAAATACGCCAAAGCCCCGATGGATATGTTCGTATACAACTATCAGACGATTAAGGAGCAGGCGGATTTCCTGATTGCCAATGGGGGAAGTGATCTAACGTGACCACATTCAAATTATTCTGTTTTGCCCATGCTGGAGGGTCGGCTGCCGGATACAGCAGGTGGCGAAGGCAGCTCGAGCCCTGGATTGAGCTGTGCCCTTTAGAATTGAACGGTCGCGGGGCGAAAGCGAATCTTCCGTTCTATGACAGTGTCCAGGAAGCTGTCAGAGATCTATTCGATCAGCTTCGGCAACAGGCCGGCGATCATCCCTACGCGCTGCTCGGTCACAGCATGGGAACCCTGCTCGTGTATGAAATGTGCCTGCATATTCGCAAAATGGGGTTTCGTGACCCGGCCGCTGTCTTCTTCTCCGGCCGGATTGCTCCTCATTTGAAGGAAGGCGGCGAGGAACTTCACCAGCTGCCGGATGAGGCATTCACGGACCAGATCAGACAGCTGGGGCTCAGCAGCCCGGAATTATTTGATCATCCGGAACTGCTGAATTTCTTCCTCCCGATTGTAAGGTCAGATTACCGGCTTATTGAAACCTATGCATTTGACGGCAATGAGCCGCCGCTGAACACGGAATTTTTTGTGTGGACAGGAAGAGAGGACCCTTGGACAAGAGAGAGTATCCATGAATGGAGTGCGCTCACGGCTAAGAGTTGTCGGTATCAAGAATTCGAAGGCGGCCACTTTTTTGTATATGAACGGACCAGGGAAATTATCGCTGCGCTCCATGATAGCTTGGGGCGTGTTAGAAACGGGATCGTAGTGTAACAAGCGTGTTTGTTGTATGCAGACGAAGGAGGGGCCGATGAATAAGGTCTACGAAATCCAGAACGTTCGGAAGGTTTATAAAAAAGGGAAAAAAGTCGCCAATGAGGATATCACCTTTGATGTTCACGAGGGAGAGATTCTGGCCATACTCGGGCCCAATGGTGCAGGGAAATCGACTCTGATGAAACAGATGGTTGCACAATCGAAGCCGACGTCCGGCCACATTACCTTGTATGGGCGGGATGTCATTCGATACTCGGGTGAAGTTGCGCAGCGAGTCGGTTATTATGCGCAGGAGACCTGGCCGCTTGCCAACTTGACCGTGCAGGAGGCTATCTTCATTACAGCCAGATTAAGAGGGATCAACGGAATAGAGGCGGACCGCTTAACCAGGCTGTGGATCGATAAATTCGATCTGCATAGTATTTCGGATAAGATGATCAAACGGATCTCGGGCGGCCAAAGAAGGCTTGCGGGACTAGCCGCGGTTATGGCCGGAGACCCTCCAGTGCTTATTCTGGATGAGCCGACGAATGAGCTTGATCCTGTGAAGCGCAAGCTGGTATGGGATCTGGTTCGCGAGAAGAACAGGGAACAAGGCACAACGGTGCTGCTGGTCACCCACAATGTGCTCGAAGCTGAGCAGGTAGTTGACCGTGTTGCCATTATTGACCACGGGAAATTGCAGGTCATCGATTCGATTACCAACCTGAAGAACCGGGTGGACCCGCGGCTGAAGGTAGAGTTCACTCTGCTTAGCGGTTACAGGGAACAGGCGGAACAGCTTTTAAGCCAGTGGGGGGCAGTGGATACACTGAGCGAGAACCGGGTGCAAATGCTCGTGCAGCGAGATGAAGTCAGCCGTCTGGTGTCTAACATCACTGCACATCTGGACCAGCTCTCCTGTGAAGCTTACAAAATTGTACCGCCCAGTCTGGAAGATGTATATATCAAGCTGGGAGGGGGAAATCGCGATGAGCCTCAATAGTGAAGCCGCTGCTGCTGAGCAGCATGCAGTCACAGCCGCTGCGGCTGTGTCCGTGCGAGTACCGAGGACGGCAGCCCGCAAAGGAATCCGGGCTTCCTGCGCGGAGCTGTATTATCTGCTTAGAATTCAGTACGCCGAAGTTCGTGATACCTGGATTTGGGTTATTGTCATGGCCTCCCTTTTCCCGTTCTCGACCCTATTGTTCATGAAATTTTTCCTGGAGTCTCCATCACCGGATGTGATGATGCGGATTGTCAGCGGAAATATTATATTTCCAATAATAATCATGAGTATAAATGGGCTGGGCAATCACATTTCCTGGAGCAAGCAGCAGGGCCACTTTACCTTCTATGCCTCGCTGCCAATTTCCAAAATCAATTTCCTGCTGGCGTTTATCATTCGCGGATTGTTGATGACACTGCCCTCTGTAATCATTATGACGGTGGTCGGGCATTTCGTATTCCATGTCGATATTCACTTGACCGTAGGACTTATTCCAATAGTTCTGCTTGCGATCACAGGATCGGCGGGCTTCGGAACGCTCATCGGGTTTCTCTCGCCGAACCAAGATATGACGACGATGATCACTAACCTGTTGATGGTATTCCTGAATTTCCTTACGCCAGTCATGATTGATATCCATCAGCTTCCTTCCGTGCTGCAAGTCGTCTCTTATTTCTTCCCAACTACCTATGCCGCTGATGGACTGAAGCAGCTGCTGCAGGGGATTTGGTCTACGTCTGTCACGATTGACATGTTGGCCTTGCTGGCATTTACCTGTCTGTCCGTATGGATTGTTGTCAAAAAAATGGACTGGAGACTCGAATAGCATGCTTAAGAATAGGGAGGGGAATTATGAAGATCATCTCAGCTTCCATTTTGTCCATGATGATGCTGGTCGGTTGTACGAATAGCCCGGAGCAAGCCGCACCTGTCATAGATACACAAGCGGTCTCTAAAGCGAAGGCGGTCTCATCTACAATCGACACGATAACCTTGACGAGCCACGCCTTGCAGCAGGAGATGAGCGTGCAGATCTATTTGCCGCCCGGATACAACGCCACAGCACATTATCCGGTTCTATATATGCTGTACGGCTACGGAGGTAATGAAAGCTCCTGGTTCTCCTGGCTGGGCCTGAACAAGGCCGCGGACAGATTGATTGGGTCAGGCGCAATAAAGCCTGTAATTATCGTGAGCCCGGCTTACGGCAACAGCTTTGGCGTCAATACGAAGCCAGGGCAAGGGGGCAATCCGGGCGGCGTGAACGAAGGCATGTACGAAGATTTCTTGACGAAAGACCTCATTAATTATGTAGACCGGCATTATAGCACAATTGCGTCGAGAGCAGGCCGGTATATCGGGGGAGCTTCGATGGGCGGTTACGCGGCTTTGTACCTGGCATTTAATCATTCGGACTTATACAGTAAAGTCGGCGGGCACAGCGCTGCCTTGTGGGACTACAGCCAAGCGGATCAGTTCACCGATCAGCGTGATTGGCTGTATCCAAATGATGAACTGAGACGGCAGAGAGATCCGCTGCTCCTTGCCCGAAGTAAAAAGTTAGCCGGGCTCCAAATTTATTTGGATGCCGGCGATTCGGACCAACTATCCGAAGAGGATCAAGCCTTGTTTAAGATTTTAAAGTCTCAGAAAAAGTCTGCCGAGTGGCACTCCGGGCCGGGCGGCCATGATATCAATTATTGGGGAAGCCAGCTGGACAATTATTTGAAATTTTATGTCGGCAGCTAGCGGACAAGTTCAAGTATTACCTGGGGCATCCATAATATAACAAAGACAAGGAGAGACTATTTGATGATCGCTTTGGATATAGAAATTGTTCGGCAAGGTGTAAATTGTCTAGATGATGTGATTGCTACGGTGTGCAGCTGGCATAACCGCCGCTATGAGCTGATGTATGCACGCTCGTTAAACTTTCAATTTGCTTCAGAGCCCGCTGCCAAAGATTTCGGCGAACGAATTATGGCTGAATATAGCGATGATTACTTGCATTTACTCGAGAAGTATCATGGGCTTCACTGTGAAATCCATTTGAATCAGCCCATAAGTCAGGGGATTGAGATGATCACCGAGCAGCTCCAAGCCGGTAATCCACTGCTTATTTTACTCGATTGCTTTTGGATTCCTTGGGTTGATAAATTCCAGCTCATTCATGACTTTGGCCATACCATGGTCGGTGTCGGCTTCGATACGGAAACCAATGAATTATTAGTGACAGATCCATTTTTCGAGAAAAAATCGGTTCGTATTTCTTATGAGCAGCTAGAACATGGCTACTATGGGTGTGTGACAATTACACCAACTAGTGACCATCTTGCAACATATGAAGAAATTTCAAAGGAACTCAGCATAACTTTGGAGGAGTGGCTGCAAACGAGGGAAACTTCGCAGGCTATCACCGCTTTTGCCCGTGAGACAGGCTCTATTCCTTTTGAGCCCGATGCCGCGGCGGAAGCTATGGTGGCGACATCGCCTTTATTCGTGAATCTCGGGAAAGTATCGAGTGCAAGACACAATTATGGCAAATTACTGGGTTATTTGCGTGAATGTTATGGGGATGAGAGATTGGAGAAGCTCGAAGAAGAGCTGAAAGCTCTCTCCTTCCAGTGGTCCTCCGTTCGAGGATTTTTGATGAAGATAGCTTTGGTTGACGAGGCTTCCATGCATGCTTACTTAAAGGAAAACACGGTAAAAAAACTGACCGATATTTCTATTAAAGAATTGGAAGTCATGGAGCGGCTCTTGACGCTGTATAGAATACAACCGGGTCAAGCGAATCCATTGGAAGCGAAAGCCTACAGCGCCGCGGCTCTGGAGCAGCAAGAGGAAGCCATTGCGGTGAATCAGCACGTGGATTTGAGCCGTTATTTCAACAATAGGGGATTTGGCAGCATGGAGCGTCCAGCCGACTTTGATGCGAGCGGATTTTATTTCCCTTCGTCAGGAAGTCCGCTTGGAACCGCTCTTCTCTTGGACGACATGTCATTTTATATGAAGGTAGCTCCTGGTCATGAAGAATATGACAACATTTCCTGTTATGGTCAAGAAATAGAACTGGAAGGGGAGAAAGCTGACTTCCTAACGATCTTGGGCTGTAGTGAAATGGGTAATTTTCTAGACCAGCTTACAGTGAAGTATGAAGATGGCTCGAAGGACACGCTGGATTTCGGCTTTAGCGATTGGTGGAACTTTCATGCGGTCATTCACGAGCGAGTGGCCTGGAGTGGACAGCCTGCGCACAAGGAGCAGGGACCGATTAACCATAAAGTGCATCTATACGCCGCGAAGCTGAGGCTGAAGTCTGCCCGCCCGCTTCAGTCCCTCGTGCTCCCGATGCTGCCCAATATCCATATATTTGCGATATCTGTGGGAAGCAGTTAATAACATTCCGCAGCAATAGCGCGCGATAGGAAGAATAAGACCTGGCAACCATGATGAGATGGAGTCCGGGTCTTATTTATTGTAGAGGGCAATAACAGGGCAGCAATAAGAGAGGACCTGATCTTCATCGGTTATACTGTTACCAATCGATTGGTTTTCCATCTCTGAAAAGTCCTCCGTTAGGTCCCTCAGGTCCAGCAGTAGTTAACCAAAGAATCGACTCAGCAGCTTGCTTAGGGGTTCGTGGAGCCGAGGGACCACCCATATCTGAGCTCACCCATCCCGGATCAACCGCATTAATTTTGATATCACCTTTGATTTCTGCAGCTATCAATCGCGTCAATCCATTTAGAGCGAGCTTAGACAATTTATAAGCGCCTACCCCTGAATAAGACAGTTCACTCAACGCGCCATATTCCGAAGAAACATTAATAATTCTTCCATAACCTTGTTTTTCCATAATGGGAATAAAGGAACGTATGACATGGTAAGCACCGAAGAAATTCGTTGCCATCGTTCTCTCAAGAATGGAAGGGTCCATAGCTAATAACTTTTTATTCTCATCCAAATAGACGCCAGCATTATTAATCAATACGTCTAATTTTCCATACTGGTCACTTACTGTAATCACAGCTTGATGGATACTTTCTTGACTATCTACATCCATAACCACAAATGAAACGTCCAGATTTAAATCTTTAAGTTTCTGCGCAGCTTCATGACCTT
>RCUH01001312.1_pt1 | contig 19046 bp, 19 predicted proteins | sample 2166191 | NCBI WGS metagenome assembly RCUH01 (sample SAMN09932848, study PRJNA488358) | compost metagenome | feature: garden; material: soil; isolation source: compost soil in an enriched community after 214 h of incubation | place: Germany: Experimental Botanical Garden Goettingen | collected...
GTACATGACCAGCGGTGTCTCTTTGGCGATCGTCGGCCCCCACTTGGCATGGTCGTCCATCGGAAGCGAGAGCGCCCCCGCCAGGTGAAGCTTGTCGTAGGAATCCCGGCGCCGCACATCCGCCACCACGATCTCCTCGCCCAGATCGAGCCGCTTCTTGAGCTCGGCGGGGGTGATGAAGGCGACCTCGCCGGACTCGGCGTTCGCAGGAGCCTGAAATGTCGGAGGCCAGGTGAGCTGGAGGACGCCCGCCTTGACGAGGCCGGCGCCCAGCACGAGTACGGAGGCAACCAGTAACCATCCACGTCGCATGCTGAATCTCCTGAAAGCGTGGGGCGCCTGAGCGGCTCCCGGAGGCGGTTGCTTGCTCCCTACACCTTAACGCGGAGACGCTGCGACATCATCCCTTCCCCCGTCAAAAACCCTTGGCCAAATTGGCCATGCCATGACCGGAGGGGAGGCCCCATGGGGCCTCCCCTCGTTTGACGCGAGCCCAAGCCTCACGCCGAATGGAACGCATTTTGCTCCAGCGCCTGCGGCTTTAGGTCTTGAAAAGCGACGCGGACCTGTCGCAAGGACGCTCTAGGAGATCTGGTTGACGGCCGAGAGCTTCCAGACGTCGCCGCCGCGCGGCCGCGTGAAGGTCCAGAACTCCGCGAAGTCGGTGGGCTGGTGGGCATCGCCCTCCACCACCTGACCGTTGCGCTCGACGTAGTCGACGAGGCGCGCCTGGATCTTCGCGGTGATGAACTCCGTCTGCTCTTCCTGCCAGGCCTCCGTGATCTCGAACTGGCGAATCACGATGTTCTTGATGATGTTCCGCTCGCCCTTCATGACCATGAGGTCGAGATCCTGGCCGAAGTAGTCCGCCATCTCAGGGGTGGTGACCGCCTGGATGCCGGCCTTGTCGTTGGCGCTCCAAGCTTCCTGCACCCGGAAGAAGACGGTGGTGAGCTCGTCGACGGCCTTCTCGGTCCGGAAGCTGGGGTTGGCCAGGGCGATCGCCGCCAGGCCCTGCTCCTTGGTCTGCTGGTAGCCGCCGGCGCCGGTCTGCTGGTAGCCGCCGGCGCCCATCTGCTGGCCAGGCGCCGTCTGGGTCGCGCTGTAAGCCATGGGAGCGTCAGGACGCTGGAAAGGGGTCACGTTGCCGTTGGCACCCATGCCCGAGAACTGGGGCTGACGCGACGCCCGGAACATCCGGAACGCCATGAACGCGAGGCCTGCCAGGAGCAAGAGGCCCAGGATGCCCATCATGCCGCCCAAGCCACCCATTCCGCCGAGCATGTTGAAGAGCATGGCGCCGATGGCCGTCCCGGCCAGGGCTCCGACCAGGCCCGCCATCAAGGGGTTACGCTGGAACCAGCTCTGCTTCTGAGCCGCACCGGCCGCCGCAGCCGGCTTGGCCGTCGTCTGGCGCGACTGGGTGATGCCCTGCATGTTCTTCTGCTGGCCCTGGTCGAAGGTGCGGTTTCCGCGATCGCCCATCGACTTGTACGAGGAGGAGCCTCCGAAGCTGCCTCCCCGGCGGCCCGCCCGGGCATCCGCCGGATCGGCCGTCAAAGCCCCGACGAGCCCACCCATCATCAAGCTCAGGGTCGCGATGGCCACGAGTTTACGGTACTTCAATGAATGTCCTCCTTTTAGGCAGTCCCCGTTCCCGAGTGCCCAAAAATAAAGAGGGCAAGACCTCGGAGAACGAGCGCTGCTCATCCTACAACAAGGTCTTGCCCCCCGAAATCTTCGGGTCAGAGAACCGGGCCAAAGGCCGTACTGACGATTCTCTGGGCTGTCTCACCCACCCGGGTGGCAGCGGCTACTCCCCTTCGTGACCTTTCGATCACGCTCTCATCCTACCCAAGCTTTCACAAAGTGTCAAGTGACCCAAAGCCGCGCCGCCGCCCTCAAAAGCGACGAACCCCGGGGGCTTGAGCCCCCGGGGTTCGCAAAAAGGCTTACTTCTTCTTGTTCTGGGGCTCGGGCTCGAGCGAGATGCCCGCTTCCATCGCCTGCTGCAGCGCCGGAAGCATGCCCATGTACCCTTGGAGCATCTCTTCTGCGGCGTCCGCCAGGATCAACGCGTTGATCTGCAGCGCCTCGTCGGGAGTGTAGCTTCCCTGCGGGCTCAGGCCCAGGCGCATCAGCGACAGGTTGAGGAGTTTCTGCGCCTCCTCCCTGCTGGTCCGCTTGGAAAACTGCTCGAGCAGGGCGTCGTAGGTAATCTTGGCCATGGTTCTTCCTAACTCTTACCGGTTATCCAGTTCCATGCACTCTTACCCCAGTCCGAGATTTTCTCGCTGTTGTTCATGACGAAGCCCACTCCGTCCATCGCCAGCGAAACGCCCTTGAGGCCTGCTGCCAGCGCCAAACTGGTGCCCCCGGTCGCCGGAGCCATGACCGTCATGGCGTTCGACAAGGTTCCCGTCGCATTGCCGATCAGCGAGACGATCTCCGAGGCCGAGGCCCCGTCCCGCATCGAGTCGATGTCCTTGACGATGCCGGCCACGCCGCCGATCAGGCCTGCGATGCCGGGGATCTTCGCCGCGAACGGAGTCTTGCTGACCAGCTCCATCGCGCTGAGCACGCCCTCGGTCGTCTTGCCCATCTGGCTCATGAGGTCGCCGAGGAACTGCCCGTCCTTCAGTTTGGACGGATTCGCGGCCGCTTCCTTAGCCAGATCCAGGAACCGGCTCGCGGCGATCGCCCCCTGCGCTACGTTGAAGGCCCGCGAGATCACTCCCGCCTTGTTGAGCTGCTCGATCTTGGCCGGCTCGATACCCTTGTCCTTGAGCAGCTGCTTGATGTCCTGGAGGTTGCCAACTTGCGCCTTGCTGTCGAGGACCATCTGCAAGACTTCGCCGGTCGACTTCACGACGGCGTTATCGGACGAGGCCATCTCGCTCGCCACATGCCCGAGCATGCCCTCGATGCCGGATTTCGCCGCCGCCCGCGCGTCTGCGCGATCCTGCTGACGCCGTTCGACACGCGTCTGGGACGAGGTCTCCGCAGGCCGAGAGGGAGTCGTGCTCGGGGTCTGGGGCCGCGGGGGAGTCCGGTTGAGGTTTCCGGTGTTGAGTTGGCCGGTGCTACGCCGCCCGGCTCCGTCGACTACGGACATAAGCTCCTCCTTGCTAAACGCTCGCTTCCTCCTCTATACCGCGAGGAGGGCAGGAGGTTCGCGATTTAGCGGAGATCAAACTCAGATTTTGCAAAACCCGAGAGCCGCTTAATGAGGGCTTAATAGACTAGCCGAGCGGCTTCTGGGTCGGCATGCCCGTTCGGCGCGGATAGGCCTTGGGCGTGGGCGCCTGCTTCATGACCGAGATCAGGCGGCGCTCCCCCATCCCCTCGGGAAGCTCCAGGGGCGTCACCGAGACATCCCCACCTCCCAAGAGCCGAAGCGCCTTCTCGGCCTTGTCCAGCTCGGCCTGCCCCGTGCTCCCCTTCATCGCCAAGAAGTGCCCGCCGACCTTCACGAAGGGAAGGCAGAGCTCGCTCAAGGCGCTCATCTCGGCGACCGCCCGGGCGAAGGCCAGATCGTACCGGTCCCGATGCGCCGGATCGCGCGCGACCTCCTCGGCCCGCCCATGCAGCGCCACACCGTTGAGGCCCAGCTCCTGGATCGACTCGGCGAGGAAGGCGACCTTCTTGCCCGTGGCTTCCAGCAAGGTGCCGCGCCAGTTCGGGCGAACGATCAAGAGGGGAATCCCCGGGAATCCCCCACCGGTGCCGACGTCGATGAAGCTCAGGGGCGCGTCCCAGAGCTCGCGCGGCAGCGCGGAGAAGACCGTGAGCGAATCGAGGAAGTGCTTGATCACGGCCTCGCGCTCGTCGACGATGCGGGTCAGGTTGGTTTTTTGGTTGCCCTCGATCAAGAGCGCGTAGTAGCGCTTGAGCTTCTCAACGGTAGCGGAGTCGAGGGAGAGGCCGAAACGGGCGGCCTCGGAAATCATCAGTTGCCATGCGTCCATAGGGAGCATGCTACCACGCAAGCGCTCGAATCGGCTATAATAGCGCCATGCAGCTGTTCAGCCACTCAACCTGGATCGTGGTCGATCTGGAAACCACCGGGGTCTCGCATGCCAAGGGCGATCGCATCGTCGAGATCGGCGCGGTCCGCCTGGACGGCGATCGTGTGACCGGCGAGTTCCAGACCCTCGTCAACCCCCAGCGCCCCATCCCGTTTTACGCACAGCGGGTCCACGGCATCTCCGACCGCATGGTGGCTTCCGCTCCGCGCTTCGCCGACGTGCTTCCGGAGTTCCTGGCCTTCTGCGGCGACGCCCCGCTGATCAGCCACAACGCCCCCTTCGATCGCGGTTTCCTCGACGCCGAGAGCCTCATGGCCGTCAACCAGAAACTCTCGCACGCCCACCTCGACACGCTGAGGGCCTCGCGCCAGCTGCTTCCCAAGCTATCCAAGCACAACCTCGACGCCCTGGTGAACCACTTCGGCATCCCACTGGAGGGCGATCGCCACCGCGCCCTGGCGGATGCCCGCGCCACCGCCCACCTCTGGGTGCACCTGCGCCGGATGGCCGAAACCGGAGTGGTCCCCCTGCGGGCCCTCCTCAAGAACTAGCCCCACTCGCACGGAGGTCGCTGCTCCCATGTCCAGTCAAGTCACGCTTTACACCGCTTTCTTCGCCGGCCTCATCTCCTTTCTCTCGCCCTGCGTCTTGCCTCTGGTCCCCGGCTACCTCTCCTACATCTCCGGGGTCTCGAGCGATCAGATGCGCGAAGGCGCCGACGCCGCGACCCGGCGCCGCGTCATGGTCAACGCCTTCGGCTTCGTCCTCGGCTTCTCGCTGATCTTCGTCCTCCTGGGAGCCTCGGCCACCGCCCTCGGCCAGTTGCTGTTGACCCAACTGGACCTGTTCTCCAAGATCGCCGGCGCCGTCATCATCGTCTTCGGCCTCCACACCATGGGCATCTTGCGGATCAAGTGGCTCTACATGGAGAAGCGCGTCCAGCTCTCCTCCAAGCCGCTGGGCGCCCTGGGCGCGGTTCTGGTCGGCATGGCCTTCGGCTTCGGCTGGACGCCCTGCATCGGCCCCATCCTCGCGAGCATCCTCGCCATCGCCGCCGCCCAGAAGACCATGGGCGAGGGCATCTCGCTCCTGACCGTCTACTCCCTCGGCCTGGGCATCCCCTTCCTCCTGGCTGGCCTCGCCATCAACCAGTTCTTCTCGGTCTTCGATCGTTTGAAGCGCCATATGCGCCTCATCGAGATCGTCTCCGGCCTCCTCTTGATCGGCGTCGGCCTCCTGATGATCACCAATAACCTGACCATCCTCGCGGGCTGGCTCCAGCAGGTCCCCGTGCTCCAGAAGTTGGCCATCTGATGACCATGAAAGACGGGCCGAACCGCCCCTCGGACGCGTCCTCGCCGAAACTCACGCTCGAGATGTTCTCCGGGCTGGAACCCCAGCTCAAGGAAGCCCTGGCCATCCGCATGCGCGTCTTCGTCGAAGAGCAAGGCGTCGATCCCGCCCTGGAGATCGACGACGACGACGCCGTGGCCTGGCACGTCCTCGCCAGGCTCGACGGCGAGCCGATCGGCACCGCCCGCCTCGTCATGCTCGACCAGCTCCGCGCCAAGATCGGCCGGGTCGCCGTCCTCCCCGAAGTTCGCGGCATGGGCATCGCCACCCAGCTCGTCAAATTGCTCATGGAGTACGCGCGCCGGGAAGGCCGCACCCAGGCCATCCTGGACTCCCAACTGCCCGTCATGCCGCTCTACGAGAAGCTCGGCTTCACGGCGGTGGGCGAGGTCTTCCTCGACGCCGACATCCTGCACCGGCGGATGATCCGCAAGCTCTAACCTAAAAGGCAGCGAGTTAACCGAAGCTTATCGCTGACTTTAACCCTCCTTACGACAGATCCGAACCGCTCCCGTCCATAACCTGTTAAGAGCAAAGTTCGATTTGTTTAGGGGGATCAAAGATGAGGGCACATCCGTTTAAATTCACCGCCCTGCTGATTGCAGGCACCCTGATCCTCACCCTCGGATCCGGCTGCGGCCGGCGCGTCGGCTCGCTGGTGGATCCGGCCGAGCAGCCCAGCGCGGCGCCTAGCGAGGCCCCCGCTCCGCTGCCCTCGACCCCGACTCCGCAGCCTTCCACTCCGAACCTGCCCTCGCCCAACCCCACCAACCCGGCCAACCCCGGAGCGCAGCTCCAGGCCGTGGTCGCCTCCGTCAAGAACGGAAGTTTCCTCGGAATGGGCGCCCTCCGAGTCGAAGTCAAGGTCACCAACCCCACGCAGTACTCTCTGAGCGGCGAAGTGACGGTCTCCTTCACCAACGGCGGCAAGCCCTCCAACGAGGTCGCAAGCGAACGGGTGACCCTGATGCCCAACGAGACCATCACCCGCTACTTCGAGAGCGGCAAGTGGACCCTCGACGGAGCGACGGTCACCGTCAAGACGGACGCTCCTCTTGCCAACAACGGCTACAACAGCGGCTACGGCTACTAAGCCCCTAAACTTCGAGCCCCCGCCGGATGACCGGCGGGGGCTCTCTCTAGCGCCCGCGGCTGTTGCGAAAAGCAGCGAGCGTCAGCAGTGAAGCGCGCAGAACGAGGACGGTTGACCTCAGCTCGCTGACCTGCAGCAACGAAGATCGCTTTAAAAGACGAACTCCAGCGTGCGCTCCTGCTCGAGTTCCAGCGCCGCGGGGTCGAAGTGCACCTTCCCGCTGTCGAGCGTCTTGTACAGCCTCCCGTTGGCCCGATAGGCCGAGAGCCCGACCCGGTAGTCAACGCCCGCCCGCAGGTTGGACAGCCTCATGGTCTGGTTCGACGTGAAGCTCCCCGCGTAGCGCGTCTGCCCGCTGGAGGCCTCCCGGAGATCGACCTTGAAGGTCTTGACGAAGGCCGGCACGTTCCGGGGGTGCAGCATCAGCCTTCCCGAGAACGCCACCGGGTCCAGGGCGACGCTCACGCGCTCACGCCGCTCGCTCTCCACGCCCGGCCCTCCGCGCAGATCGAATTCGACCGCGGCCGGGGTCTCGGAGTTCAAGAGCCGATCCGGGGCGGTTCCCCCGGCGTTGCCCTTGGCCAAGACGTCCACGCGGTAGCGCCCACCCGCGCGCAGGTTCGCGAAGCGAGCTTCTCGCTTCCTCTCCCCCTTCTGAGGCAAGACGAGCTGAACCGAGGGCGCGAGCTCGATGAAGCCCGTCCCATCCCAGCGCCGCAGCGAGACCTCGTACTGGAAGATATCCGAGGCCCGCCAGCGGCGGCTCACGACCTGGCTTTCGAACGACGGGGAAGGCGCGGAGATCGTGACGACGAACTCGCGCGGGAGCGGCGGCGTGACGGACGGCTTGCCGCAAGCGGCCAATAGCCAACCGACGCTCCCCACGAGCAACGCTCGGCACATCCTCCGACGGAACTGCCGAGACGCCATCCCGTTACTTGGCCACTCCGGTCTCCGGAGCGGTCGGATTGCGGAAGCCGCCTTCTTCCGGTGGCAGGAGGGTGGTCGAGCCCGAGCCGTTGAACGGTACCGCGTCGAAGACGACGCGCAGATCCGCGTTCACGGTATCCTCGACGTCCTGGGAGGCCGAGAAGTCGAAACGGGCGGTGGCTGGGACAGAGGTCAGGACCTGGGCCGGGGTGGAGCCGCCGGCATTGCCCTTGGCGACCACGGAGACCTGGTAGATGCTGCCCTGGCGAAGATTGGTGAAGACGGCCCGGGTCTTGGGATCCTGCTTGCGAGGAACGACGACGGTCAAGGGAGTGGGAAGATCCGAGAAGGTCTTGCCGTCTCCCACCTTGAGGGTGACCTCGTACTGATAGATATCCGCGTCCACCCAGCGGTGCACCGTGGCCTGGGTGGCAAAGCCCCCGTCGGTCGGCGGAACGAGGTTCACGGCGATCGCCCGATTGCCGGCTTGACCCGAATTGGCCACCACCGCGTTCGGAGTGGACGCCCCCAGATCCGGCTGAGCCCCCGGCGCCGAGACGGCGCATCCCACCAGGCTCAAGGCCAGTGCCACTCCCAAACCCCCACGTAACATCGAGATGCCCCTTTCTACTCGTCGCCCGGCCAACCCGGGAAGTTTTGTGAGTCTTCCCCACGCGGGGTTTGGGGCCCAACACCCCCCTCTCCAGGCCCTTGACGCCCACGGCGCAATCGGGGCTCGGCCCCGATCCCGCGCGCTTTGACAAGCGACCCAGACCTGGTAGAGTGGATGAACTTGGAGGTGATGCAAACTCACCTCTCCGCTATTTTGGGGCCCCTGCGCCCAGACTCAAACGTAGGCACCGAGGGGATCAACGCCCCCTCGGTGCCTTTAAACCCAGGCGATTATTGCATCAAACCGGTCAAACAAGGGTTTAATGCAGCGCCGCCCCTCGATTTCAAGGGAGAAGACCTAGCGTGGCATCTTATCAGTACGTCTACACGATGCACCGCCTGACCAAGGTGGTGGGCCCCAACAACCGCGAGGTGCTCAAGGACGTCACCCTCGCCTTCCTGCCTGGAGCGAAGATCGGCGTGCTTGGTTACAACGGCGCCGGTAAGTCGACCCTTCTGCGCATCATGGCGGGCGTGGACAGCAACTTCCAGGGCGAGGCCCGGTTGGCGGACGGCGCGACCGTCGGCTTCCTGCCCCAGGAGCCGCAGCTGGACCCCACCAAGACCGTCCGCGAGAACATCGAGGAGGGCATGGGCCGGGCCAAGGAGCTCCTGAAGCGCTTCGAAGAGCTCTCCATGAACTACTCGGACGAGACCGCCGACGAGTTCCAGCGGGTCCAGGACGAGATCGAGGCCATGGACGCCTGGAGCCTCGACACCACCCTCGAGATCGCCATGGACGCCCTGCGCGTGCCCCCCGGGGACGCCGACGTGACCAAGCTCTCCGGTGGTGAACGCCGCCGCGTCGCCCTTTGCCGCCTCCTCCTGTCGGCTCCCGATCTCCTGCTGCTGGACGAGCCCACCAACCACTTGGACGCCGAATCGGTCGCCTGGCTCGAGCATCACCTGGCCGAGTACAAGGGCACCGTCGTGGCGGTCACGCACGATCGCTACTTCCTCGACAACGTCGCGGGCTGGATCCTCGAGCTGGATCGCGGGCAGGGGATTCCCTGGGAAGGCAACTACTCCTCGTGGCTCGAGCAGAAGGAAAAGCGCCTCGCCCTTGAAGAGAAGCAGGCCTCGGCCCGTCGCCGCACCCTCGAGCGGGAGCTGGAGTGGGTCCGCATGGCCCCCCGTGCCCGCCAAGCCAAGAGCAAGGCCCGTCTCAACAACTACGAGAGCCTCCTGGCCCAGGAATCGCAGGCCAAGGTGGATACGGTCGAGATGCACATCCCGGCCGGCAAGCGTCTCGGCAACGTCGTCGTCCAGGGCAAGGATCTCACCAAGGCCTACGGCGACAAGCTCCTCTTCGAGGGCTTCAACTTCGAGTTGCCGCCGGGCGGCATCGTGGGCGTCATCGGGGCCAACGGCGCCGGTAAGACCACGCTCATGCGGATGATCGTCGGCCAGGAGCAGCCGGATTCCGGCGAGCTGCGGGTCGGTGAGACCGTCGAGCTCGGGTACGTCGACCAGTCGCGCGATGCCCTCGACGACGAGAAGACCGTCTGGGACGAGATCTCGAACGGCGAGGAGAAGATCAAGGTGGGCAACCGCGAGGTCGCCTCGCGTGCCTACGTCGCGAACTTCAACTTCCGCGGCTCCGACCAGCAGAAGAAGGTGGGTCTCTTGTCGGGGGGTGAGCGCAACCGCGTCCACATGGCGAAGCTCCTGAAGAAGGGCAGCAACGTCCTGCTGCTGGACGAGCCGACCAACGACCTGGACGTCGACACCCTGCGCGCCCTGGAGGAAGCCCTTCTGGACTTCGCCGGCTGCGCCGTGGTGGTCTCGCACGACCGCTGGTTCCTCGACCGGATCGCCACCCATATCATCGCCTTCGAGGGCGATTCGCAGGTGATCTTCTTCGAGGGCAACTACCAGGACTACGAAGAGAACCGCAAGAAGCGCCTGGGCGCCGAGGCGGCCCAGCCCAAGCGGATCAAGTACCGTCCGCTCACCCGGGCGTAACGCAAAATCAAGGGGCCGGAGGCAATGCCTCCGGCCCCTTGATTTTGCGTAAAGCGCTAAGTGAAGAGGCGTGAGGCGATCGCCCGGTGTACGAAGAACCCCGCGTAGAGTAGGGCGACGCCGGCCAGCAGGTAGAGCCAGAACGAGCCCTTGAAGCGGGCGTAGAACAAAAAAGGCAGGAAGAAGAGCAAGCTGATCGGGATGGCCGAGAGGATCGACAGGGCGAAGGTCGACGCCTGCGCTCCGTTGCCGGTCTGGGCGTAGGTGAAGCTCAGGGAGAGGATCGTGGCCAACGGCAAGGCCACGAGGTAGCCCGCGAACACCGGGAAGCGGGTCGCCAACGACGAAAGCCCCGCGATCAGCAGGGCCGAAAAAAGCGTTTTGCCGAGAAACAGGGCCAACTCACGGTCCAAAATGCGCAACTCCTTCGAAAAGGTAGCCCCAGAACGATCTTCACGTGCTCGAAAGGGGATCCGACAGGCGCGGCTCATGATAACATAGGATCACGCTCGCCAAGGGCAAGCCGTATCGCCCCTTCGGTACCGGATGAATCGCCCGGATGGTCACCTCACCGGCATCGGAGCGTTCGCCCGAGATCACCCGCTTGGAAAACGCCCCCAGGCCCCGCGGCGGTTTTGAAGGCAGCGAAGCTGACCTGAAGAAACGACTATTGACCTAGGAGACTATCGCTATGGCATCGACTGAGAACGCCTCTCCCTACGAACCCATCACGGGCACGATCAAGGTCGCTTCGGATGGCCGTGTTCACCTCTCGCCGACGCTCGTCAAGAAGCTCCAGGGCACTGCGGGCGAACTCCTTCACTACATGATCATCGACGGCGAGATCAACATCCGCAAGGACCCCTACTAAATCCAAAAAACGGCCCGACCCCTTGCGGGGTCGGGCCCTTCTGCTGGACCTGATGGCGCGAGTCGCGTCAGGACAGCGCCGCTGCCTGACGCAACTCGCCGCGGGGCTAGTGCCCCACGTGCACCATGAAGTCGTGGGAGAGGCGTTCAGAGACACGCTCCAGCTTGGATTCGACCTCCTTGAGGTCCGAGCCGTGCACCAGAACGCTCGCATGGTACGGCTTGGCGTCGAGGGGCTGCACCCCAGGGATGGCGTAACCCCGGAGATCCGGACGCTCATAAGGCGCCATGCACGCCGCCACCCCCGCATAGGCCTCATGGGTCTTTGGAAGACGGTACGGGCCCTGGAATTGCGCGATCTCCAGGCGCGCCCACTCGGCCCAGAGGTTGAGGCCAGTCTCGGCTTCGACCATCTCCTCGATCATGCCGGCTCCCACGCGGGCGCTCGCTTCGAGGAAGTAGAGCTTGCCGTCCTCCTGGCTGCGGATGTACTCGATGTGCGTCACGCCGAAGGGAAGCCCCAGGGCCGCAACCACCTTCGCGTTGAACTCCAGGAGATCCTTCTCGATGACGTCGCCCCGCCGTAGCGAGCTGGACGTGTAGACGCCGCCCTGGCGATGCAACTGTAATATAGGCATGCCGTAGCGGTGGGCCCGCGCCATCTGGACCCGGCCCTCCGAGACGATGCCGTCCACATGGTAGACGTCGCCGGGGGTGAACTTCTCGAGCAGGAAGTTGGACTGCTCGTCACCCAGCCGATCCAGCTCGCGCCAGAGCTCTTCGGGATGGTGGATCACCTTGATGCCGTTCGAGGACGCCTCGGTCCGGGGCTTCAGCACCCACGGGGCCGGCACTTCCGCCATGAAGGCCCCGAGGGCCGAATACGGGAAGAGCGGCGTGAACGGCGGCACCCGCAGGCCCGCCTCCTGGGCGACCCGCCGCATCGCGAGCTTGTCGCGGAAGTTGCGCGCCACCGTGACCCCGATACCCGGGATCTGGAGGTGCTCGCGCAAGGCGGCCCCGATCTCGATATCGTACTCGCCGAGCGCCACCACCCGATCAATCGCGTGATGCCGCGCCACGTAGCTCACGGTGTCCCGCACGAGCTTGGGATCGAAGATGTTCACCACCGCGAAGAGCTCGTCGAGGGTCTCCCGAGGCCAGTCGTACCCCAGCGCATCCGCCTGGGTCAAAACGAGCAAGCGATGCCCCTGTTGCTTGATCTCCTTGAGGAAAGCCTGCGCGTATAGCCCCTTGGTTGCGGCCATCACACAGAGGAACGTCAACTGTCGCACTCTCTTCTCCTGTCGTCGAGTCCATCCTGATCCATTATACCGCTCGCCTCGGTCACCCGGGTCGCCGCGCGGACGGTGCTCGCGGCCAGGCTCGTCAAGGCTGTCCTAAATTTAACCCCATGATGACGCTTAAGCGTTAGACGAGCAAGACGAGGATTTTTTACCGAGCGGGCGAGCCTTTTTGACGGCGAGGCCCTCCGGGGGCATCAAATCTCCGTTAAATCTCCGAAATCTCGCCCGAATCCCGCAAGCGCCTGATGCGCGAGGGGTATGACTCCCTGTAAGCGTCCAATTACGCCGTCGAACGCCCGATGGCCTGAAAGGGGGAGTCCCGATGAAGAGACCCGGCATGCCGGCGCCCATCGCGCGCACGGCGATCGCCCTCTCGATTCTCTGCGCCGGGGGCGCTTTTGCCGCCGAACGGGTGGAAAAGGGCCCCATCACCAAGACTCCCGCCGTCGTCAACGGCCAGGAGGGCACCTGGGTCGAGTACACCGAGTACGTCTTCCGCTCCGTCGACTGGGAAGCCCGCATCCGCGCCCTCTACGAAAAAGTCTTCGGGCGCGTCGCCGTCACCGACGCCCAGGTCAAGGCCCTGGCTCAAACTGCCCGCGCTGGTAAACTTCCTCTCACCACCCTGGAAAGCCAACTCGTCAGCCTGAAGACCACGCTCAACGCGAGCGCCTACAACCCCAACCAGAACACCTCCGAGCTGAAGGCCATGCGCGCGCGCCTGGAAACGCAGTTCACGGTCCGCTACGCCGGGGATTACCTGGGGGCCAACGAAGCCTCGACCCTGCGCCTGGCCGATCGCTTCCTCGCCGTCGCCAAGGCCATCGAGGGCGGTCTCTACGACTTCAGCGTCACCGGCTTCACCCTCGAGGGCCAGCATTCGCTGAACCTCGGCAGCGTGTTCCAGGATTACTTCACCAAGTACCGCAAGGACGTCGAGGTGCTCGGCAGCCACTCGGGCGACTCCTCGGGCGGCTCGCGCAACCGAATCACCGTGAAGAACCTGACGGCCGCCAAGGCCTACGAAATCGCCCTCGACCTCTACCAGCTGGCAAGCCGCACCGCCTCCCCCATCGCCTTCGACCTCAACCATGACGGCAAGATCGGCGTCACGGGCCAGTCCTCGGCCAAGGTTCGCCTCGGCAAGAACGGCTTCGTCCCCGAAGGCTCCGTCGACTTCGACCTCCTGGGCCAGGGCCGGACGGGCCGCTACGAGTGGCTCAACGGCGACGGAGACGGCTTCCTGGTCGACGACCGGGACGGCGTCGTCACCCGGGCCGCCCGAGGCGACGGCGTGATCTCGGGCGTGCAGCTCTTCGGAAACGCGGGGGGCTACGCCCACGGCTTCCAGAAGCTGGCCGCGAACTTCGACAAGGATGCGAAACTGGCCGCGACCTCCACGTCCCTGCCGCCCGGCTACGGCGTCCTGAAGGGAGACGAGCTCAAGGGCCTGTTGGTCTGGATAGACTCCAACCGCGACGCCAAAGTCCAGCCCATCGAGCTGAGGACCCTGGCCCAGCTGGAGATTACCGAGATCGGCTCGGACTTCGCGATGGTCAAGAACTCCGACGGCGAGTTGCTGATGCGATCGCAGTACATCGTCCAGCACGGCAAGAAGTACCTGAGCGAGGACGTCTGGTTCGCGCAGGCCCCCGACGAGCTGGACTAGGCCGGGAAGGAGAACGCGATGAGACCACTAATCCCCACCCCACTCCTGGCTGGCACCCTTCTCGCCTTGGGCATGCTGCTTCCTGCGCCGAGCGCTTGGGCCCACGTTCCCGACCGGGTCGAGCATCAGACCACCGTCACTCCGGGCAAGAACGGGGCTCAGTCGGGCCACTGGCTCGACGTCTCCGAATCCGTCTTCCGCTGGGAAGCTCCCTCCCCGGCAAGCGCCTCGCTGGAGCCGGAAGCTCCGCCGGCCGCCTCGGTCCCCGATCTCGGTCCCGACTGGGAGCTGGCTGGCAGCCGCAAGGTCAGGAGCTGGGTTCCCCATCCCGCCCTTTCCGGCGGCGGCACCTGGCAGCTTGTCGACTTCAACAAGTACCGCCTCTTCCAGGAGAGCCTGGTGAACCCGGCCCCGGACATGCCCGCGAGCCCCGCTCCGGACGTCCTCCTAGGCCCCATCAAGAAGGGCAGGCCTTACGAGGAGTCGAAGGGCATCGAACGGGTCCGCAAGGGACTCGCCGTCCACAAGTACCAGACCCTCGTCACCGTGACGCCCCAGACCCGGACCGAAACCACCGTCCGTAAGAGCTGGACCCTCTCGGAGTTCACCCGCACGGAGAACCGCAGCCGGGCCCTGCGCACCAAGTACGGCCTCTACGACCTCTCCTTCCAGGTTCCCGTATTGAACTATCGCTGGGACGTCGTGGAGCTGGGCCGCAGCTCGCGCGAGGCGACCCTCGAGCCCTCGCGGACGTCGCGCGTCGTCGAATTGCTGCCGCCCGAGCGGGCCTCGGAGGTCTCGGCGCTGGCGGCAGCGGGGGGCGATCGCCCCGGCGTCTTCCGCGGCGACGCAGGCTCGGGCGGAAAGGCCTCCCTGTCGGGCTCGAAGCTGCGCGAGCAGATGGGAGCCAACCATGTGAAGGCCTCGGACGCGCTCACCCCGGAACAGCTGGAAGCAGCCAAGAAACACGCCGAAGAAGAAACTCGCAAGCAGTTCGAGGCCGAGATGCAGGCCAAGGCCGAAGCCGAGGAGACCCGCAAGAAGGCCGCCTCAGACGCGGCCGAGGCGGCCCGGAAGTCCGATTCCGCCCCGGCGATCACCGCGGTCCTCGGGCAATGGGTCAGCGGTGGCGGCAAGAGCCAGATCACCGTCGCTCGAAACGGCAACTCCAACAACCTCCGCGTCCATGCTCACCTGGTGCTCAACCACGACACCCTCTCGAAGACCGTCGAGTCTTTGCCCTTCGGGCCGTCCTTCCAGATGGCGGTCGGCAAGGACAAGTTCGGGGTGACGTACACCATGAAGGCGACGGTCAACGCCGAAGCCACCCAGATGCGCATCCTGATCTGGCGCGATGGCCTGATCAACGCCATCGTCGCGGAGGGCACCCTCACCAAGAAGTCAGGAGCTCAGCCGTAGAGGAAGTGAAGGGCGCGGTGGATCCGGCGGCGCCAGGCGCGTTCGTTATGGTCCCCGCGCGGGTCGGGACGCCAGAAATAGTGGTAGTTCTGCCAGAAGCCCTTGCGTTCCAGCATCTGCGCCATCCATTCGGCATGCTCGATGACGATCCCGTTGGCTTCCTTGGCTCCGCAGTCCAGGTAGAGCCGCGGATCCCCCGCGCAAGCCGCCTTGGCGACGTACTCGAAAATCTTGCCTTCGGCGACCCAAAGCGACGGCGACATGCAGAGCGCCTTGCCGAAGTGGTCGTTGTGGCGGAAGAAGCCATAGAGGGACATGAGGCCGCCCAGCGAGGAGCCTCCGATCATGGTGTGCTCGGGACCGGTGAGGACCCGCAGATCCTTCGATACCATCGGCATGAGCGTGCCGGTGAGCCAGTCGAGCATGGAGTCCGCCTGGGCCTGAGCGCCGTCCTCGACGGGCCAGGGCACGAGTTCCTCCTCGCGCTTGGTGCCGTGGTGGATCGCCACGACGATGGGAACCTTCCGGCCGTGGGTCGCGCGCATGTCGAGGGCCTGGTGCAAGTGCCAGCCGCCGGCAAACGAGCCGTGATCCCCGAAGAGGTTCTGGCCGTCCCACATGTAAGCGACGGGATAGCGCTTCTCGGAAGCGTCGTAGCCGTGGGGAAGGTAGATCGTGAGGCGGCGATCGCCGTCGAAGCCCTCGATCTTCAAGGGCTTGGCTTGGTGCAGGCGGCCACGAAGCAGGGGTTTGGTGATGATCATGGTCGTCTTTGCTCGGTGAAGGGAAGCGAGACACCAGGGTAATGCGCGCCCGGGGATTTGACAAGGGAAGTCCGGGCCGCGCGTGGGCGCGGGAAGGGGCTTATGATAAACTGGAGCCTATGAAGGAACCTATTTTGAAGATCGGATCCCTCGAACTGGAGAGCCCGGTGATCCTGGCGCCCATGTGCGGGGTTTGCGACATCCCTTATATCAAGCTGATGCGGCGTTACGACCAGGAGAGCCTGGTCTTCCACGAGATGTTCTCGGCGGTGGGACTCCTCAACTGGGGACGCCGCAAGGACAACGCGCCGGCCTTCCGGGTGCCCGACGACGTGAAGCCCTTGGGCCTTCAGCTCTTCGGCCATGAACCCGAGGCCATGGGGCAGGCCGCCCGGATCCTGGCGGATGCCGGGGCGGCGGTCATCGACGTGAACCTCGGCTGCCCGGTCCCCAAGATCACCAAGGGCTGCGACGGCTCGGCGCTCCTCAAGGACACGCCCCTCCTTCGCGAGATCCTCAAGGCGATGATCCGCTACGTGCCGGACAAGCCGGTGACGATCAAGATGCGTCTGGGCTGGGACGACGACCAGCGCAACTACGTGGAAGTCGCCAAGATCGCCGAGGACGCCGGAGTCGCGGCCATCACGGTGCACGGGCGGACCCGCTCGCAGATGTACACCGGATCGGCCGACTGGGAGGCGATCGCCGAAGTGGTCCAGGCCGTCTCCATTCCCGTCATCGGCAACGGAGACCTCTACGATCCCATCGTCGCGGTCCAGCGTCTCAAGGAATCCGGCTGCAAAGGCGTCATGTTTGGGCGGGGAGCCCAGGGGAACCCGTGGATCATTCCGCGGACGGCGCATTACTTCAAGACCGGCGAGCTCTTGCCCGAGCCTTCGGACGTCGAGCGGCTCCGCGTCGCGCTCGACCACTGCATGCTGCTCATCGAGGAGAAGGGCGAGCGGACCGGCGTGCCGGAATGCCGCAAGCATGTGGCCTGGTACACCAAGGGCATGCACGCGTCGGCGGATCTACGCCACCGCGTGAACCAGACCCAGACCCGAGAAGCGCTCGTAGAAGTCATCGAGAATTTCATTGAAATCCTCTCCGGAGCGCCCGCGGTCGCCTAACGTCCGCGGCCTTTGCGCAAAACGGCGTCGCGCCTTGATGCTAAGACGTTTTCTCTCACGACCGCATGAGGTCAGGCGCTGTGGTAACATGGCGCCTGCGCTCGGCATGGTCGCCAGCCTCCCGCAGTGACGCGGAACATTCTTCGAAAAGGTATCGTTGCCTCAGGTCCGCCTCGCATCCCCGGTAAAAGCCGCAGGCACCCCGCAACAGCCGCGATTACCACCCACGAATGAGGAGTCATCGAGTGAATCTTCTAGGTAGAGTGTCGGTCTTTCCCGTAGTTCCGGCCCGGTTAGAGCGCCTGAGCGAATTGGCCCATAACATGTGGTGGTCCTGGACCCCGGAGGCCCAAGCGCTGTTCAGCGGCATGGACTCCGAGCTCTGGGAGCGCATCTACCATAACCCGGTCAAGTTCCTGGTGGAAGTCGACCAGCAGAAGCTGGACGCCGCCGAGCGCGATCCCCAGTACCTCGCCCTTTACGACCGGGTCATGGCGGCCTTCGACGCCTACATGAACCCCAAGGACACCTGGTACTCCCGGACCTTCCCGCAGCATGCCAAGGCCAGCATCGCCTACTTCTCGGCCGAGTTCGGCCTGCATGAGGCCCTTCCCATCTACTCGGGCGGCCTCGGCATCCTCTCGGGCGATCACTGCAAATCCGCCTCGGACCTCGGCCTCCCCTTCGTGGGCGTCGGCCTCCTTTACAACCAGGGCTACTTCAAGCAGCTCCTCAACACCGAGGGCTGGCAGGAAGCCACCTACAAGAAGCTCAACTTCGCCGAGCTCCCCATCAAGCCCACTCAGGACGCCGACGGCCAGGACATCGTGATCTCGGTGGAGCTTCCCGGCCGCACCGTCTTCGCCAAGGTCTGGAAGGTCCAGGTCGGCCGGATCCCCCTATACCTGCTCGACACCGACATCCCCGACAACGCCCCCGAAGATCGTCGCTTCTCGGCCCAGCTCTACGGCGGTGACCAGGACATGCGCATCACCCAGGAAATCCTCCTGGGCATCGGCGGCGTCCGCGCCCTTCGCCAGCTGGGCTATAACCCCGAAGTCTGGCACATGAACGAAGGCCACTCGGCCTTCCTGAACCTCGAGCGCAGCCGCGAACTGGTGCAGACCCAGGGAATGACCTTCTACGAGGCGCTGGAAGCCACGGCCGCCAACTCCATCTTCACCACGCACACCCCGGTCCCCGCGGGCAACGACGCGTTCACCTTCGACATGATGGAGCGCTACTTCCACCGCTTCTGGGGCGCGCTTGGCCTCAACCGCGAAGAGTTCATGGCGCTCGGCCGCCACGACCAGCCCGCCGGCCCCCCGCTCTTCAGTCTCACCGTCCTGGCCCTGCGCCTCTCGCGTCAGGCCAACGGCGTGAGCAAGCTGCATGGCGAGGTCTCCCGCCGCATCTGGCACGACCTCTGGCCCGGCGTCCCCAAGACCGAGGTGCCCATCACCTCGATCACCAACGGCATCCACACCGAGACCTGGCTCGCCCCCGAGCTCGGCACGCTCTTCAACGCCTACCTGGGCGAGCAGTGGCATGAACGCGTCGAGCAGGACGCCACCTGGAAGAAGCTCGAATCCGTGCCCAACGCCGAGCTTTGGAACGTCCACCGCCTCCTCAAGCACCGGATGGTCGAGTTCATCCGCGAGCGCATGAAGGCCCAGTGGCTGCGCCACGGCGAGCCCCACTCCAAGCTCAAGGAAGCCGAGACCCTCCTGGATCCCGAAGCGCTCACCCTGGGCTTCGCCCGCCGCTTCGCCACCTACAAGCGCGCGACCCTGATCTTCCGGGACGCCGCCCGCCTGCAGAAGACCCTGCATGCCCAGGGACGTCC
>RCUH01001314.1_pt1 | contig 19001 bp, 13 predicted proteins | sample 2166191 | NCBI WGS metagenome assembly RCUH01 (sample SAMN09932848, study PRJNA488358) | compost metagenome | feature: garden; material: soil; isolation source: compost soil in an enriched community after 214 h of incubation | place: Germany: Experimental Botanical Garden Goettingen | collected...
TCGCCTAAATAATCGATTGCATCTACCGTAATGCTTGGAAAACTTTTACCTGTGAAACTCATAATATATCTTTCTTTTTTTGTTGACACAAAGATAAGGCAACTCCGATCAAAAAGCGAATTGATTTTACCAATACACTATCATCAAAATCTATTATGACTAGAATATAACAATAAGTTTTTATTATATTAATATATCGCTGATGATGTGTTTATATGGGATTTGGGATGTTTCGAAAAAATAAAACAATTCATACTGGGGTAGTTACAGATTAATGCATCAAAATAGTTGCACAAGTGCTGCGCAAAACCTACTTTTGCGACGTTCTATTTCAAAATAGCGCAATGCTGGAGGGGTTCCAGAGCGGTCAAATGGGACGGACTGTAAATCCGTTGCTTCGGCTTCGAAGGTTCGAATCCTTCTCCCTCCACATTTTTTCCTTTATAAAATTCACTTTAAACTTTCCTGTCAAATAGATGAGTACATTGCACCGATTGCAATCCGTCTCCATTATCCGGTGTATACTGTTATGCAGTTGTAGTTAAGGCGTTGTTGAGCATCATTATCGAGCTATTTTTTTCTTAATAATGGAGGTCTACAAAAAATATATAACGGATTTTCATGTAGCTATTGACTTATTTATAAAATAAACCTAAGTTTGGCTTTTGAAAAGGCCCCGTAGTTCAACGGATAGAATAGATGTTTCCTAAACATTTGATAGCAGTTCGATTCTGCTCGGGGCTACATAAGAAGAAGTGGTATTATTGGTGTCATTTTTCAATTGCAGGAGAAATACTATAAAAGGTATTTCTCCTGTTTTATTTTTATACATAATCATCTTTGCTGTTTTGTATAAGTCTTCTGTCGGATGTATAGTCCGTTCATTTTTAAAATAAAATATACAATTTGAATTTTTTGAGATAAAATCTAATTGCTGTACATTAAAAAGGATATATATCTTTTAGTGTTGATCATCAATAAATTTATTATGTCATTAATTCTGTAACATTTCAAGACTTTTGTCATAATATTTTCATGATTGGTAAAAATTGTGTTAATTTAAATTTTATTACAAATTAATGACTTGCTAATATTCGGGAGCTAAATTTGTTTGATAAAACCTGTGAAATGATAAAAGTGATTCAGAATCAATTTAAAAGGATATATAATACCAGTCGTACCTTTTTCATCATCTTCGGTATATGGCTTATACTGATTGCCTCTATCCTTATTTTTGTTACGAAAAGAGAATCATTTCAATTTATTAATAGTCATCATGCCCTATTGGTGGATATTTTCATGACGTTGAACACATTTGTTGGTGATGGGATCTGTATTATAGCCATGGCAGTTGTGTTTTGCTTTCTGAAAAAATGGAATTTCGCCAAGGGAATTTTTGGAACTTATGTTTTTTCGGGCTTGGTGTGCAGTGTTTTGAAAAGTATATTTCATGCGGAGCGTCCGGCAGCGATGTTTAAAGGAGATCCGACATTCCATGTTGTCTCTTGGTTACCCGTGGCCTACGCCAATTCCTTCCCTTCGGGGCATACGACTTCTGCATTTGCTATGGCGGCTACTGTTGCCATCATTTCCAAGGACAAAAGAATAGGTCTATTTTGTTTTATTCTAGCGGCGTTAACAGGCTATTCCAGAATTTATTTGGGACAGCATTTCCTCGAAGATGTCGCGTTTGGATCGCTATTGGGTGTGGGAACTACCTGTATTTATTTTATTCTTATGCCGATGATTTCATTTAATAAACGTCCGGTATCCAACTTTAAATTCCCTCAAACCAAACTAATAAGAGCAGTCCTTCCAGTCATGATAAACAGAAATAGTTCAAAGCAAGAACGAAGACCATAGCGAACATGGTTAAGCAGGAATTTGGCTGCCTTTCCTTAAATAACGATAATCTTCCGACCATGACAAACATGGCTAAGCCGAGGCGGACGAAAATATCGCCGGGAACGGTGGTCAAACAAAGCTGGACGTACTAAGAATACCCATGTAGGGCGAATTCGCTGCTAATTGGACTGCGTTTCCTTAAATAGGGATAGCCTTCCAACCATGCCAACCATGAGTAAACCAAAGCAGGCGAATACACCGTAAGAATAACGAAGGCTAAAGACCTCCGCGATATAACCGATTAGCGGCGGCCCCATTAAAAAACCAAGATAGCTAATGCTGGAAACCATGGCCAATGCCACGCCCGATGGGACATTTTTGTTTTGGCCAGCGATACTATAGATAGACGGTACATTACAGGCGACACCGATCCCCACAAGCATAAAAGCAAGGGTGCATACAATAAATTGAGGAAAAACGACCGAGGTTATCATGCCCACAAACATCAAGATTCCACTATATTGTAAGGTTCTTTTGCGTCCCAGTTTGCGAATCACGCCATCACCCACAAAGCGGCCGATAGCCATCATGATCATAAAAGAGGCATAGCCCACGACAACGAATTTTTCGGGAGCGTGTACAATTTCCTTAAAGTATACCCCGCTCCAGTCAAACATGGCTCCTTCGGTTGCCATACTGAAAAAGCCAATGATGCCCAGTTGCAAAAGGCTTCCCTCCGGTTTGGAAAAGAAACTCCGCTTTTCTTTCTGCGGCGATTTTCCCGGAACCAGATACCGCTGATTAATCAATGTATTGGCAGTGACGAAAGCCAATATGATCAAGAAATGGGGTAGCGTATCCAGGCCAAGGTTCATGGTCAGCAGTCCAACGAGTGCTCCTGTAAAACCTGCGATACTCCAAGCACCATGGAAAGAAGTCATAATGGACTTTTTATAGATCTGCTCTGTAGCTACTCCCTGAGTATTGACCGAAATATTGCACATATTACCTGTGACACCAAAAAGAAATAGAATAGCCCCCAGTTGCCAGGCATTTTGAGCAAAGGCGATGGAGCAGAGGACTAATGCATAAGCAATCGGTACGATACGCAGGACTTTGGCGCTGCCATATTTTGTAACCAGCTTACCGGAAAGAGCCATTGTCACCAGTTGTCCCACAGGAAGCATCAATAGGATTGTTCCCAGTTGTCCTTCGCTCAAATGGAGGCGTTCCTTGATGACAGGGATGCGACTAGCCCAAGATGCAAAAGCGATACCCTGACAAAAAAAGAAAAGTGATACTGCAATCCGTATGCGATTGCGCTTATTGTAAAGTTCTTCTTCTGAGAGAGTTAACGTTGCGTCCATAGTATTTGATTTGAGCGTGCAAAGTTACGGATAAGTATTTCATTTTACGACAGGATCAATAAAGAAATTTGGCGACCCAGTCTCAACAGAAAAAAGATCGTTAAGCTGAGCGAGCGTGTAATCGGTAATTAAAATAAGGCGATAATTGTCTTTATAATTAACGCTAATTATCTTCTTCTGCTTTGCTTTCTGTGCAGGAACGTTGCGATAATTATCTTCGCTTATTTGTTGAGATAAATTAGTTTTATTTAAGTGGCTTATTATCAGTGTTCTGTGTATTGCCTGTGCCTGATTCGACCTTGCTTATTGCGACTATAGTCAGATACCAGATGTTGAAGGCATCTCCCCTATTTTATATTAAATATACGAAGATGTTCAAACAAGACCTATTAACATCGGGTTAAATTCAATAAAAATGTAAAATTCGCAATACTTCCATGATTTTTCAATAAGCTATTCTATTTTTGTTAAAGGCAAACAATTATTAGCCTCCTAGATATAATGATAAAAAAACTGCTTTTGAGTGCAGTTCTGGCCTATGGTGGAACTGCTTATGTTGTTGCGCAACAACCGACATTCTTGTCTCATCCCGCGTTAACGCCCGATGGGAAGGAGATGGTATTCAGTTATGAAGGTGATCTTTGGAAAGTAGCAAGCCAAGGTGGGGTTGCTGTCCGGCTTACCGGTATGGAAGGTAATGAGATCAATCCCCGAATCTCTCCAGATGGCAAATGGTTAGCATTCTCGGCCAATCAAAACGGGAATATGGATGTCTATGTCATGCCCTTAGCGGGTGGTGACATCCGTCAATTGACCGCGCATGATGCTTCGGATGAAGTGGATAGCTGGAGCTGGGACAGTAAAACACTCTATTTTACTTCGACACGTTATAATCGTATGGGAGGTTACCAGGTTTCAGTAGATGGTGGTACGGCAACACGCCTATTTCCACATTTTTTCAATTATATCAGCGGGATCGTTTTTACACCATCGGGAGAGCTCCTGTTCAACGATAGCTGGGAAGGATATAGTTCGGCAAACCGCAAGCGCTATAAAGGAGCATTCAACCCAGATATCCGCTCCTATAATCCCAAAACAAAAGCCTTTCAACAATATACTGACTATGTCGGAAAAGACCTATGGCCTACGATAGACCAAAAAGGAACGATATATTACGTTTCGGATGAAAACAACGGCGAATACAACCTGTATCAGCTCAACGGTAAGGCCAAAACAGCGTTGACAAGTTTCCCTGAATCCATTAAAAGACCCTTTGTGTCAGCAAATGGCGATAAGATTGTATTTGAAAAGGGGTATCAGCTCTATATTTATGAGGTCAATGGAAAGAAAACGGTACAACCCAATATTGCTTTAAACCGCAATCAGGTCCTCGGCAAGCTAAAGGAATTCAATATTTCGGGTAGTATCAGTAATTTCGATGTCTCGCCAGATGGCAAAAAAATAGCTTTTGTATCCCGAGGAGAGCTTTTTGTTTCTGATAGCGAGGGTAAGTTTGTCCGTCAGATGTCCGGACAGGGAGAGCGCGTCATGGAGGTCAAATGGCTTAAGGATAGCAAAACCTTACTCTATAGCCAGACATTCCAGGGCTATCAAAATTGGTGTTCCCGCACTGCGGATGGAAAAGGTGAAGTGAAACAGCTGACCCAAGATCTTCGCAACAACCGTGACATTACCTTTAATGCTGACCGTACCAAAGCAGTGTACCTAAGCGGCCGTGATGAGGTACGTACATTGGATCTAGGTAGTCTCAAGAGTCAGACCGTAGTCAAAGACGAAATCTGGGGATTCCAAAATTCTTCGCCCTCATTTTCTCCAGACGGCAATTATTTGTTATTTACCGCAATGCGTAATTTTGAGCAGGACATCTTTGTCCATAACCTCAAAAGTGGACAAACGACCAACCTGACCAATACCGGTGTCTCCGAGACCAGCCCTTATTGGTCGCCAGACGGTAAGTATATTTATTTTGCAAGTAATAGAACAAAGCCCTCCTACCCTACCGGAATGCAAAATTCGAGCATCTTCCGTATGGCGCTGACCAATTTTGACGAACCTTATCGCAGTACAAAGTTTGATGAATTATTTGCTCAGCCGACAGTAAAAAAAGATTCGGTCGCAAATAAGCCGACAGCGCCTAAAAAAGAAAACGATGCCAAAGATAAGAGCAAGACCAATGCGGATAAGAATAAACGGGCAGCCCCTAGTCCAGAACCAAAGAAAACGGTCTTGGTACAGCTTGATCTTGAGGGTTTGCGGGATCGTATTGAGCAGGTCAGCCCTGCATTTGGGACACAATATAGCCCTTTGGTGATCCAAAAGGCAGACAAGACCTATGTCTTCTATGGGTCTGACCATGAGGGCAAATTCAGCGCCTACCGTACCGTATATGAACCATTCACCGCCCCAAAAACTGAAAAAGTCATCGAAGGTGGCATGGGGCTGGTGCAGGAATCGGCAGGCAAGTACTTTGTGCTTAACCGTGGTGTCATACAGAAATATAGCCTGGAAGGAAACAAGCTCGATGCAATAACCATGAGCTATAAATTTAATAAGGATCTGGAGAAAGAGTTTAACCAGATGTTTTATGAGACCTGGGCCAATCTGGAAGAGAATTTTTATGACAGCAATTTCCATGGGGTAGACTGGACGGCAACCAAAAAGAAATACGAAAAATATCTGCCGGGTATCAATGATCGGAATGACTTGCGTATTCTCCTGAATGATATGCTAGGTGAGCTTAACTCATCACACTTGGGCTTCAGTTCAATGGGAGCTGAAGAGCGTAAACCATTCGGCTTTGTTACCAACGAAATCGGCGTGGAATATGATAGCCAAAACCCTTATAAAATCAGTCGCATTGTGGCCAATGGACCAGCTGCAAAGAAAGAGGTGGATATCAAAGATGGCGATGTGCTGGTTGCAGTCAATGGTGTTAAATTGAATACTACGGCAGACCGGGACAGCTATTTTACCTGGCCATCATTAGAAGAGGAAATTCAGCTGACTTTGAACCGTAATGGAAAAGAGGTTCAAACAAATGTACGACCAACTTCCAGTACAGCTTTTAGGGAATTGATTTACGATGAATGGATCAAGGATAACCGCAGCCGTGTGGACAAACTGAGTGACAATAAGATCGCCTATTCGCACATGAAGAATATGTCGGGAGGCGAATTGCAACGTTTTCTCATCGATATGGCCGAGCAGGAAAATAACAAGCAAGGGATCATCTTAGACTTACGTTATAATACCGGTGGAAATGTGCATGATGAGGTATTGCGCTTTTTGTCGCAGCGCCCTTACCTACAATGGCAATACCGTGGAGGGAAGCGCGCGCCGCAAAGTAATTTTGCACCTGCATCCAAACCGATCGTGCTGTTGATTAATGAGCAATCGCTGAGTGATGCGGAGATGACCGCAGCGGGGTTCAAAGCCCTGAAACTTGGTAAAATTATCGGTAATGAAACCTACCGCTGGATCATCTTTACCTCAGGTAAAGCATTGGTCGATGGCTCTTTCTACCGCTTACCTTCCTGGGGATGTTATACTCTGGACGGTCAGGATCTGGAGCAGACAGGTGTCGCACCGGATATTTTTGTGAAAAATACAGTGCAGGACCGTATGGAAAATAAAGATCCACAGCTAGAGCGTGCAGTGAAGGAAATCTTAGCTGATCTTAAATAGTGCGGTAACATGAATAAATGGCTACAACCTGGAGTGGGATCCCCTCCAGCTGTAGCAGGACTATGTCGAAAGGCGATTTCGAAAAATAGCTTCCAAAGTTTATTTGAAAGCGGTAATATATATTGTGAACAGGCTGTGTCCGACCTTTTTCCGGATGCAGCCTGTTTTTTATTTTTACTTGTATTCCCCTATTCTCTCTTTACAGCTATTTAAAATTATTTTATTCCGCCCCTGTGGAATCTTGAATTTTTGTGCATCCCTTACCAAACATAAAGACATAGACATGGAAAAGATCATATTACAAGTAAAAGAATCCTGCACAGCAGATTGGGGTAAAATGACAGCAAAGGAACAGGGACGCTTTTGTGGCAAGTGTGAAAAGGTAGTCGTTGATTTCTCGGAGATGAGCGATCAGGAAATTGTAGATCAGATCAAAAAATCCAGTAAAGGGCTTTGTGGCCGATTTTATGAAGATCAGCTGCTTCGTGAACTGGATGCCAGTGTTTCCATTGCAAAAAATCCGCTATGGCGCAATCGATGGAGTGGTATTGCTGCAGGATTGATGTTGATCGGTTCATTGAGCTTCCATACTGCGCAGGCACAGACTCAGAAGGCCTTCACAACGGGAGAAGTGGCTGTGATGCAATCAAAAGGAACAAGTAAATCTAATGGAAAAAAAATAAATTCAAACCTTCGAGGTAACAACAGGCAAGTATCATCAAATCAGGATAGCAGTAAAGTAAAGATTGCTGGAAAAATTGTCTGCGCTTCTGGTGGGGACAGCATGATGGGTACCAATGTGACGATCGGGAATTACCATACGCAAGCTGATGAAAAAGGTAATTTTGAACTCTGGGTGCCACAATCGCTTCTGAACAAGAATCAGGAACTTCGGGCAGAAATGATCGGTTATCGAACTGTCATCATCCCATTGAAAAAGGGAGCTAAAACAGCTATAAAAAAAACGATTGAGATGGAGGTTAGGCCGATGATTATGGGAAAGATAGCTGCCCCTATGAAGTATGTGGACATTCCCACGATGAATAAATATTAGTGTATGCCGATTTCTACCTCCATCTGTTTACGAAAATTTTAAACCCGTCAATATTGTTTCTGTAGATGATGATCAGCAGGCTTTTTTGGAAGCTTAGCAGGAAATATCTGGTACATATATGTCGAATTTAGACTTTGCGGAGCAGGTTTTTGACAGTTATCAGATGTTATATGAATTTGTAGAACCGATGTATGAACGCACATCCAAGGCGATCGAAGCAATGGCGCAAAAAATGAAAGGCAAAGAATAAAAAATTTATTTTATACTTGACTTTCTCTTTGGTGAATCTTACATTTGATTTATCGAATGACTTCGTAGCTCAGTTGGTAGAGCAACAGACTCTTAATCTGTGGGTCCTGAGTTCGAGCCTCAGCGGGGTCACCTTAGAAAAAAGCCGTTTTACGCAAGTAGGATGGCTTTTTTGTGTCCTTATAGAGCCTTTAAAGCGGTTTTTTGTATTTATGCCATGCCGAGAAGTTATAAATCTATTAATTACTTCTTTGTTCAAAGATACTAAAAAATGGTCATTTTAGGGCCTTTTTATCTCGCAAAGTGTCTCACTTTGTCTCACTTTTGTCTCGCAAAATAGTGAAAAATCAATATTGAACTTCTTTTGGGATACTTAAAACTTCAAAATGTATAGACAAATCTATTGTTAGAACAGTAGTTTAAAAATATTGTTAATTAACCTTGTTTTTTGAGTCTTAAACAGGCTTCTGTTCTCGCAACTGTTCTCGCTAATTTAAATGATAAAACCTCCTTTCTCTTTGTATAAAGTTAAGGAGGTTTTTTGTTATATATAGTAACCCTTTTTGTAAACTCTGATATTGTATGAAATATTTTTTCTATTTTAATAATCGCAAGTTCATTTATAATACCATATAATAATTCAATTGGAAAAGGAAGATAGCTCTAAAACTGAGATAAAAACAATTAAAACTCATTGTTATAATTGTAATCACGATACAAATCAAGATGTTCTGTTTCACACTTCTGAAATCGGGCCGAGAGAGATTATATTACGGAACGATAAAGGAGATGATATAAAATCGGTCTGGGAGGTTGTTGGAAATATATGGCACCTGACAAAATGCAGAGGTTGCGATAAGATTAACTTTAAACATATATTAAGGAGTGCTCCGCCTGTTGAGAAAACCGACCAAGTTTTTTATTTTCCCAAAAGAGCTATTCGACCTGTTCCAAATTGGGTCATTAACATACCGATAAAATATGTTGATATCCTTAGGGAAGTTTATATAGCTGTAAACGAACAAATTTTCACTTTAGCCCTAACAGGAATTCGCACATTATTGGATATTTACATTGTTGAGAAAATTGGTGATTCGGGTAATTTCAAACAAAAAATTAAGAAATTAGTAGAGAACAATATTATAACAAGTTCAAAAGCACAGGTTTTAGAAACAACAATTGATGCTGGAAACGCTTCTGCTCATAGAGGATATAAACCTGATCAAGAGACATTGTTTCAAGTTCTTTCAATTGTGGAGAATCTATTGGAATCTGAAATCGTAGACAGAGCAGTCAATCAAATCAAACAAAAAACACCGCAAAGAGGTGCTTAGAATCGCTCGCCGTCCTGCGAGTTGAACGAAGGTCGTTGAAGAAAAGTGCGAAGCACGATTCAACGATATCTATGAAATAGACGAAGCTTCTTGGCGATATTTTTGAAAAAGGGGCTTGTGACCTGGGCTTATCAAAAATAGTGACAAGAGCGAAGCCTGAGTGAACAGCAGGCGAGCCAAACTCTAAAAGCGGTTGGATTTTGAATGTGCATGCAATGCTTATTCAAAAGACAAAAGAGTTTTTATGAAGTGGAGGGATTTATAGAACATTAAGTATGACAAACAGCGAAGCTATAAATATGAAATTTTATGAAATAAGGTTTCATATTTATGAAGTTTGGCGTATCTTAATGGCAGAAATTCCGAAACGGAATGCCATATTTCCTAAATAATATACATTTTTAAATTTCACTTAATGTCAAAGAATATTGAAAAATCTCATTTAGAAATGGAATATACACAATTGTCTCCGGCCTATGAATCATTGTGTCAAGAAACAATAAGACAGCTTGAGTACTTACTGAATGAAAACTCCATAGTACTTGCTTTTCCAATTCAATATCGCACAAAAAAAATATCGTCAATTTTAAATAAAATTGATCAAGGTAGATTTACTATAAAGAAGTCTGTATCAGAATTACAAGATCTTGCAGGTTTGAGATTAATTACTTTGTTTAAACGAGATTCTAAAACAATCGTCGATTTAATCGAATCCAACTTTGAAATTTTAAAAACTTACGATACAAATGAAAAGCTAGCGGATTCAGAATTTGGATATTCATCAACGCATATTATCTGTAAAATAAAGAGTAGTTGGACAGAATTACCGACATTTAGAGGAGTTAAAGATTTGAAAATTGAAATTCAGATAAGAACTTTGTCTCAACATTCTTGGGCAGAAGCTTCAAATCTTTTTCAATATAAAAATGAATTAAATACTCCAAAACAATTAAAAAGATCAATCAGTAGAATATCCGCATTATTAGAAACTGTCGACTTTGAGTTTGAAAGACTTCTAGTCGAACGAAGTAAGTATATAGATGAAGTAGAAGCAACAAAATATTCTGATCAGATACAAGAATTAAATGTTGATATCTTAGTTGATATTTTATCAAAAAATATTCCTTCAAATCATAGAACATCTAGAGAAGTATATTCTGAATTGTTAGATAATTTGGTTGTTTTAGGTTTTACCGATAGCAAAAAGTTGATCGATTTAATTAGTAATAATTTACAAGTGGTATTAGAAATAAACAAAGAAATTTGTAATCAAGTTCTAAGTAATAATACTCTTGACGATTCCGTGGAAGTAAATGGAACTAGCTATTTTATAGGCACTAAAGATATTAAAGAAGTAAAAAAGGGAATTTATTTTACTGAATCTGGCCTAATACGAGAGATGCTATCTCTTAGTTTGGGTGAATCTTGGTATAATGTTTACAAGCGTAAAAAGTAAAGTTTTTCGTCAAAACGACCTTTTAAACTATGGCATACAACTGGTGCAAAAATCAAAATAATCACGAGCTTTATTAAGATTTATTTTGTTGTTGTTGTATTCTTCCAAAAAAACACCCACGAAACCCTCCAAGTTTCAAGTGAGACACCAAAATTATTCAGGGGGTATAAAAGTAAATAATCGTTTCTCACAAGCCTCTATTATCCTTAAACTATATAGACTAGCAGATAAATCCCCAACACTCATGGAAACCCTCAAAAGTTTCAAATGACGTGTTGGGGATGGTTATAGGTGAGATGTAGAGTTTTAGAATTGTATGAGAACTTTTATTAAAATTTCAATCCTTTTAAATACCCCCAATTTGAATCGATACAGTATCCAGTGTCCTCGATCTTTTTAGACTGTACCTCGGCAGTATAGGAAAAGTGTAGCTTACCCGATTTATATTCTCGGTCGAATTTAACTGATAACAAGTCCCTTTTAGCCCTAGCTTTAGCTATTGGATCATATACATTGAATTGTATCTGATCCTTGTATTTTCCATTAAAGATGTGAATGTCTTTTGATATTTGAATATTGAAAATATATAGGTTATAGCTCTTGTTCTCCAAATGGTCGATAATATGAAGGAAACCCTCAGTTTCATTTTCCTGCTTGGCGGAAATTGTATATTCGTCTAAAACAAGGATTGGTTTATGGCAACATTCATACATGAAACTTTCAATTATATAAGTTTGACTATTTCCCTGTAGTAAGTTCTCAAATGATAACCTCTCAAATGCACGTTTGACCCTTCTTAAAAAGAATACATCGTGAAATATACTATACACTAAGTAGGAGCAAACAATCAAAGCTAGGGTGCCTAAAATGATAATAACCACAATAGATCCACCATTTTGTATCTCGCTCAATGTTTGACCGATTAGGATTACAGCGAATATTGCTAGATAGACTCGTACCATTTATAATAAATTTTATAAGGTTAGGAAGCCTCTCCAATAAGAAGAGGCTATAATTTTATTACAGGATAGATTTAAAAATCTCTTTGTAATTGCAATCGCCTAGTTTTTCGTCTATATATTCTTTCGCAACAGCATGTCCTTTATGAATTTGAGGTATAGGCGAAGAAAAAATCCCTAGAAAACGGAACTTCTTTACAAAGGTATATGTGTTTTTTGCACGAATTTCAAAAAGCTTGTTGGAAAAGTTTTCGACACTGTTGTATACTAATGCAGGTGAAATGGAAATAACTAAATCATCTTTCCAGTCTGATGAAATATCATAGTCCCAACCTCTGTATTTACCTCCATCTCGTGTTTTATAGGTTATGGCCATAATGTATTATTTTATAAAAATTGTGTTAAGAAGGCTTACGATGACGCAGACCCCTAGAATAATAAGCAGTGTAATATTTTTGGATTTATTTAAAACACCTTGTGACTTAAACCAAAAAAGCACGGCAAAAAATATAATGATTGCTAAAATTGTATGCATCTAAATTTTGCTTTAAAATTTTACCTGTTTCTATTTTCAAGAATGAAATCCGATTGTCGTTCACCTTGGTTTTTTTCAACTAAAATTTTGTCTTGGAAATAAAAGAAGAAATTGAACTCATTTGCTTTGTAAATAGATTTAGTCATGCTCTCTTGAACTAAATGAACACGTTTTCGATTTTTCTTGGTATTTAGGAATTCTGTTTCAGTCATACCGATCCTGCTCCAAATAACTCCAGATGCACAAGAGCCTAGGAATAATGTGCCCATAAATAGAGCAACAAAAAAAGATTTAAATTTCATTTGTCAATAAATTGATAACCGGTGAGTCCCTTAACGGTGGTTAATAAATAGAAAAAGCGTGGGACGTAACCTAGAGCTGAATTGCTGAGAGAGGTACCTAGGAGAACCCTGCACAAACAAAACAGATAGGCACGCCCCACGCTTATATATAGCGTAGAACGTCACCTTATCCGCTCTTGTTGTGCAATTGAAAATTTCCTAGGTTTTCTCTTTCACAAGAACTTTAAGCTAACGCTTTATTTCTTCAATATGTTAATACAATGCAAAGATAAATAATTATTGATTATCAATGTCAAAATATCCTTCATCTTTTAAACTGAGGTATTTATCATGCGTTACTATTAGATGGTCGCAGACTTCGATATCCAAGAACTTGCCTGCTTCAATTGCTTTTTTTGTGATTGCTCTATCGGCAGAACTTGGTTGTAATTGCTCCGATGGATGATTGTGTGCCAGTATTATTTTAGATGCGGATGCTTTCAACGCAATGGAAAAGATAACTTTCATGTCCACAGGAACGAAATCCTTCCCTCCTCTTGCTAGATCAATAATACCCAATACTTTGTTAGCATTGTTAAGTAAGATGACTTTAAGCTCTTCTAAAAAGCTCATGACGGATCTGTCCCAGACCTGCATCAATATTTTATAAGCTTGCTGAGAATTAGTAATTAATGGACATTCTGAAATTTTAAACTCAGGAACGAACTCGACCCGAATTTCTGAAACATTGAGTAGATTTTTCATGATTTGATTGTGTATTTAAAGATTGATTACCCTGTAAGGCAAAGTGGGGGGATGATTAAGATATACCCTTATTGTGGGCGAGACACTCAATTTTTTTAGCCATTGGGTTCTTTAAAAGGAAAAGTCTATGTTAAAATCTATATAACGGTTAGGGGAAATTGCAAGTCATGACACTGACTTTTAGAGAGTTGACTTCGGTTTAGCTGTTTGGTTAGCTGTAAAGTTTTGGTTATAAATTACTTAAACTATTTCTTTGGGTTTGGCTTATATATAAGCCTAAAAATGATGAAGCTTTTTGGATGTACTGGAATTGATGGGTTTCTAAGGGAAGATAGCCAGTGTCAATAACAGAAAAAGACAGCATCTTCCAATTTTAGAAATTGAAAAATACTGTCTCTTATTTTGGTTCCCAATCTGTCTATTTAATAAGATGATTAAGATTTATTGCACATTTTTTATACCCCTTAAGGGTAAATATTTTGTGCAATATTCGAACTAATTATGGTTTATATATTCAGCTATCCGATATCCCCATCTCATTTTTGGCATAGGGCATCTCTTAAGGAGTATAAACATCCTTAAATTTTTTAAAGTCGGTTTAATCGCTAAATTGTGTTTTTCAATACAGGTTCCAAATCTAGAAATAATCTCGTCGTAAGATAATTTCTCGCCCAAAAGAAATGCTATTTGGAGATCCTTTAAAAAAGGGAAGTTGCTTGTCAATTTAGAGTTTATAGATTTTAGCATTTCTCTTTTAAGTTCAAACTGATTCTCAACCAGTCTTAAAATATTATGATCTAGTAAATCGTAAGCATTTACAATTTCATAATGCACCTTCTTTAAATCCGCTTTAACCTCTTCATACCCATTGATATCATATTGATTAGTACTTTTTAATGAGTCTAAGATCCTTATTACCTCGTGTACAATAGTTTTAAACCTTTTACCTCGTATTACAAGTAATTTTTCAGAAGAACTTGCAATTTTAGAATTAATCTCACCGTATTCTTTAATGTTAAAGAATTTTAAGTCGGTATTGGATATCTGTATGGATTCATATTTTGATTTTAAATTTGAAAAATCCTTGTAAAGACCGTTTACATTGTGTTGGTAGATATAATTATCTATTGCAAAGTAATTTAAAGATCCATTTTTGTACAAAAATCTATTATAGTCCAATAATTCATTCAATTCTTCTATAACCTGTTTTGTCTCCTCCGATGATAAAGTATCTGCAAAAGCTTTTATAGTATCGTAAGTAGATTTATTGGTATCAATGATTTTCAAACATGTTTCCTCGCTGAAAGATTTTAGATTAGGGTCTTCTGTTGCAATGATAGATACCCTCTTTTTTATCTTCGGATTTCTAAATCGACCTATTATTTGTATGGCATCCGTAGCTGGATCAACAATCGTATGCTCCGCAATTCCTAAATCTGAAATAATAATTATGTCCACATCTTTATCGAAATTGATATCCAACGCAGAGTAGAAACGGCTGGTCATAAAATTATAAGTTGAAAATTTGCTTTCATCCAATTTATATCCCACATGTTTAAAAACAGATCTTTTGATCTTTTCAGCACTCGTCTCACCACAAAAGATTGAACTTTCAGAACCTATGCCCTTTGAATTGATGATATGGGTAATGAGGTTGATTGAATTACAGAAAATAAAATATGTTCGTTTTCTCAAATTCTTCCTCACAAGATAATTGAATGTGTAATTTGTGTTGTTAGTTTTATAGAGGTTTATATCAGTTGCTATTTTATAATTTGGCTCGATATTGACGAGCTCAAATGATTGTGATTCAAATCTAGGGTCTCTCGGCACGAGGGCAGTCGCAGAAATGAATGCTTTGTTTTTAAAGCCGAAAAAATGATTCATAGGCAACGTTATCTTTGTTCTAAAACTAAAATCCTTACAGATTTTATCACATTCATCAAAAAGTAGAAAGTACTCTTTTTTGAAATCAATATTTTGATTCATAAATGCCTCTATTACCTTATAGAAAGACTCAGGAGTTGTTAGGATCTTTTTGTGTTTTAATCGGGTGTCTGATACATAAATAATAATATCTAAAATTGTAACGTCTCCATGAACGCCAAGAACTCCGCTATGAGTTGCTGATTTTTGATAAATAACAGGCAGGTTGGGTAAAACAATAATCGAATTTCTTGGACTGTTAATTTCAAGAGTAGTTGCCCCGATCCCTGTAACGTTTTTCCTAATTATTGAATTCGAAGGGAGCATGTCGAAAACATCTGCTAAATACTGTCCTTTATTTATTTTAAAATTTCTTTTGTTCATATTTTCTCTTTTAATAGGAAGGGGCAATGCCCCCTCCATTCGTTTTTTACTATTTTAATTTTTCTAATATTTCTTCCATCGTGATGTACATCGCCACTTTTTCACGACTTTTAAGGATACGGTCTATTCCAGTAAAAATTGGGATTTTAAAAGAGACATCAGACATTCCCTCCTTCACTGTAGCCCAGTAGTAAGGTTTCCCTTGGCGGTCTTTTAATGAAGGGGATAACTGAAATCTTCTTCTTTCAGCAACATATTTAAAGAGCAAAACTAATCCCTCAAAACCACTGTCATTTGTCTCCTCAATAACTTTCTTAAGATCCTCTTTTAATACGATTCCAAAAGCATCATCATCAATAAAGAAGTTGTCTATTTTGTACACGATTTCTTTTGAAGTATTCGCTTGTACACGCTTTATTAGGGTAGCACGTAGTGCTTTTAATTTATCCATATCTGTTTTATTACTGTTGTCGTTCATTAAATCGCTCATTGCTTGTTTATCGTAGTCTAAATTTGTTGACATCGTTTCTGTTGAGTTTTCCATTGTAATTAATTTTTTATCTGTTGTTTCTGTATTTTGACTTCCTGCAACCTTGTCGCCTAAGTCTTGAGTATTATTAGATACCATATTATATTTATTTAACTGAATCTAATCCAATCTCGAGCTTGGATTGTCATTCGTTTAATAGGCGCAAATTGTTCGTATTTTTTAGGTGTGACAAAAATTAGAAATCTTAGTTCGCCCCCTTTTTGAATATTTGCGTTTTGATGTTTTTCAATACCCTATAGATATTTGCATGTCAAAGAACGATCGTCAACTAGAGCAGATCATCTTATTAATTTGTTCTCCGCTGTTGACATTACAAAAGAAGGGAAACAAAAAAGGGTGATAAAAAAACGTTAATTTTCTATCACCCCCTTTGCGGAAAGTATATGTTTTAGCGTAGTAGTTGCTTTATAAAATCTTCTTTAACATCCACAATGCCATCTAGTTCCAGAGCTTTCCTGTCAGGTAAAAACTTGGAAGATCTTAAAAGAGAAAATAGTAATAGATGCTTATCTTTTTTCTTGAACTTAGGATGAGCATTGTCTTCGATAGCCCTGTTTAACTCAGGAACAGCAATTTTTAAGAACTCGTAGATTGGATCTTCCTTTTTAGAAGCAATCTGATTGTTTAAATAGCTTTCAAGCTTTGAAAAGTAGTTATAAGTAAAAAAAGGGTTTATATTTTCTGCCGACAACATCGTTATAGCAAAAGAAATGTCACTATTGGGTTTTGTAATTTCTTGTTGAGGTAATTTAGATAAGCTATTTCGAATTGTGCTAATGTCTTTTAATGGAAGATATCGGTAGACATCGTACTTATGGACAAATTCATGATATTTGTGTTCTGTGTATGGTAAAAGAATTAGATTGAAATCCTCTGTTGGAATTTTCTGGCTCAAAGAAGTGTCAAATGTTTCTTTTTTACCTTTTGCTTTTCGGAGAAATATTTCTGATAGTTCTGGATTCTCTAACTTATCCAAGAGCTGTTTTAAATAGGTAATTTTTTCTATCTCCTTGAGCAAAGTTGATTGGCTTTTGCTGATATGCAATAGTCCAAGTTTCTTGTCCCAATGATCGGCTTTATATAGGAGTAAAAGCAATCTCAGGTTATGGACAAACATAACAACTTTTTCTGTTTGCTCTTTGTCGATTTCGTGTTTACCAGTCTTAAATAGTACTTGACTTGCATATTTGTATATATCATAATCGGCATGAAACTCTTCATCACCATCGGCATCAATATAGGTAGCAATATAGAAATCTCCATTAACCCACCTAGATCTTTTTTGTCTTTCAAGATCTTCTTGATTTATTTCTTCCAAAGTTTTTGGTTCTTCCTCGCTATTTTTCTTTCTAAGAGGTATAAACTTGAATGTCTCGTCTTTGATCGCTAGAGGGGCAAAGTACTTTAGAAAGTAATCATCTAATATGACTTCAAGGTCATAAGAGTATTTTTTGTATGTGTATTCCATTCGCTTTAGTTCAAGCGTTAATTATAAATAAAAAAAGCCTATTCCGATAGAACGAAATAGACTTTTTAAATAGAGTTGGTTTGATCTGTTAAAGTTCTGGCATCACATGTTTTAATTCATCGGCATTGTGAACACCTAATCCACGTAAGTATTTAAGCGTTACAATCATGTCAGAATGGCCTAATAGCTGTTGGAGTATATGAAGGTCTTTTGTTTTCTTGTATACATTTATGGCAGCGGTGTGCCTAAAAGAATAAATGGTTTGGTTTTCGCTTAATAAACCCAATTCTCTCATTTTCTTTGCCTGCCTCGACCAAGCTTTGCTAAAATAATTTTCATTAAAATAATCTGCGGTTCCTGTGAATAGGTTTTGATTAGGTAAAAGTTTCCTAGCTCTTTCTATTATGGCTTCTTTGACATATTTGGGTACAGGTGTGACCCGAACTCTCCCACTTTTGTTTTCTTCTCCTGAGAGGTGGATTTCACTGAAATCATTTTTAAAATGTCGTCCCTTTAGCTTACGAACTTCAATATGTGGTCTCAGAAAGCAACCATAACTAAGCAAGCAACATAAGTAAAGATTTTCGTGTGCTTTTTTTAAATAGTTCAATACTAAATGGATTTGTTTTTCATCGTAGGTTTGATGTAAAACGCTCTTAGGTTTTCTTCTTTCTGTTTTCTTAATTAGATTAATATTTAAATCATACAGGTTGTTGATTTTGGACAATAAAACTCCTAGATCTCTTCTTTTGTCCATATAATAGGTATTTGAACTTTGAAATTGATTGAGGAAATTCTGAACCTCTTGTACCTTCAAAGTGGAGATTGGATTATCTAAATTTTCTTCCCCAAGGTAACTGATAAATGCGGAGTGAACTTTTGTCAAGTTCTGTTTATAACGAGTATTTAAATTCGAAATTAATTTTTGATTTAAGGCGCTCTGAAATGCTTTTCTTATAGATACCTCTTCTTCAACAAATGTGTGGTTAATTTCAGAAGTTGGCGGATAATTTCCAATGTCAATAGCCTTCCTAAATTCATACTCTAATACTTGTAGTTGTTTATCTCTTTCATAAACCGATGTAGCATAATTAGGTTTAATATCTAAGCCTATTTTTAGTCC
>RCUH01001315.1_pt1 | contig 18992 bp, 12 predicted proteins | sample 2166191 | NCBI WGS metagenome assembly RCUH01 (sample SAMN09932848, study PRJNA488358) | compost metagenome | feature: garden; material: soil; isolation source: compost soil in an enriched community after 214 h of incubation | place: Germany: Experimental Botanical Garden Goettingen | collected...
TCCTCGGAATGACAAGATTGTGTAAACAAAATGCTTCTTTTGAAGCTTAAATCTATGTTTCAAAGTATTTAAACCATTGCACTCAACAGATAAATTTAATTAATATGAAATTATTACATACAGAACTCCTTATAGCCAGACATTTTAAAAATTCTGTTTTTAAAAATCAGGCAATTTATATTATTACATTTTTTATTGGCGCGTTGCTTTTATTTGCTGCGTTTTCGGGCTGGGACAATTACAAAAGCCAAAACGAAACCAGCGAAAAATATCAGCATGAATCGCGCGAAGACTGGTTGAAAAACCCAGATAAAAATCCGCATAGAATGGCACATTATGGGAATTTTGCTTTTAGAAAAAGTTCCTCATTAAGCGTTTTTGAATTCGGAATGGAGCCTTTTTTTGGAAATGCCATTTTTCTAGAAGCACACAAACAAAATACAGCCAATTTTTCTGAAGCCGGTTTTTCAAACAGCATGCTTCGTTTTGGCGAGATCAGCATTGCTATGGTTTTGCAGGTTTTGCTCCCTTTATTTATCTTTTTTATCGGATTTAATTCTGTAGCGTACGAAAGAGAAAACGGGACATTAAAGATTCTTTTAAGTCAGGGAATTAGTTGGAAACAGCTTTTGTTTGGTAAAATATTAGGAATTGCCAACGTTGTTATGCTTCTTTTTGTTCCAACCATTATGGTATTGGTTTTAATCTGGCTAATGCTTCAGGATTTTTCTATTTCAACAGATGAAACGATCAAAATGCTTTTGTTTATTGCATTTCACTTTATTTATCTGATGTTCTTTTGTGTGGTTGCCGTTTTGGTTTCGGCATCAAGCAAAACTTCAAAGAAAGCATTGGTTTCTTTAATTGGAATCTGGCTGATTTTAACGATTATCTTGCCAAGAACAACGCAGGCCATTGGGGCTTATTTGTATGAAGCGCCATCAAAAATTCAGTTTACCAGCAATATTGAAAAAGATATTTTAAAACAAGGTGACAGCCACAATCCAAATGATTTACACTATAAGGCAATAAAAGATTCTTTGTTAAGAACTTACAAAGTCGATTCGGTACAAAAGCTTCCTTTTAATTACTCCGGATTTATTATGACCGAAGGTGAGAAAATCAGCTCAAATATCTACAATAAACATTTAGAAGATTTATTGAAGGTTTATGCCCAACAAAACAGTTTTTCTAAAGCCGTTTCTTTTCTAAACCCTTATATCGCGATGAAAAATCTATCGATGGGATTATCGAATACGGATTATGATTCTTACATCGATTTCCAGAAGCAAGCGGAGAAATACCGTTACGGAATGGCGCAAAAAATGAATGCTTTGCAGGTGAAATACATCAGCAATAAAAAACCTGGTCCAAATGATAAACCGCTAATAATTGGCAAAGAACACTGGGCAGATCTTGAAGAATTTCATTACGAGCCAAAAGGCGTCTGGGACGTTTTAAAAACCGAAATCGTTTCTATTATATCTATTTTTTTATGGGTAATTCTATTGTTTGTTTTGATCAGAATTGCTGCAAAAAAACTAAAAGCCATTTAATATGCTAGTACTCTTATTTAAAAATTTCATACGCTCAAAAGGTACCAAAATTGGTTTACTTTTTTTATTGATCATTGGTATTATAAGCCTTTTAATTGGCCGTCAATTTCAGGAAAAACAACAAAATAACATTACTGAAGCGGCTGTTTACCAAAAAGAACATATCGCGAGAAATGCAGCTTTTCATAAAGACGAAATTGGGCTTCTCCTCTATTACATCAAATTTTCATTGGTAAATAATACACTGCCTATTAACAGTTTAGCAATTGGGCAGCGAGATGTCAATCCGTCTATTCAAAACGTTACAATTCGTGGCTTGGAAGGTCAGAAATACGATTCGGAACTCAATAATCCGAGTAACTTATTGTCCGGAAATATCGATTTTAGTTTTGTGCTTTTGTATTTGTTTCCGCTTTTGATTATTGCTTTTTCGTATAATATTATATCTGAAGAAAAAGAATCAGGAACTTGGAAAATTGTTGCAGTACAAAGTCCGAATACTTTTTTTCATATCCTGAAACTATTTTATATTAGAATTGTAAGTTTAACGGTGCTTTTAACTTTGATTCTTTTAGCGGCGGTTGTCTTTTTACAAATTCCGCTTGATCAATCCTTCTTTGTGTTTTACGGACTTTCGGTTTTGTATATTTTATTTTGGTTTGCGGTTTGTTTTTTTATTGTTTCTCTTCAAAAAAATTCAAATTTCAATGCCGTTATTTTATTGACAATCTGGCTGTTTCTCCTTATCATTCTTCCGGCTGGAATCAATACTTATATCATCAACAAATATAAAGTTCCCGAAGCTTTAGAATTAACGCTTACGCAGCGAAATGCTTATCACGAAAAATGGGATATGGACAAGCAGGAAACGCTGGATAAATTCTTCAAACATTATCCGCAATTTAAAAATTATCCTTTGCCTGATAAAGAATTCAGCTGGCTTTGGTATTATGCTATGCAACAAATGGGCGACGACGAATCGGCAGTGCAGTCAAAGGAATTGCAATTGAAATTAGAACAGCGAAACCAAGCCAGCGAACTGATTGCGCAGTTTGTCCCGACACTTCATACGCAGATTCAGCTAAATGAAATTGCAAAATCTGATTTGCAAAACCAGCTTTTGTTTTTAAAGGAAACAACAAAATTTCACGAAAAACTACGTCTGCATTTTTATCCGAAGATATTTGATAACGCGCCAGTTAACAAACAAAAATGGGAAGATTTTAAAGTAGAAACCTTCAAGGATACTTCTGAAACAAGTTTTATGAAAGCGTTTTTACCGTTATTGCTTTTCAATCTTTTATTGATTGGTTTTGGATGGAGAAATTTTAACCGAAAAGTTATTATTTAAGGCTTTTTTCAACCGCTAATTTTTTTTACCGCAAAGAAGCAAAGGTTACGCAAAGTTCGCAAAGTTTTTTTTCAAAGCTTTGCGGACTTTGCATTTTTTATAGCGTTAGCAAATAACAAAACCTTGCGTGCTTTGCGGTTTAAAGCATTTAAAAAACATCCAAACCCAACCTTTTCTGAATAAAATTTTATCTAAATGCCTTTATTTTTATTTTATTTAGAATTAATATAAATAAACTTTTATATTTGCCGCTTTCTGAGCAAAATTGAGTACCTTCTAAAATTTCCTTAATATTGCTTTACCCAAAGTAAATTTTGTTTAATGAATAATAATAATGCCAGTTTCGAATTAAACCTATTCCATTCCTTTAAGGAAGGCGACGAAACTGCATTTAAGTTTTTTTACGATAAATATTTTAGAAGAATCCAGTCTTTCAGCGTTCAGTTCATTTACGATCAGGATGAAGCCGAAAATCTGGCTCAGGAAGCCTTACTACACTTATGGCAAAATAGAGAAAATGTCGAATCTATTAACGGAGTTCAGGCTTTCTTGTTTACTTATGCCAAATCAAAATGTTTGAATTTAATCCGTCATAATAAAGTGAAGGATAAATTCAAAAATGACCTCTTAAACCACAAAGAAAGAGAATTGGATATTGAGGTTTTAAACTCGATTCAATTCGACACTTTAGAATTAACCGAATTAGAACGCATCATTCAGGAATCTATTAGCGATCTGCCGCCAAAAACCCGAGAAGTTTTTATAAAAAAACGTTTCGAGAACAAAAAAAATGCAGAAATCGCCGAAGAAATGGGAGTTTCTTTAAAAGCTGTCGAAGCCCATATGACAAAGGCTTTGAAGATTTTAAAAACCCGCTTATCTGATTATTTGTTCTTACTTTTTATCCTTATTTATAATAATTAAGAATAAAAGATAGGGTATTTTAATTCTGAGGTGTACTTATAATGGTGGGAAGTTTTAAAACGCAGATATGACATCGGAAATAATACATAAATACCTTTCTAACGACGCTTCAGAACAAGAAGTTCAGGCACTTTTTGATTGGATCGAAGCATCAGAGGAAAACAAAAAACAATTTATAAAAGCGAAGAAGATTTGGGCTTTAACCACTCTTTCTTCCGATTTATCTATTGAAACCGTTCCGGTAATCCAGATAAAACCAAAAAACAAAATCAAACCGTATTTGCAATATGCTGCAGTGTTTTTAGTGTTTCTAGGATTAGGAACGACTTTTTACTTATTTAACAATAAATCTGAAACTCCAAAAGAAATTGTTCTAGAATTGGGCGACGGCCGTCTGGAATATATATCAGGAAAAAAGGAGACTGCACTGTTAAATGACAAAGGCGATTTGGTTGCCAAAAAATTTCCGACTGAAATTATTTATTTTGGTAAAGTTCAGGATCAAAAAGTGATTTATAATACGCTTTCGGTTCCGTACGGAAAACGTTTTAAACTTAAACTTTCAGATGGTACAGTTGTGAGTTTGAATGCTGGAAGTTCGTTGCGTTATCCCGAACAATTTGGTCTAAACGGAAATAGAAATGTATACTTAAGTGGTGAAGCATTTTTTGAAGTTGCCAAAGACAAAATGCATCCGTTTATCGTTCATGCTAATCAAGCAGACATTGAAGTTCTTGGAACAACATTTAATGTGAGCGCTTATCCCGAAAACCCTACAGTTAATAGTACATTAATAGAAGGTAGTATTAAAATGTCTGAAGCCCTTAATCCTTCTAATACTATTTTGCTGGAGCCAAACCAAATGGCGACATGGCAAAATAATTCAAAAAAACTAGTCTTAAAAGAAGTCGATCCAACCTTTTATGCTGCCTGGACAAAAGGAGAACTTGCATTTAAAGACACCCCATTTTCTACAATCGCTAAAATTATTCAGCGTACCTACGACGTTGAAATTATCAATGAAAATTCTGATTTGGCCAGACAGAATTTTACGGGTACAATTAAAATTAGCGAATCTAGTGTCGAGAACATTTTAGACCTGCTAAAACGTGACACGCCTTTTAATTATTCTATTAAACAAAAAACCATTACAATTACCAATCCGCGATAAATAAACAAACATGACATTTACGATACAGCCCGTTTTAAGAAAAATTCTGTTTTTCTTAGCCATACTCATATCTGGATTCAAAGGATTTTCTCAGAATAAACTCATAACATTACATGCAAAAAACAAACCTATAAGCTTAATTATCAAATCTATTGAAGAGCAAACCGATTTTAGGATTATTTATAATGCAAGAAAAATCGATGCCGATCAGCTTGGCGATTTAGATGTAAACAATGCTACTCTTGAAACAGCTTTAACGCAATTATTAAAAGACAAAAACATTTCGTTTTACATTCAGAAAAAGCAGGTTCTTTTAACAAATTCAGTTCCCGACAATCCAAATAATGCAGTTCAGGAAACGCAACGAATGATTAGCGGAACGGTTTATAGCGCAAAAGACAGACAGCCTCTTCCTGGCGCTTCTATTCGTATAAAAGGAACTGGAATGGGCGCCATTACTGATTTTAACGGAAAGTTTGTGTATCAGTTAAAAGGAAATAACATTCCAGATCTGATTCTTGAAGTAGGATTTCTTGGAATGGAAACCCAGTCGCAAAAAGCAGATGATAAGAAAACATTTGCTTTTTATCTTCAGGAAACAACAGATGAACTAAATACGGTTGTAATTACGTCTTCTTATGGAACTGAAAAATTGAAAGAAGAAATTGTTGGAAGTATTTCTACCATTACGGCTAAGGATATTCCCGTGCAACAGGCTTCTGAGAGTATCGACAAAATGCTTGAAGGACAAATTGCAGGTGTTTTAATCGAGAATACTTCTGGAGTTGGCGGACCTGTAAAAATCAATATTCGCGGTCAGGGAACTTTAACTCCTATAAATGGAAATATAACAGGCACTTCTACTCAGCCTTTAATTATTGTTGATGGCATTATTATGAGTGAAGAAACTTTTATTGACAGTTCCTTCTTTAACGGCAAAACTTCATTTTCTGAGAGCTTATCAAATCCTTTGGCGCAGATTGCTCCCGAAAATATTGAAAGTTTTACGGTGCTAAAAGATGCGGCAGCGGTTGGTATTTATGGTGCAGATGGAGCAAATGGCGTAATTTTGATCACTACTAAAAAAGGAAAAGTCGGAAAAGCTAAGTTTGGCTTTTCTAACCAGCTTGGAATTTCTTCGGCTATAGATCAAATTAAATATTTAAATGGCGAGCAGTATACTGAAATGCGAAATGCTTATTTAAAAGGCACAAGTTCAACTGCACTTATTTCGTACAATGGTGTTAATACCGACTGGTTTGATTTATTGAATACTACCGGAATTTACAACAAATATAATTTTAATGTTTCTGGCGCTGATTCTAAATTTTCTTACAGAACCAATATTTCCTATTTAGATATTGATGAGCCTCAATTGGGAAATAAAACAAAACAATTAAATGCTGGGATCAATTTAGGATACAAACTTTCAAAATTAGATGTAAATCTGTTTTTAAATCCAAGCTATATACAAAAAACAGCTCCAAACATTTACTATTCATTTGCTTATCTTCCTACTCTGAGCCCTTATAATGCAGATGGCTCTTATACCTTAACAGGTGTTACTGGTGTAAATGGCGGTAATCCGTTAGCCGCAATCGCACAAAATAAGAATGAAACAAATACTTATGGCCTTTTAGGAAGTTTAAACTTAAATTACCAGCTGAATAATGTTTTCAAATTCTCTACTCTTTTTGGAATTGATTACAAAGACAAAGATCAGGATCGCTACTTCTCTGGAGAAAATGAAAGCGGACGTACAAGCGGCAGTTTTGTTTTAGATGGCAACGCATATCCGAATTGGGGAAGAAGAGCAATTAATGAGCGAAAAACAACAAAATGGAACTGGCAGGGTCAAATGCTATTCAATAAAGAAATTAATGCTAATCATGGCATTGACGGAGTTTTAGGTTTTGAGCTTGCCGAAGAAAAAGGAAAATTCAGTTACATAGCAGGAACTGGTTTTACTAATCCAAATGTTATCAATCCTGTTTCAAATGCATTGCAAGATGATAATGTCGATACTCCTACTATTGATGAAACAAAAACAAAGCAGACTTATGAGTATGATATCAGCAATGCATCGAGAGTTTCTTTTTTTTCGCAAATCAACTACAATTACAAAAAGAAATATTTTTTCTTAGGAAATTTTAGACGCGACGAAAGTTCTGTTTTTGGTAATGATACTAATGTCGCTTTAAACAGTGGCGCAGGTTTGGCATGGATTGTAAGCAGTGAAAACTTCTTAAAATCAAACAGCTGGATTGATTTCTTAAAACTAAAAGTAAGTTATGGATCAACAGGAAATTCAAGGATAGGTTCTTATCGCTCTAAAGGATTATACGATTTTGATCAAAATGGTTATAATGGAGAAAACTATGCTTCTCCAAGTGATGCTCCAAATGGGCATTTAAGCTGGGAAAAAAATAAAAAGTTTAATACCGGAATCGATTTTAATATCTTCAATACCATAGAAATGACATTAGAATATTACTATGATGATCTATCTGATCTTATTGTGTCAAGAGAAATTCCTGCAGAAAATGGCTATACTTCTATAGAATTAAATGCGGCTGATATGTACAACAGAGGTTTTGAATTTACAACAAGATTTAAGTGGTTTCAAAAAGGAAAATTTAAATGGAGCACCTCTTTTAATATCGCTACGTTAAAAAATAGAATAACAGATTTAAAAGGCCTCGGAGATGAATATTCTACAGCAAACCTTGCTATTGCTCAAAAAATTGGCTACAGCACTTCGACTATTTGGGGAGTAAACTGGGTTGGTGTTGATCCTGCTACGGGTCGTGATATGATAAAAAAGAATGGTCAGGTATATGATGCCGCTACTTACACAAAATTATTTACAAATGCAGACTGGGAGCCAATTGGCAATACACAGCCTAAAGCTTTTGGAGGTTTCAGCAACAGGATTTCGTACAAAGACATAACTTTTTCTATCACAGGAGCTTATCAATGGGGAGGAGATAAATTAGTTTCAGATGCGATTATTGCAAAATATTCGAACACTATCAACAGAAATTTATCTGTAAACGCAATGGATTACTGGAAAAATCCAGGAGATATAGTAACTCAGCCTGCGCCAGGAAACAATACTTTGATTTCTAACATGAGCAAATACGTTTATGATGCAACTTACATTAAAATAAGCAACATCAACCTAAGCTATAATGTTCCTCTACAAAATACATTTTTAGATGGATTAACGGTTTTTGGAGATGTTTCAAATGTACTCTACTGGTATAAAGAAAAAAGCCCGCGAGGCATGAATGGCATTAGAGAGTTTAGCTACACTTATCCTCAAGCCAGAACTATTTCTATGGGTATTAATGCAAAATTTTAAAAAAAAATGACATATTTTAAAAGTATATATAAATTCAAATTTGCCTTTTTTCTGACAGCAATCTGTATGCTTCATAGCTGCAGTGATTTTTTAGAACAGGAGCCTGGAACTCAAACTTCTATCAGCGAGCAGTTAGCTACAAAACAAGGGGTTCTGACCGCTTTAAATGGGCTGTATCGTGAACTGGAACAAAACTTAAGAACTGAAGCTTTTGCAGTTTATGCAGACCTTCAAGGGGGAAATCTAAAATTTGCTCCCTCAGTAACTACATCAACAACTACTGGTTCTGTAGGCATTTCGGGCAATGTAGAGCATATATACAATTTTGATGACTTAGCCAACGATTCCGATTTGGCTAGTTTTTATACCAGTAGTTACGACATTATCAATCAAGCCAATTTAATTCTAGAATTTACAGATGCTCTAAAAGATGCAACAGAGCTTGAAAAAAATCAGATAAAAGCCGAAGCCTTAACAGCAAGAGCGTATGCTCACTTTTTACTAAACGAACTTTACAGTCAAGATTACGGTTTTACTGATGATGCTTCGCACATAGGAATTGTTTATATGACCAAATCAATTACAAGCGGAATACAATACCCTTCGAGAGAAACTGCTGCAAATACCTATAATTTGATTATAAACGATCTTAAAGATGCTTTAAACATTTATACTGATATTGTTCTTTTAAATGGCTACACCTATTCTTATTTCAATAAAAACAATGCAAAGGCTTTACTGGCAAGGGTATATTTATCTAAAAAAGATTGGAAAAATGCCTACGATACTGCCAATGATGTTATTACAAACTCTGGTGTTAACTTAGTAAACACCGCTGATTATATTGCCGAATGGAAAAAGCCAAGCACTCCAGTATCAGAAATCCTATTAGAATTTTCTATACCCAGAACCGAGGAAGGAGCATCGAGCGGGTCTATGGCAGCATTTTTTGGTTACAGCTCAAATTCTATTTATGGCAGATACGTTGCTTCTCAGGATTTATTGAATCTATATGAGACTGGAGATATTCGTAAACAATTGTACACCAATCATCCACTGCCTACATTAATTAATTTACAGCCCCAAACATTAGATTATTATTTTACTGAAAAATTTCAAGGAAATCCAGGATATGTTGCTTTCAGATTAAGCGAACAATATTTAATTCGTGCTGAAGCTGCCCTAGAGCTTAATAATCTAGATCAAGCAGTAAAAGATCTTAATAGCATTAGAACCAGAGCAAATGCAACGGCCTATCAAAACGCTGAAAATTTAAGAGATGCTCTATTTTTAGAAAGAAGAAAAGAACTGAGTTTCGAAGGCTTTTTCTTGTTTGATATTGCCCGAAATAAAAAAGATGTTTCTAGAAATGATGGTTGTATTTCATTTAGCTGCAGTCTTACTTATCCATCGCCAAAATTTATATTGCCAATACCACGCCGTAATATTAACCTTAACACAAACTTAAAACAAAATGAATCATATTAAATTTATATCCATCTTAAGTATTGTTTTGGCTCTGTACTCTTGTTCAAAAGACGATTACAGATTGGATACTTCTGTTGATCCTTTTGTAAGGTTTAATTTTATTGTAAACAGCAATAATATCCCTGTTGAGTATCCTGTTATAAATACGACCACTTTACCTATAGATACATACGAAAACCAATCGGTAAAAGTGCTAAAAATCCCTGTAAGCTTAACAGCTAAAAATTTAAAAGAAGCAGTTACGGTCAATTTTAGCGCTAAAACATCTGGAGATAGTAACAGCTTTAGAGTTGAACCCAAAAATACGCTATTGTTTGAAGGAACAAAACTTACTGACACTATTTATCTTTCGTTTGAAAAAAGATGGGCAGATCAACAATCTATCACTTTGCAATTAGAGAACGCTTCCGATCCCGAAATACACATTGGAAATCTCAATTCTTATGCTCCCAACAAAACTTTTACTATTAACTTAGGAAAAATAAGCACTGTATATACATTTCCTGTATCACAATATCTTGTAAAAGGAGAAGTTGGAGAAACTCTTGATTTTAAGGTAAATTTCCCTAACGGATTTATTCCTTCGGAAATCGAAAACGCAAACATTTTCAAATTTCAAAATGGTTTTGAATATTCTCTTACGCATGATGACTTTGGAGATAACAGAAGTTCAATAACTTACCATTTAACATTATTGGAAGATATTCAAAATGATGATGCGCGCTATGAATCTAAAATTACTTTAGTAAACTCACCAAATTATATTGCAACTGGAAGTACTGGTTTAACAATTGTAAAACCAATAAAATCTCCAAGAGATATACAGGCAAATCCAGCGTCAAAATTTACAGATCCGACAAATGCCTTTTATTTGACCTACGGAGAACATTGGTTTAATAACAATGGTAACTGTGCATGGATGACTTTTAATGCGCTAACTTTTCCAGTTGTAGTAACCAAAGACAATGAAAATGCTATACTTTACAGCGATCGAGGAACTGCAAATCCAAATGATGACATTTACCATGATGCTTTTAAAATTGGATTTAACGTTTCGAGCGGAACGAATACTGTAAACTCCTTTGGCTTAAAAAGATGGTTTTCTAACGAAAGCAACACAGCTGCCATTTCTCCCGGATTTAATATCACTTCGGCTTTGGAGTTTTTCCCAGCAAATGGAAACAGCAAAACTGAAGGAACTGTTCTCGTGATTCCGCAAGACATTACAATTGGATCGAGCGCCACAAATACACATGTTATTGCTATTTCTGGAGAAGGAACTTATAAAGAAATCAGCAATGGTTTATATGAAATTTCATTTGAACTAAAACTTACAAATGATAAACTCTTTGGAGGAACGGTTTCGACACAATACAGAATATACAATAGCAGAACGTATCCAAAACCAGCAGCTTTGAGCATTCCCTGCCCTAAAGAAGTTACTTTATAATTATGAATTATAAATTATGAATTATCAATGTTTTGCATAGTGAACTTGAAACCTAAAACTTGAAACAAGAAAAAACAATAAGAATTGAAAAAACTAATCTTCCCTCTCCTATTCCTGTTGTGCTTAACGGCATACAAAAGCGTAGAAAATCCTGAGTACATCGACATACAGGAATTACGAAAACTGTATTCCAGCGGAGATTCATCAAAATGGCCTGCCGCGGAGTTACACGAAAATGTAGATAAATCTAAATTTCAGGATATTGGCGTTTTGCCTGCTGTTCCCTATCCTGCTTACAATCCATATTCTAAAGAAAAAGAAAGTTTGGGAAAGATTTTGTTTTTTGATCCGAGATTATCGCGAAGCGGACAAATTGCTTGTGCTTCTTGCCATAATCCTGAATTGGGCTGGACAGATAATTTAACGCGTTCTTTTGGCCATGATCGCCAAACTGGAAAGCGCAATTCGATGACGATTTTAAACTCAGCGTATGCCACTTCTTTATTTTGGGACGGAAGAGCAAAAAGTCTCGAAGATCAGGCGCAGTTTCCTGTTTCAGATCCTTTAGAAATGAATGAAAAACTGACGATTGCAGTTGATAAAATTGCTAAAATTAAAGGCTACAATTTGTTGTTTACATCTGCTTTTGGAGATAAAAAAGTGACTTTAGAAAGAATTCAATATGCGATTGCCACTTTCGAAAGATCGATCAACAGTCCGAAAAGTAAATTTGATCAGTTTGTAAGCGGAAAATCAGACGCATTTACCGATCAACAGGTAAAAGGAATGCATTTGTTTAGAACCAAAGCACAATGCATCAATTGCCATAATACGCCTTATTTCAGCGATAATCAGTTTCATAATGACGGACAGACTTTATTTGGAACAAAGAATGAGGATTTTGGGCGTTATAACGTGACCAAAGATGTAAAAGATATTGGTAAATTCAGAACGCCAACACTTCGTGAAGTCGTAAATACCAGACCGTGGATGCATCACGGACATTTTCCAACTTTACTGGATGTTGTAGAGTTATACAATTTAGGAAATCCTTCTCCCGTTCAGAAAAAATATCTTGGAACCGCGAGAGATTCTCTGATTCCAAAAGCAGATCCAATGCTTAGAAAACTGGATTTGAGTAAAGAAGAAATCACTGATTTATTGGCTTTTATTGAAACTTTAAGCACGCCAACAAGAAGAATTATAATTCCAGAAATACCAAAATAATTTAGTTGATGATTTGTATTTTGCCCCAAGTATTTGCAAATCTGTTAAGCCCATTTCTTTTATGAAATGGGCTTTTATTTTAAATTATATTTATTCAAAAGACTATACTAAATGCTATTCATTTCAGCCATTAAATTGTAAGTACTTTTATTTTTCTCAACTTTTCTTAAATCGTGAAGTATAATCCATCAATAACGTTTAATTTATCTGTAAAACCCCAACGGGGTAAAATATTTATAGATTATGCTTTTTGAGACCACTTTTTATTTAAACCCAAAGATTACAAAATGAAGTTTTTTTCGATAATATTACAACAATGGCCATTTATCTTTTTGTAACTTTAATAAAATATTTAAAGATGCAATTTAACTCCAATCAATAATTATTTACTATTCTTTCATTGACGCATAAAATAGCGCTGCATCCCTGATATCGTGGGCATTTTTTAAATTTGTCTGTCACCCAAAAGAAGCTTTTTCTTTTATAAAAAATTATTGTCATGAGAATAGATCAAATACAAATCAAAACAAACGATATTGAAAAAACGAAAGCATTTTACCAGAACCTTTTTGGACTTTTTATTCTGGAAAATGACCAAAAATCAATAACATTTCAAGCCGGAACTTCTATTTTAAAATTTATTGAAGATCCAGAATTTAATTCCATATATCATTTTGCGTTCAATATTCCCGAAAATCAGCTTGAAGAAGCTATTCAATGGTGTGAAAACAAAGTTGATTTAATTGTTTTGGATGATAAAAGTGTAGTTACTCATTTCGAAAATTGGAATGCGCATTCTATTTATTTCTTTGATCACAATGGAAATTTACTAGAATTCATTGCTAGACATGATCTTAATAATGAACAGGTTGGTGAATTCAACTCTGCTTCTATTTTAAACATAAGCGAAATCGGAATTGTTACAGAAAGTCCATTACAATTAGGCAATCAGTTAATCGAAGAACACGGATTGCATTTCTTTTCTCAAAATACAAACACAGATAAGTTTGCTGCAATTGGCGATCATGAAGGCTTATTAATTCTGGTACAGCCTACGAGAAATTGGTATCCTACACAAATCCCGTCAGAAAGCAATCCCACCGAAATTACATTAGAGAATAATGAAAATATAATTGTATTGAAGTTGTACTAATTTGACAATTCTAAATTCTGTATTTTTATGCAACTTTTAAATAAATCAAAATGCCATTTGTCCGAATCAGCCTTCCCAAAAAACTTGCATTAGAAACAAAAAACAATATTTCAGAAGCGATTCATCAATCTCTGATTAAAGAATTCCATATTCCCGCTGATGATTATTTCCATGTGATTGAAGAACTAGAGCCTCATCAAATAAAATATCCTAAAAGTTATTTAGGAATTTCACATTCTGATGAAATAGTTTATGTACAAATAACCGCAGGTCAAGGTAGAACTTTAGAGCAGAAGAAAAAACTATATTACCGAATTGCTTCGAAAATTGCGGCTTCAACTGAAATCTTAATCAACAACATAATTATTGTTTTACTGGAAAATAATGGTCATGAAAACTGGTCTTTTGGCAATGGAGAAATTCAAGAACAAAAACATTTAAAGAAATAAGTAAAAAGAGGTTGTCTCAAAAGCAAAATCAAGTTGCAGAGAATAGCATAAATGGAAAATTTCTTCGATAGTTACGAAATAAAAAAGAGGTGATCCCACCTAGAAGCTCTAAACATAGCCCGTGGTTTTAACCACGGGAACGCAATGAAATTCCTAATCGCATGTCCCCGTGGTTAAAACCACGGGCTATATTTAAATATAAATGCGTAGAAATAAAACAACAGAGCCTGCCACAAAAGCAAAATCACATTGTAGAGAATAGCATAAATGGAAAATTTCTTCGATAGTTACGGAATAAAAAAGAGGTGATCTCAACTTTTGAGACAGCCTATTTTATTATCCTAAAATTTCATTCTCTGAATTCTTACTGCATTCAATATCGCTAATAAAGCCACGCCAACATCAGCAAAAACAGCTTCCCACATTGTGGCAAGTCCGCCCGCGCCAAGAATTAATACAAAAGCTTTTATAGCAAAAGCCAGTGTAATATTCTGCCACACAATCTTTTTGGTTTGTTTCCCGATATTGATTGCCATTGCGATTTTACTTGGTTTATCATCCTGAATTACAATATCGGCAGTTTCAATTGAGGCGTCGCTTCCTAAACCTCCCATCGCAATTCCAACAGTACTTAAAGCAATTACAGGTGCATCGTTTACGCCATCGCCCACAAAAGCAACGGTTTCGTTTTTATCTTTAATTTCGTTGACTTTATTGACTTTATCTTCTGGCAACAAATCACCAAAAGCTTTCGTAATTCCTAGTTTATCTGCTACGAATTGAACGACATTCGATTTGTCTCCACTCAACATGGTCAGCTTTACGCCTAGAGATTTTAGTTTAGAAACGGTTTCTTTCGCATCTTCCTTAATTTCATCTGCAATAGTCAAATAACCCGCAAATTTACTTTCATAAGCAATTGCAATTGTGGTATAAACTATTGAAGATGGATCAATATCATACGAAATCGAATATTTGTCCAAAAGCTTAAAATTCCCTACGAGCAGCTCTTTTCCGTTGTAAGTTGCTTTTAATCCATGCCCTGAAATTTCTTCAATATCTTTTAATTCAACAGAAGAATCAATTGAACCAACGTGATTATGAATAGCCGTTGCAATAGGATGCGAACTTTTATTTTCTAAAACATTGACTAGTTGTAATATTTCATCTTTATCAAATTCGGGTTTTATAATGACTTCCTGAACTTTAAAAACACCTTCCGTCATAGTTCCTGTTTTGTCTACCACCACGTTTTGAATCTTTGAAATGCTGTCAAGAAAATTACTGCCTTTAAACAGGATTCCATTTTTGCTTGCAGCACCGATTCCTCCAAAATACCCTAACGGAATACTGATAACCAACGCACAAGGACAAGAAATAACCAAGAAAACTAAAGCTCTGTACAGCCAGTCGCTAAAAACATAATTATCGACAAAAAACATTGGAAGCAAACAAATTGCAATTGCCAAATACACCACAATTGGCGTGTAGATTTTAGCAAACTTTCTGATAAACAATTCCGCAGGTGCTTTTTTTGCCGTAGCATTTTGCACCAATTCTAAAATTTTAGACAATTTACTATCGCTATAAGCTGTTGTTACTTTTACTTCGACAATAGTGTTTCCGTTTATCATTCCTGCTAAAACAGCATCTCCTTTCTTTTTGGTCGCTGGTTTACTTTCGCCTGTCAAAGCTGCTGTATTTACGAAAGCAGAATCTGATAATAATTCGCCATCCAAACCTAGTTTTTCTCCTGCTTTAAGCTGAATAATAGCTCCAATCTGAACGTCTTTGGCTTTGACTTTTACTGCAACATTATTTTCTAAAATATGCACCTCATCTGGACGCTGATCCAATAGGCTTTTAATGCTTGATTTTGCACGTTTAACCGCCATTCCCTGAAAGGTTTCTCCAATGGTGTAAAACAGCATAACAGCAACACCCTCTGGATATTCTCCAATTGCAAATGCGCCAATTGTGGCAATGCACATTAAGAAAAATTCTGAGAAAACATCTCCTTTTACAATGCTTTCATAAGCTTCTCTCAAAACCGGAAGGCCAACTGGAAGATACGCAATCGCGTACCACACAATTCTAACATATCCTGTAAACCAATCTTGCGGAAAATAGCTGTCAAAACCAATTCCGATTAGCAGTAAAATAAAAGATATAATGGATGGCCTAAACAGTTTAAATAAATTGCCGCTTGCGTTGTGTTCATGATCATGTCCTTCATGATTGTGTACGTCATTATCTGCATGCACGGGTTCGTCATGAGAACAGCAACAGGAAGGTTTGGCTTTATTTTTTATAGTTTTTACTTCTTTATCTTGATGTATCATTTTGATTTTCAGGTTTCAGGTTTAAAATTTCAAGTTTTTAATGCCTGAAGTTATTGTTTAAATAATGTCCTAAAATTAAGCATTTTGTGCTAAAGTTTGTTGCCACGAAGACACTAAGTCTCTAAGTTTTTTTTTAAAGTCTGGTAGAATTAATCTCGCAAAGTCGCTAAGTCGCAAAGTTTTTTTTGCCACAGATTGAAAGGATTGAAAGGATTAAAAAAAAATCTATTAATCTGTATGGTATAAAAAATCATGTTAATCCTTTTAATCTGTGGCAAAATTTCAATTGCTTCCAGCTTTAGCTGGAGGTTGGATAAATTCTAATTTGTAGGCTTTAGCCAAACTTGCACATTTTGGCTAAAGCCTTTTCTTATGGTCTCTTTTTACCTCCAGCTAAAGCTGGAGGCAACTCAAATTAATATCTTAAATTTGCTTAAAAAAACTTTGCGTCTCTGCGTCTTTGCGAGACTAACTCAATCCAACTTAAAAAAAACTTTGCGTCTCTGCGTCTTTGCGAGATTCTTTTATTAAAACTTATAAAAAAACTTTGCGACTTGGCGACTTTGCGAGCAAATTTCACTCCAACATAAAAAAAACCTTTGTGCCTTAGTGACAAAACTAACTAATGCGTATGCTCACCTCCGCCCTTCATTGCAGAAAGCAGATAAAATGCGCCTTTTGTAACAATTTTAGCATTTGCTGGAATATCATTTGCAAACTTCACTTCGGTAAAACCCAAATCGGTTGTGCCTGGAATAACTTCTACAGCTTTAAAATGAATTTCTTCTTCGTGCGCTTCTTCTTTTTCCCCTGCTTTGTGTTCGTGTTTTTCTTCTGTATGTCCTTCTTCCTGAACAAAAACAAAATACTTATCGGCATTTCGAACCACGGCATCTTTTGGCAATGCTGGAACAGTTGCATTAACAATATTGATATTTGCCGAAACATACATTCCAGGAATCAGTCCTTTAGCATCAGCAGGATCAATTTTAGCGTGAACTGCAACGGTTTTACTTTCGTTAGAAAAAGATTTATTGATTCCGAAAATCTTCCCTTTAATCGATTTATTCGACTGATTGGTTAAGACAAAATCGATTACCTGACCAATCGAAATCGAACCTAAATCCTTCTCATACACATTCAAATCCAAATGCATCTGGCTGTTGTCTACCACTTCAAAAAGTGAAACTCCTGTATTGGCAAAAGCACCTTTGGCAATATTGATTTTTCCAACATAACCATTTATAGGTGACACAATTGGCACAAACGATGTTGTTCCTTTTGTACTGACATGTAAAGCATCTAGTTTATTTTTTGCTCCTTGCGCTCGGGCTCTTTCCGATGCTAGTTTGGCTTTTACTTCCTGAAAAGTCTTTCTTGGATTCACGTTTTCGTCACTCAAAGTTTTCTGGCGGTTATACTCTAATTGTAAATATTCCACATTGGCAACAGCCGACTGATAATCTTCCTGCATTCCTATAACTTCCAGATTCTGAATCGTTGCTAAGACTTTCCCTTTGTTTACATAGGTTCCTTCCAAAACAAAAATATCCTTTACAGTTCCGCCAATTAAAGTCGAAACCTCAGCTGAATTTTGCGGAGGAACTGTGGTGTAACCATTGGCTTTGATGACTTTGTTAAGGTTTCTATCTTCTACAGAACCTGTTTCAATTCCGACTGTTTTATACTGAGAAGCTGTTAAAGCTACTTCTGTACTTGATTTTTCTTCTTCCTGCGGTTCTTCAGCTTTCTTTTCGTTACAACTTGCTAAAATAACCGCAAGGCACGCAATCCCGATAGCTATCGGGAGCAAGGCACACAAGGAAATTAAACTTTGTGTTCTTTGCGAAAATCCTTTGCTCCCGATAGCTATCGGGATTGCGGTTAAATAATTCAATATATTTTTCATGATTAATTGTTTTTGATAGTTGGAAATTGAAGTTCAATAGCACTCTGATTGTAGCTGTGCGTTGCCTCTGCAAATTGTTTTTTAATATCAATTGCCTGATTTAAAAAGCTGATATAAGACCAATAACTCATATCGCCATTAGCATAGCTTTTCTGGGCAGTTTCAATAATTTGATTGGCATATAACAATCCTTCATTTTGGAAATACGCTAAGTTTTTCTGCTGTTTTTGAAAGTTATTCTGTAATTCTTCTTTTTGCAGATTCAGCATCATTTTGTTTTTGTCTAAAGCCATTTGCGACTGCGAAATACTGATTTCAGCCGCTTTTGCTTTAGTAGTGTTAACGCCTCCAAACAACGGAATCTGCAGTCCAGCTGTAAAACCCTGAAACAAAGATTCTGTATTGATAGTTTGCGCAAAATAACCTAAACCTACTTTTGGTGTTCGCAGCGCCTTAAATGTTCCCGCTTCTTTTTGGTAAACCGAAATCTGCTGCTGATAAAAATCGGTCATCAAAGTATCTGCTTTTGTGTTTTGCTGATTTTCGATAAAAGCGTATTGCAAAGCTGTATTTGAATCGGGAACAATATTTTCGTCTGTCTGAATGAA
>RCUH01001326.1_pt1 | contig 18846 bp, 15 predicted proteins | sample 2166191 | NCBI WGS metagenome assembly RCUH01 (sample SAMN09932848, study PRJNA488358) | compost metagenome | feature: garden; material: soil; isolation source: compost soil in an enriched community after 214 h of incubation | place: Germany: Experimental Botanical Garden Goettingen | collected...
GGTGAAGGCGAGGATCTGGTCGGTTGTCATGCTGCCTGTTTGCTTTCGAAGGAGAAAAACGCGCCGTCGCCGGGCGTAAGGCGAGGATGCATTGAAACGCAAGCCGCGGCTTTGAGGTTCCGGACGGAAATAAAGAGTCCGATTGGTGGAAGCCTGCTTCGCGCGGAAGGCTTTGGATGGCCGCCTATCGGCCTAAAGCTTTCGTCATCCTCGGCCTTGAGCCGAGGATGACGTGGAGTATGAGGAGCGGTCCTTCCTCAATCCGAGACCCGTCTGCAAACGGGCCTCGGAAAATCAGGGAAACGTCACGGCAACATCAATGCACGTCGCCGGCGGCCTCCGCCTTCTTTCGACGCCGCGCATTGCGGGCCAGCATATTGAGCAGTTCCACCAGCGCCGAAAACGCCATGGCGGCATAAACGTAGCCCTTGGGAACGTGGAAGCCCATGCCTTCGGCAATCAGTGTCGTGCCGATCATCATCAGGAAGGCGAGCGCCAGCATGACGATGGTGGGGTTGCGCTCGATGAAGTTGGCAAGCGGCGTTGCGGCCAAAAGCATGACGGTGACGGCGACGATGACAGCGACGATCATGATCGGCAGATGCGGCGTCATGCCAACGGCGGTGATGATGCTGTCCACCGAGAAGACGAGGTCGAGCAGCAGGATCTGGCCGATGGCGGCGCCGAAATTCATGCCCACAGGGCCGCCGACCATGTCTTCCTTGTGGTCTTCCGGGTCGACATTGTGGTGGATTTCCTTGGTGGCCTTCCACATCAGGAAAAGACCGCCGGCGATGAGGATCATGTCCTTCCATGAGAAGGCGTGGCCGAAGAGCTCGAAGACCGGGGTGGTCAGCTGCACGATCCACGCGACGGTGCCGAGCAGGCCAAGCCGCATGACGAGCGCAAGGCCGATGCCGATCTTGCGGGCTTTTTCGCGCTGTTCAGGCGGCAGCTTGTTGGTGAGGATCGAGATGAAGATCAGGTTGTCGATACCAAGCACGACCTCCATGACGATCAGGGTGACGAGCGCCACCCAGGCGGCGGGGTCGGACAGAAGAGGGAGAACGGACTCCATCAGGGAATTTTTCCTTTCAGCAACAAGGCCACCCGAAACATTCGGTGGGTGGAATTTATAGCGCAATACGCGAGAAACAAGGAGACCGCCCCTGTGATGGGCAAGATTTCATCGAAATTTCGCGCAAACCGCGTATCGGGCGCTGTCCCGTTGCCGGTCCGGTCGCCCGTTGCTGAATGATTTCAGGCCTTGTCAGTTCCGTAGGCAGCCATGAACACATTGACGGCGCTGCCGATTATCCGGTCCAGTTCCTCTTCGGGAACCGGGCCTTCGAGTTCCCCGAACAGGCGCAGCTTGAAGAAGGTGCCTGTGGAAAGCTCGATATATTGCCGGGCGGCCAACTCGGGGTCATCCACCTTCAGATGGCCGATCTTGACCTGATGTTCGATGAAATCCAGGAGCACCGTGCGCACATTGTTCGGCGCAGAGAGGAAAAAACGCTGCGCCAGCTTCGGCATGCGATCGATGACACCGATCACCGAGCGCATGGCGGGGATCATGTCGGAACAGATCATCTTGTTGGCAAAAGCCTTGCCGAACTGTTCCAGCCCCTCGCGTACCTCTTCGGTGCCCTCAAGAATATGGCGCATGGAGGTGGCGAATTCGTTGCGGTGATGGTCGACGAGCGCAACGAACAAATCTTCCTTGTTGGAGAAGTAGACATAGATCGTGCCCTTGGAAACGCCCGCTTCCCGGGTGATGTCGTTCATGCTGGCGGCGTCGAAGCCCTTGCGCTTGAACACGCGCCAGGCGCCGGCCAGAATCTGGTCGCGTTTGGCCGGGTCTTCGCCCGCCGCAAAACGCCCGGCGGGGTTTCCCGGACAACCCGTTTCCGTTTCCGTCTCCATATCCCTGTCTTCACCTGCCATCACTGCCGCCTCTTAGCATCGTAATGACGTAAAAAAATTAACCGAACGTCGAACCAATCGGTTCGATAACACTTGATATGTGTCAGGAAAGAGATTATGTCAATCGAACCGAACGGTTCAGTTCGAAAAACTTTCTTCAATTTATCACGGTACATTCTCATGTCGGCCCAGAAGAATAGCGCGGTTCGCGCCGTCAACGATGCGGAAGAGGCGGATATCTCTGCCAAGGCCGAGACCTCTCCCGCAAAGCCGGCCGAGGCCGCGCCGCAGCAGCCGGCCCAGACCGTTGCAGCGCCGAAGGCCAAGAAGCGTTCGCCGCTTCTGCCGGTCTTCGCCCTTGCCATTCTCGCCGGCGCCGGCTGGTATGGTTACAACTGGTGGGTCGACGGCCGCTTCATGGTGTCGACGGATGACGCCTATATCGAAGGTGATATCGCCGTCATAGCGCCGAAGGTTGCCGGTTACGTCGCCAAGGTGAACGTGGTCGAGAACCAGGAAGTCAAGGCGGGTGACCCGCTGGTGACGCTTGATGATGGCGATTATCGCATCGCTCTGGAACAGGCCGAAGCCCAGATCCGCACCGAGGAACTGTCGCTGAAGCGTATCGACGCGCAGATCATCGGCGGCGAAGCCGCGCAGGAACAGGCCGTTGCCCAGAAGGGTGCGCTGGATGCCGCCCTTCGCGGCGCGGAAATCACCCAGAAGCGCGCCAGCGAGCTGCAGGCGAAGGATGTCGGCACGGTTGCCGCTTCCGACAGCGCCCAGGTCGCGCTCGATCAGGCCAGGGCGAATGTCGTGGCGGGCGAGGCGGCGATTGCGTCGGCCAAGGCCAATGTCGAGCTTCTGCGCGCCCAGCGCGAGGAAGCCGAAAGCACCATCCGTTCGCTGCAGCTTTCCAAGGACAAGGCTGCCCGCGATCTGGCCTTCACGGTTCTGAAGGCGCCTTATGACGGCGTCATCGGCAATCTCGGTGTGCAGAACGGTGATCTGGTGTCGGTCGGCAAGCGTCTGGCTTCGCTGGTGCCGATGAACGAGCTTTATATCGACGCCAATTTCAAGGAAACGCAGCTTGCCCGCGTCGTGCCCGGTTCGAAGGTGCGCGTGCATGTCGACGCCTTTGACGATGCGACGATCGAAGGCACCGTGCAGTCGATCTCGCCCGGTTCGGGCTCGGTCTTCTCCATGCTGCCGCCGGAAAATGCGACGGGCAACTTCACCAAGGTCATCCAGCGCGTGCCTGTTCGTATCGTCTTCTCCAAGGAAGACCTTGAAAAGCACAATCTCCGCGCCGGCCTCAGCGTCGTTGTCGATGTCGATACCCGCACTGCGCCGGAAACCACCAGAACGGCGCAAGTCAACCCGGAAGCCAAGTAAGGCGCGTCTTTGACGCACCGTTGAGGGCAAGATCATGGCGGCTACGGTTGTCGGTACGGGCGGGGCGTCCATCCCCGCCGATCCCCCGATGGACAGGCGCAGGCTCATCGCGTTCTTCGCGATGGTCTTCGGCATGTTCATGTCCATTCTCGACATTCAGATCGTTTCCGCCTCGCTGGCGGAAATCCAGGCCGGCCTCGGCGCCGGCTCGGATGAGATCGCCTGGGTGCAGACCTCCTATCTGATCGCCGAAGTGATCATGATCCCGCTTTCGGGCACGCTGGCGCGCATTCTCTCCACGCGCGTGCTCTTCGCCACCTGTGCTGCGGGCTTCACCATATCGAGCGCGCTCTGCGCCACCGCCACCAATATCGACCAGATGATCGTCTATCGCGCGATCCAGGGCTTTATCGGCGGCGGCATGATCCCGTCCGTCTTTGCGGCCGCCTTCACGATCTTCCCGCCATCGAAACGCTCGGTCGTCTCGCCGATCATCGGTCTGGTCGCGACGCTTGCACCCACAATCGGTCCGACGGTCGGCGGTTATCTTTCCAATGCCTTTTCCTGGCACTGGCTGTTCCTCGTCAACATCATTCCCGGCATCATCGTCACCATCCTGACCTGGAGCCTCATTGATTTCGACAAGCCGGAGCACTCGCTCTGGAAGAAGTTCGACTGGTGGGGGCTGATCTCCATGGCGGTCTTCCTCGGCTCGCTGGAATATGTGCTGGAAGAGGGCAACAACAAGGACTGGTTCAACGACGAGCATATCGTTTTGGGCTCCGTCGCCATGGTCATCGGCGCGGTGGTCTTCTTCTGGCGTGCCTTCAAGGTGGAATTCCCGGTGGTTGACATCCGCGCCTTTGCGGACCGAAACTTCTCCATCGGCTCGCTTTTCTCCTTCGTCATGGGCATCGGGCTTTACGGCCTGACCTATCTCTACCCGCTCTATCTTGGCCGGGTGAGGGGTTACGATGCGCTGATGATCGGCGAGACCATGTTCGTCTCAGGTCTTGCGATGTTCTTCACCGCGCCGATTGCCGGCAAGGTTTCGACCAAGCTCGATCCGCGGGCGATGATGGCGATCGGTTTCATCAGCTTCGGCTGCGGCACCTGGATCATGACGCATGTGACGACCGACTGGGACTTCTACGAGCTGCTGATCCCGCAGATCCTGCGCGGTTTCGGCCTGATGATGTGCATGGTGCCGATCAACAACATCGCGCTCGGCACCTTGCCGCCGGCCCGTATCCGCAACGCGTCCGGCCTGTTCAACCTCACCCGTAACCTCGGCGGCGCCGTCGGTCTTGCTGTCATCAACACCATGCTGTCGCAGCGCACCGACGACCATTATGTGCGGCTGGCCGAACATATCAGCTACTCCAACCCGCAGGCGCTGGAATGGCTGAACAATGTCGGCGCCAACTATGATTCCTACGGGCTGGACGGCGCTTCCGTCGCCGTCAAGAAAATGGTCGGCATGGTTTCGCAGCAGGCCTGGATCTTGGCCTTTGCCGATGTGTTCTTCGCACTGACGATTTTGTTCTCCAGCCTGATCTTCATGACCGTGCTGATCCAGAAACCCAAGGCAGCGCCGCCGCCGGACGCGGCGCACTGATAACAATCCCCTCCCATCCACCGCAGAGCTGGGGCCGTCGGAAATGACGGCCCCTTTTTTATATCCTACCGAAAATCCCGATTCCTCCTGTTGATCGCAGCGGGCAAGCCATGTATATCAATTCTTGAGGTACGTACCTCAAATACGCTTGAGAGGGAGCGAAAACGGGGCCGGGAGGACGGCTGACCCGGATTTCGGCCGCTTGGGCGGGGGCAGTTCAGAGGGGGAGATCATGATGGCCTTGGAACTCAATCCAGACTTTGCAATCACGGATGAGCAGTCGCTTCGCGGGCTGTTCGAGCCGACACATGCCCTGGCGGTACAGAAGTGTCAGGACAGGCTCGGCGAACATGCGCAGGAATTCATAAGGCGTTCGCCGTTTCTCTGCATCGGCACCCAGAATCTCGAAGGAAAGGCCGATGTCAGCCCCCGCGGCGATCCGGCGGGCTTTGTAAAGGTTCTCGATGCCCGCACCCTGGCGATCCCGGACCGGCCGGGCAATAATCGCCTTGATACCCTCAGCAATATCATCGCCAACCCTGTTGTCGGGCTGTTGTTCATCGTGCCCGGTTTCGACGACACCCTGCGGGTGAACGGGCGCGCGACACTGAGCAATGATCCCGAGATACTGAAGTTCATGAGCATCGCGGATCGTACCCCAAAACTTGCCATCGTCGTAAAGGTGGACGAGGTTTTCATGCATTGCGCCAAGGCGTTCAGGCGCTCCCACCTGTGGGATCCCGCACATTTCCAGGTCCGGTCGGAAATGCCCTCGCTTATCAAGATCATTCTTGATGAGACGACAGGTGCGCCGACGAACGGGGATGAGATGCAGAAGATGGACGAGCAGCTGGAGCAGGACTACCGGCGGACCCTTTATTAGCCGCAGCGCATGCCGCTCTTGATATTCCGCAGCCATTTGATGAATTGTGAGGTACGTACATCATTTTTCGATTTACGACGGCTGCAAAGCTGGATATGCAAGGGGGAGGGAGGAGCCATGAAGCCTACAGTTCACGATATCGCCGAGCGCGCGGGCGTCAGTCTCGCCACCATCGACCGGGTGCTGAACATGCGCCCCGGCGTGCATGCGGCAACGCGGGCACGGGTGGAAGCGGCCATTGCCGAGCTGGGTTACGTGCGCGATATCGCGGCCGCCAACCTAGCCAAGGGCCGCAATTACTCGATGGTCTTCATCCTGCCCGGCAATGACAATTCCTTCATGGCGACCCTGCGCGCCGAGGTGCGGGCTGCCGCCAGCCGCTCGCATCTGGAGCGCACGGCCATCCGTGTCATCGAGGTGCCGCCGTTTAATGCCGGGGCACTGACGGAAGCTCTGGAAGTTGCGCGCCGGGAAAAACCCTCGGGCGTCGCCTTCGTCGCCACCGATTCCGAGGATGTGGCTGAGGCCGCCGACCGGCTGGCGGAAGACGGCATCGCCACGGTGACGCTGGTGTCCGATCTCTCCGGTTCGCGGCGCGATCATTATGCCGGTGTGGACAACGTCGCGGCCGGGCGCACGGCGGCGAGCCTGATGGGGCGTTTCCTCTCCGGACGCGGCGGCGATGTCGCTGTTGTTGCCGGCTCCATGCTGGTGCGCGACCACCGCGAGCGTCTGGAAGGATTTCGCGCCGTGATCGAATCCGAATTTCCCCAGCTGCGGCTGTTGCCGGTGCTGGAGGGCAGGGACGATCCGCTGACCGTCGAGACGCTGGTGCGCGAGGCGCTCGGCAACGCCTCACTGTCAGGCATCTACAGCCTCGGTGCGGGTAATCGCGGCCTCATCCGGGCGCTTGGGGCCGCAGATGGCGAAAGAGCGCTTTCGGTCATCGCCCATGAACTGACGGAAAACACCGCCAATGCGCTGCGGGAAGGGCTGCTGGATGCCGTGCTCAACCAGGATGCCGGCCACGAGGTGCGCAGCGCCATCCGCGTGTTGAAGGCGCGTGCCGATGGCCTGCCCGTCATCGCCGCGCAGGAACGTATCCGTATCGACATATTCCTCAGGGACAATCTGCCCTGACGAGAGCATTTCCAGGAAAAGTGGCCGCCGGTTTTCCGTCCGGAAATGCGGCGACTTTTAAAAAACGCTGAAAGCGGCGCATGGCGCGCCGGAATGGAGAAATACATGTATCTCGGTCTCGATCTTGGCACGTCAGGCGTCAAAGCCCTGCTGATGGACGGCGATCAGAAAATCATCGGCTCGGCCAACGGCTCGCTGGACGTCTCGCGCCCGCATCATGGCTGGTCCGAACAGGACCCGGCGGACTGGATTGCCGCGACCAGAACAGCCGTTGCCGGCCTGAAGCAGAAGTTTGCGAAAGAGCTTGGCGCCGTCAAGGGCATAGGCCTTTCCGGCCAGATGCATGGCGCAACGCTTGTTGATGCTGATGGCAAGGTGCTGCGCCCCTGCATCCTGTGGAACGACACGCGTTCTCACGCCGAGGCCGCCGCGCTGGATGCCGATCCGCGTTTCCGCAAGATCACCGGCAACATCGTTTTCCCCGGCTTCACCGCGCCGAAGCTTGCCTGGGTGGCGAAGAACGAACCCGATATCTTCGCGAAAGTGGCCAAGGTATTGCTGCCGAAGGATTATCTGCGTCTGTGGCTGACCGGCGAATACATCTCGGAAATGTCCGACTCCGCCGGCACCTCCTGGCTCGATACCGGCGCGCGCAAGTGGTCTTCCGAACTGCTCGCCGCCACCGGGCTGGATGAAAAGCACATGCCGTCGCTGGTGGAAGGCACGGATGAGGCGGGCGTGCTGCGCGCCGAACTTGCTTCCGAATGGGGCATTTCCGGCCGTGCCGTCGTTGCCGGCGGGGCGGGTGACAATGCGGCGTCGGCCTGCGGCATGGGCACGGTGAAGGAAGGCCATGCCTTCGTGTCGCTCGGCACGTCAGGTGTGCTTTTCGCCGCCAATGCGTCCTATCTGCCGAAGCCTGAAAGCGCCGTGCATGCCTTCTGCCACGCGCTGCCCAACACCTGGCACCAGATGGGCGTCATCCTTTCCGCGACGGATGCGCTGAACTGGTATTCGCGCCTCACCGGGCAATCCGCCGCCGATCTGACCGGTGAGCTGGGCGAGACGCTTCTTGCGCCGACCGGCGTCACCTTTGCGCCCTACCTTTCCGGCGAGCGCACACCGCATAACGACGCCGCCATCCGCGGTTCCTTCATCGGCCTTTCGCATGAAAGTGACCGCAAGGCGCTGACGCAGGCCGTGCTGGAAGGCGTTACCTTCGCGATCAGGGACAATCTCGAAGCGCTGAAATCGGCCGGCACCTCGATTTCCCGCGTCACCGCCATCGGCGGCGGCTCGCGCTCGGCCTATTGGCTGGCCTCGATCGCCACGTCGCTCGGCGTGCCCGTCGATATTCCGGCCGAGGGCGATTTCGGCGCGGCCTTCGGCGCCGCCCGCCTCGGCCTCATCGCCGCGACGGGGGCCGATCCGGTTGCCGTTTGCACCCAGCCGGAAACGGCGCGCACCATTGAGCCGGTGGCCGCACTTGGCGATGCCTATGAGGCCGCCTATCGGCGTTACCACGCGCTTTATCCGGCCATTCGGTCGCTTTCACATTGAGGTTTTGCGTGCGCCGTTCACCCCCCTCTGCCCTGCCGGGCATCTCCCCCACAAGGGGGGAGATCGACAAGCGGCTACGTCACGTCCTCCTGTGAGGTCGCGATCGAAGCGGTTGAGCGCATCTTGCTGATCTCCCTCCTTGTGGGGGAGATGTCCGGCAGGACAGAGGGGGGTAAACGGCCCGCGCAGACCTCGAATTTTTGAACACCACCTAAACCCACCCCAGAGGAGGACCACCCATGACCACAGGTTTTTTCGGCGATATCGCCAAGATCAAATATGAAGGCCCCGACAGCACCAACCCGCTGGCCTTCCGCCATTACAACCCGGACGAAGTCGTCGCCGGCAAGCGCATGGAAGATCACCTGCGTTTTGCGGTCGCCTATTGGCACACCTTCACCTGGCCGGGCGGTGACCCCTTCGGCGGCCAGACCTTTGAGCGTCCGTGGTTCGAAGACACCATGCAGGCGGCAAAACTGAAGGCAGATGTGGCTTTCGAATTCTTCTCGCTGCTCGGTTCGCCGTTTTACTGCTTCCACGACGCCGATGTGCGCCCGGAAGGCAAGAACTTCGCTGAAAACACCAAGAACCTCAACGAGATCGTCGATTATTTCGCGCAGAAGCAGGCCGATACCGGCGTGAAGCTTCTGTGGGGCACGGCCAACCTCTTCTCAAATCGCCGTTTCATGTCCGGCGCCGCCACCAATCCCGATCCGGATGTCTTCGCCTTCTCCGCCGCAACCGTGAAGACCTGCATGGACGCCACCAAGAAGCTCGGCGGCGCGAACTATGTTTTGTGGGGCGGCCGTGAAGGTTACGAGACCCTGCTCAACACCGATCTTTCGCGTGAGCTCGACCAGCTCGGCCGCTTCCTCAATCTGGTGGTGGAATACAAGTACAAGATCGGTTTTGAAGGCACGATCCTGATCGAGCCGAAGCCGCAGGAGCCGACCAAGCACCAGTACGACTACGATGTCGCCACCGTTTATGCCTTCCTGCAGAAGAACGGTCTCGATAAGGAAGTGAAGGTCAATATCGAGCAGGGCCACGCCATCCTCGCCGGCCATTCCTTCGAGCATGAGCTGGCAATGGCCAACGCCTTCGGCATCTTCGGCTCCATCGACATGAACCGCAACGATTACCAGTCCGGCTGGGATACCGACCAGTTCCCGAACAACGTGCCGGAAATGGCGCTTGCCTATTACCATGTTCTGGCCGGCGGCGGCTTCAAGAATGGCGGCACCAACTTCGATTCCAAGCTGCGCCGTCAGTCGCTCGATCCGCAGGATCTGCTGATCGGCCATATCGGCGGCATGGATTGCTGCGCCCGCGGCCTGAAGGCGGCGGCGAAGATGATCGAGGACGGCGCGCTTTCGAAGCCGCTTTCCGAGCGTTACGCCAAGTGGGATTCGGCTGAAGCCCAGAAGATGCTGCGCGGCGAGCTGAAGCTCGAGGAAATCGCAGCGCTGGTCGAGAGCCAGGATATCAACCCCGAGCCGAAATCCGGTCGTCAGGAATATCTCGAAAACGTGGTCAATCGTTACGTTTGACGGGGTCATAGGTTCTCAAAAGGAAGCGGGAGAATATCTCCCGCTTTCGCCGTTTCGGGTTGACGATCGCCGTCACGACACACTCGACGTCATCCTCGGGTCAAGCCCGAGGATGACGTCGAGTGTGGAGCAAGGCAGGCCCTAAGGATCGTATGAGGGGACATGCTCTCCGTTATCCACCCAAAGCGGGGAAGGCTTTCCGCCACCGCTCCTCACTTTTCAGCAGCTTCCAAGAAAATACGTTCCCGTCCGTCCCCATCAGCCATTTCCGCCGCATCATTCTCCCGCAACCGGAACGGAAGGGCGAGACGCGCGGCGCCTTTCGCGAACCGGCTGCCGGCATCGACAAGCATGGTTCTGGCAGACCGTGTTTTTGAAAGGCATCCCGCCGGGCCAGAGGCGGGAAGGGCTGATCGGATAGGTGCCGTGAAAAGACTGTGACCGAGGGGCCGCGATTGCGGTCCCGATGCGGCGGCCCGGTGAATGCAACAACTTCCACCACTTCCCATTTCCCCCGCATTTGCCGGGCCGATGTCTTTCGCCGCCGGCAAACCGCTGCGGCGGCATTGGCGCATGCAAAGCGCTTTGGACTTGTTAACTGCGCAGCCTGAAACGTTGTAGATTCTTTGCGGCCCGGCTGTACCTCGCAGGCGGCATGGTCTAAACCGCTGCTGATCTTTTCACACCCGATGGACGACAAGGGCCTCTCCGATGACCGATCCAAAAACGCTAGCAGCCCGATTCCCCGGCGACTTCCTGTTCGGCGTCGCGACTGCCTCGTTCCAGATCGAAGGCTCCACCAGGGCGGATGGCCGCAAGCCCTCCATCTGGGATGCCTTCTGCAACATGCCGGGCCATGTCTTTGGGCGTCACAATGGTGATGTCGCCTGCGATCATTACAATCGCTGGGAACAGGATCTCGATCTCATCAAGGACATGGGTGTCGAGGCCTATCGTTTCTCCATCGCCTGGCCGCGCATCATTCCCGATGGTTTCGGGCCGATCAACGAGAAGGGTCTGGATTTTTATGATCGCCTCGTTGACGGCTGCAAGGCGCGCGGCATCAAGACCTATGCGACGCTTTACCATTGGGACCTGCCGCTGACCCTGATGGGCGACGGCGGCTGGGCCTCGCGCTCCACGGCGCACGCCTTCCAGCGTTACGCCAAGACCGTCATGGCCCGCCTCGGCGACCGGCTGGATGCGGTGGCGACCTTCAACGAACCCTGGTGCGCGGTGTGGCTCAGCCATCTCTACGGCATTCACGCGCCGGGCGAGCGCAACATGGAGGCGGCCCTTGCCGCCATGCACCACATCAACCTCGCCCACGGTTTCGGTGTGGAGGCATCCCGCCATGTCGCGCCGAAGGTGCCGGTGGGGCTGGTGCTCAACGCCCATTCCGTCATCCCGGCTTCCGATAGCGACGCCGATCTCAAGGCGGCCGAACGGGCCTTCCAGTTCCACAATGGCGCGTTTTTCGATCCTGTCTTCAAGGGCGAATATCCGGCCGAGATGATGGAAGCGCTTGGTGACCGCATGCCTGTCGTGGAGGCGGAAGACCTCGCCATCATCAGCCAGAAGCTCGACTGGTGGGGCCTGAACTATTACACGCCGATGCGCGTTGCCGACGATGCGACGCCGGGCGCGGAGTTCCCCGCCACTACAGCGGCCCCCGCCGTCAGCGATGTGAAGACCGATATCGGCTGGGAGGTTTACGCGCCGGCGCTCGAGTCGCTGGTGGAGACGCTCTACAAGCGTTACGACCTGCCGGAATGCTACATCACCGAAAACGGCGCCTGCTACAATATGGGCGTTGAAAACGGCGAGGTGAATGACCAGCCGCGTCTCGATTATTATGCCGAACACCTCGGCATCGTTGCCGATCTCATCCGCGACGGTTACCCGATGCGCGGTTATTTCGCCTGGAGCCTGATGGATAATTTCGAATGGGCCGAGGGCTATCGCATGCGTTTCGGCCTTGTGCATGTGGATTACGACACGCAGGTGCGCACGCTGAAGAACAGCGGCAAGTGGTACAGCGCACTGGCCTCGGGTTTTCCGAAGGGGAACCATGGCATGACGAAGGGGTGAGGCTTCCCCCCATCCCTGTGACGAGCACAGGAATGAGGGTTGGGGGCGGGCGTGCATGAACTTTACGCGCCGTATCCGGTAGCAGGCGATGCGTCACCGCTCTCTGCAATAAAGTTCTGCTCCCTTATTATCAGTTTTCCCAACTTTTTTACCGGTTACCGCGCGGTGCCTGCTTGCACGCGCCGTCCCGTCTCCTATGTCAGGCGGGCTACGACGGCGTAGCGTCCGTTCTGCCGGTCAAGGGGCAGGGCGGGATGGTCCTCCCAGGGAAAACGAACATGCTTATCGAAAAACTCAACTGGCGTTATGCCACAAAGAAAATGGATCCTTCCAAGGCCGTGTCTGAAGACAAGGTTGAACGGATCGTGGAAGCGGCGCGGCTTGCGCCCACCTCCAGTGGTCTGCAGCCCTTCGAAGTGATCGTTGTTACCGATCCTGAAGTGCGCGCAAAGATCCGCGAGATCGCCTGGAACCAGGCGCAGGTGACCGATGGTTCGCATCTGCTGGTCTTTGCAGCATGGGACAATTACACCGAAGAGCGGATCAACCACATGTTCGATCTGGTCAATGAAGAACGCGGCATCAAGAATGAAGGCTGGGAAGCCTATCGCCAGATGCTGCTCTCCACCTATCCGCAGCGCGAACAGCAGGTGAATTTCGAACACGCCGCCCGTCAGGCCTATATCGGCTTCGGCATGGCCGTGGCGCAGGCCGCTTTCGAGGGCGTCGATTCCACCCCCATGGAAGGTTTCGATCCCGCGAAGCTCGATGAAATCCTCGGCCTGCGTGAAAAGGGTCTGCGCTCCGTCACCATTCTGCCGCTCGGCTACCGTGAACCGGAAGGCGACTGGCTGGTGAACCTGAAGAAGGTGCGCCGCCCGGCCGATGAATTCGTCAGCCGCGTCTGATTTTACGCCGCTCGCAAAAGCTTGACTGCCGCAGGGCCGCCTTGGCGGCTTTGCGGTAGATTTTTTCTCTCTTTTCAGATAATTGAAAAAACATCCCTGTTAAAAGGTGGCGTGTGCAGGCAAGTATGCGCCATCGAATTGCCGATCCCCGGCATTTCTGAGTGAAAGCCTGACGAAATGACCCGGAAAATCAGCTGTCATCGAATGTGCCAAAAGGCTGCATGAAGAGAGCGGTTCAGCACCGCAACAGGATTTTTTGAGACCCGATCCGTCACGCATTCCCAGAGTTCACAATGAGTTTTCCATCCAGTGCGGCATCGCCCGCGCGTTCAGAACAGGCGGTCCCGGAAGGGGCGGCAAAGGAGCCGATGGTCACGTTTGAAGGCGTGACCAAGACCTTTGGCGGCGCCGACGGCAAGCCCGGCTTCGCAGCCCTTGCCGGTATCGATTACATCGTGCCGAAAGGCTCCATCACCGGCATCATCGGCCGCTCGGGTGCGGGCAAGTCCACGCTGATCCGCCTCGCCAACGGCCTTGAGAAGCCCTCGACCGGCCGTGTGGTCGTTGATGGCGTCGATGTCGCGGCGCTCGATGAAAAGAGCCTGCGCACGCTGCGCCGTTCCGTCGGCATGATCTTCCAGCACTTCAACCTTTTGTCGTCGCGTACCGCTTTCGACAATGTGGCGCTGCCGCTCGAAATCGCCGGCATGGGCAAAAGGGAGATCGAAACCCGCGTTGCGCCGCTGCTCGATCTCGTCGGGCTTTCCGACAAGGCCAATCGTTATCCGGCGGAACTCTCCGGCGGCCAGAAGCAGCGTGTCGGCATTGCCCGTGCGCTCGCCACCCAGCCGAAGCTGCTCCTCTCCGACGAGGCGACATCGGCGCTTGATCCGGAAACGACCCAGTCCATTCTTGAACTTCTGAAGCGCATCAATGCCGAACTGGGCCTCACCGTGCTGCTCATCACCCATGAGATGGAGGTGGTGAAGACCATCGCCTCGCAGGTGGCTGTCATCGACAGGGGCCTGATCGTCGAGGAAGGCACGACCTTCGATATCTTCACCGCGCCGAAACACGAGACGACCCGCAGCCTGCTGTCGTCCTCGGTTGGCGTGAAGCTGCCGCACTGGGTCACTTCGGGTCTCAAGCCGCAGGCAGCGGAAGGTGATCGCGTTCTGGTGCGCCTGGTGTTCTTCGGCGAAACGGCGTTCCAGCCATTGACGGCGCGCCTCGTCGCCGAAATTGGTCCTGATGTGAATATTCTCGCCGGTACCATCGAGGAGATTTCCGGCCAGCCCTTCGGCTCGCTCGTCGTTTCCTATCCGGCCTCGGCTGACGTCACCGCCCGCGCCAGCCGCTTTTATGCTGAGACCGGTCTTCACACGGAGGTGCTCGGTTATGTCGCCTGATATGCTGTTCAACCTTCTCTTCAAGGGCCTGTGGCAGACGCTGCACATGGTCGCGGTCGCCGGCATCGTCGGCTCGCTGATCGGCGTGCCCATGGGTGTTTTCCTTGCCACCAGCGGCAAGGGCGAACTGTTTCCCGCGCCAATGACCAACCGCATCCTCGGCCTTATCGTGAATGCGGCGCGCTCCACACCCTTCATCATTCTTGTCGTGGCGATCATTCCCTTCACCCGCCTCGTGGCCGGCACGTCGATCGGCACCAGCGCCGCCATCGTGCCGCTGACGGTCGCAACCGTGCCCTTCATCGCAAGGCTGGTGGAAGCGGCGATCCGCGAGGTGGACAAGGGTCTGATCGAGGCTGCCCGCGCCATGGGCGCCACCCCGCTGCAGATCGTCACAAAGGTGCTTCTGGCGGAGGCCAAGCCCGGCATCACGCTGGCGCTCACGCTCACGCTGGTCAGCCTCATCGGTTATTCGGCCATGGTCGGCGCAGTCGGCGGCGGCGGGCTGGGCGACCTCGGCATCCGCTATGGTTACCAGCGCTTCATGCCCGACGTGATGCTGGCCGTGGTTCTGGTGCTGATCGTGCTGGTGCAGCTGGTGCAGAGCGCCGGCGACAGGCTGGCGCGCAGCTTCGACAAGCGGACCCGCAAGAATTAACTGCGTTCATAATAACAACCCAAGGAGACACCCATGAAGAAACTCATCCTCGCGGCTTCGCTCGCCGCTCTCTTCACCGCTGGTCAGGCTCTGGCCGAGACCATCAAGATCGGCGTCACCCCCGCCGAGCACGCGCAGATCATGGAGCAGGTGAAGAAGATCGCGGCCGCCAAGGGCCTCGATATCGATATCATCGAATTCTCCGACTATGTCGTGCCGAACCAGGCGCTGGCCGATGGCGAGCTGCAGGCCAACTCCTTCCAGCACCAGCCTTACCTCGACAACCAGATCGCTGACCGCAAGTTCGATCTCGTCAGCGTCGGCACCACCATCACCACCCCGATGGGCGTTTATTCGAAGAAGGTGAAGAGCCTTGACGAGCTGAAGGACGGCGCAACCGTCGGCATTCCGAACGACCCGACCAATGGCGGCCGCGCACTGCTGGTTCTCGCTTCCAAGGGCGTCCTCAAGGTGAAGGAAGAAGCCGGCCTGAAGGTAACGCCTGCCGACATCACCGAAAACCCGAAGAACATCCAGATCGTCGAACTTGACGCCGCCCAGCTGCCGCGCTCGCTTGATGACACCGACGCTTCGGTCATCAACACCAACTATGCGACGGCAGCCGGCCTGAACCCGAAGAAGGACGCCATCGCCATCGAAAGCGAAAAGTCCCCTTACGCGAATGTCATCGCCGTTCGTGCGCAGGACAAGGACAAGCCCTGGGTGAAGACGCTGGTGGAATCCTACCAGAGCCCGGAAGTGAAGGCCTTCATTCTGGAAAAGTACAACGGCACGGTCATCCCGTCCTGGTAAGCCGCTCCGGCACTGTAAAAAATGACAACCTCTCCCGTTCGCGGGGGAGGTTTTTTGTTTCCGGGCGGGCGCAAATCCGCGTTCCATGAAAAACCCGGAGCATTTCAGGGAAGAATTTTTCAGAGTCGCTGCCGGACTGTCGTTTTATACCCGTGTTTTTTTGGGGCGGAGCCACGATGCGGTTTAACGGCTTCTGAATGTTTCCTTCGGAAGATGATGCTTTCGAAGGGGATTTTATGCGGATTGCGCCGCGCAACATTGGGGACTATTTGCCGGTCGGGCGCAGAACCGCCGTGGGCGTCGTATTGTCCACCTTCGCGCTGGTGCTTCTCATCGTCACCGCGCTGGTCCTGTCCGCCCTCAGCCAGGTGCGTGAAAAGGCGAATTCGCTCGATAATGCCCGTTCGCGCGAGACGACGGCGGGTGCTCTCGTCACCTTTCGCGAACAGCTCGGCGCAACGCTGAATGATTACGCCGCCTGGGATGATGCCGCCGAATATGTCTATGCCCCTGATCGTTTTGACTGGGTGGCGAGCAATTACGGCGAGATGACGGTCAATAACGATCTTTTCGATACGGCCGTGATCATCGACGAGGATGACAGGGTCCGCATGGCCTATCAGAACGGCAAGCCGGCGACATGGAGGCCAAACGCCTATTTCGCCGAAGGCCTTAAGGAAATGATCGATCGCGTGCGTTCCATGCGTCCCGGCATCACCTCGCAGGTCACGGGTTTCGTCAAAACCGGCGATGGCATCGCTGCAGCCGGCGTCGCGCTCGTGCGGCTGAAATCCGGGGCGCTGCCGCCGGTTGATGCGGAGCGGCGTTATCTGGTTTTTGCCCGTCACCTTAAGCAGGCGACGGTGGACAAGCTTGCCCGCAACTACGTCATCGAGGGGCTGGAACTGCAATATGGCGACGGACCTGCCGCCAACCATGTGGATATCGTCAATCCCTTAGGCGAGGTGCTGGCGCGGCTCGTCTGGCGCTCGCACCTGCCGGGGGATGTCAGCTTTCATGAGGCGCGGCCGGTGGTCTTCACCGCGCTTGGCATTGCCGGCACGTTTTTCCTCGTGCTGCTCATCATCGGTTCGGCCACGCTGGACCGGCTGAAAGCGGATGAGGCGGCAGCGCGGGAGGAGGCGCTGCGCGACCGGTTGAGCGGGCTCAGCAACCGCGCGGGTCTCTTTGCGAAACTGAACCGCATGGTCGACAACGGCCGCCACGACAAGACGGATATCAAGCTTCTCTATCTCGATCTCGATGGCTTCAAGGAAATCAACGATTCCTACGGCCATGCCGCCGGCGACCGGCTGATCAAGGGTGTGGCGGCGGCGCTCAGGGTGCTGGTGCCGGAAGGCGCTGTCCTGGCGCGGCTTGGCGGCGACGAATTCGCCATTGCCATCCAGGGCAACGACGTCTGGTCGGAAGGCCGAAAACTGTGTCTGGCGCTTCTCGAACTCTTTACCGAGCCTTTCAGCATCGGTGAAAGGGTGGCGAGCATCGGCTGCAGCATCGGCACCTCGGTTTCCCGCGCCGGCGATATCAATGGCGAGGAATTGCTGCGGCGTGCCGATATGGCCATGTATCAGGCCAAGGAAAACGGACGCGGGCGCTACGTTTCCTATGAACTGAAGATGGATGCGCTGCGCGAGGAAAAGCTGCAGCTCGAAGCCGATCTTCGCTCCGCCATCCTGAACGACGAGATACAGGTGGTTTATCAGCCGGTCGTCAGCGCCGCCACGCGCTGCATTACCGGGGTGGAGGCGCTGGCCCGCTGGCAGAGGCCGGGATATGGTTTCGTGCCGCCGGATATCTTCATTGCCGCTGCCGAAACCAGCGGGCTGATCGACCGGCTCGGCCTTCTCGTCCTGCACAAGGCCTGCGAGACGGCGCAGCAATGGCCGTCCATCAAGCTCTCGGTGAATATCTCTCCCGTGCAGTTCCGCAATCCGGCCTTCTCCGGCCATATCGCGGATATTCTTGACGCGACGCAGACACCGCCCGAAAGGCTGCGGCTGGAAATGACGGAAGGTTATTTCATCCAGCATCCGGAGCGGGCGAGTGCGGCCATCGACAAGCTGAAACAGCTCGGCCTGCATATTGCGCTCGACGATTTTGGCGCCGGCTTCGCCAGTGTCGGATATCTGCGCCGCTTCGGTTTCGACCGGATGAAGATCGACCGTTCGTTGATCATGGCGCTCGATAAGGGCGGCCGGTCGCTGGAAATGCTGCAGGCCACCGTGGCGCTGGCGAAGTCGCTCGATATTCCGGTCACGGCCGAAGGCGTGGAAACGGAAGAGCAGGCGGCCATCCTGCATCTGTGCGGCTGTGATGAATTGCAGGGTTACCTGTTCTCGAGGCCGGTCGCAGCCGAGGAGATTACCGACATGCTGGATGGGCAGGATGCGCCGTTATTTGCTCTGAGAGCGGGGGCGTGAGAGGCGCGCCGATGTCTTTCAGCAATTCTCGATCAACTGAGAGTGCCGCCCATTTTATTCTCCCCGGCGGGGAGAAGAAATACGCGGCACCCGCTCAATCGAACCCCGGCCCCTGTGCATTCTGATGCTGACCCGGTTTACCGTCCCAGATGCTGTTCGCCGCGCTTCTTTGCCAGTTCGATCTGCTGCTGCCGGTCGCGGAACCGCTGGCGGTCTTCTTCGCTACGGTCGTCGTAGCAGCTCGGGCAGGAGACGCCTTCCTCGAATTTCGGAGACAGGCGTACTTCCGGCGTGATCGGGTTGCGGCAGGCGTGGCAGAGCTCATGATCGCCTTCGGCAAGGCCGTGGACAACGGAGACACGCTCGTCGAACACGAAGCAGGCACCTTCCCACAGGCTCTCTTCTTCCGGCACCTCTTCCAGATATTTCAGGATGCCGCCCTTGAGGTGATAGA
>RCUH01001327.1_pt1 | contig 18842 bp, 20 predicted proteins | sample 2166191 | NCBI WGS metagenome assembly RCUH01 (sample SAMN09932848, study PRJNA488358) | compost metagenome | feature: garden; material: soil; isolation source: compost soil in an enriched community after 214 h of incubation | place: Germany: Experimental Botanical Garden Goettingen | collected...
CTGAAGCCGACAACGCGGCGCCGCCCTCGCTGTACGAGATCGTGCGCGCCGCCGTGGCCGCGCAGCCGATGGCTGTCGATGGCAAGAAGCCGGCGACCGCACCGGCCGGCCCACCCGTCGGCACCGCCGCACCGGGCCGCGCGGGCGCACCGCGCACCGTGAGCGCCACCACCACCGAACAGCTCGCAGCCGCGGCGCAAGCCCAGCCCGCCGTCGATGCGAAGCCTGCGACGACAGAAGCCACCACGGTCGCCGCAGTGTCGGCAAGTACATCAGGGGACGACGCGACGACTCCGTCCACCACCCCGTTCGCGCTTCAACAGCCCGCGACCGTCTCCACTGAGCGCACGACCGAAAGCCCCGCCGCACGCCCCGCCGTGCACACGCTCGCGCCCGAAGTCGGCAGCGAGAAATGGGCGCCCGCACTCGGCCAGCAGCTCGCGCGCATGAGCCTCGGCGGCACGCACACGGCCGAGCTGAACCTCAACCCCGCCGGCCTCGGCCCGCTGAAGGTCACGCTGTCGGTCGGCGAGCACCAGGCGCAGGCCGCGTTCGTGTCGGCGCACGAGAGCGTGCGCAAGGCCGTCGAGGCCGCGCTGCCGCAGCTGCGCACCAGCCTGTCGGAGCAGGGCATCACGCTGGGCCAGACCTCGGTGGGCGCGGACACGCGCGCGCCCTTCGGGCAGGATGCGGCATTTGCGCAGCAACAGCAGCAGCAACACCAGCGACAGGGCGCATGGCGACCGCAGGGCACTTCCGCTGCCACCGACATCGCCCGCACGGCAACGGCAGCACCCCGCCCCGTTGCCACCCCACGCACGGGCCCGGGCGTCGACACCTTCGCCTGAAACCGCCCCGCCCGCCTCCCGCAATGAACGGATGTGAAGCGCCTTTGTGCGCTTGTTCGGCCGTTCGCCGGCGGGCGACTTCGCAAAGAATAGATCGGACCCGTCCACCGTTTCACCATGGCTACCTCTTCTCCCGCCGCCACCGCGGCTGCGTCGGTCGCGACCGACCCGCCGGCCTCGCGCCGCACCTCGAAACTGCTGATCGGGCTCGTGGCCGTCCTCGGCCTGGCCGTGGCCGGCGCGGCGGCGTACGTCTTCGTGCTGCCCCGCTTCACCGAGCACGCCGCCGCCGAGACGGCCAAGGCGCCGGTGCCCGAGAAACCCATCTTCCTCATGCTCGAGCCTCTGACCGTCAACCTGCAGTCCGAAGGCCGCTCGCGCTTCCTGCAGATCGGCTTGGCGCTGAAGCTGCGCGACGAGCAGGCCAAGGCGCAGATCGTGGAGTTCATGCCCGAGCTGCGCAGCCGCCTGCTGGTGCTGCTGTCGAACCGCCCGCCCGAATCGCTGGTCACCTCGGAAGACAAGGCCCGGCTGGCCACGGAGATCCACAGCGCGCTGAACGCACCGCTGGCCGAAGGCCTGCCCGAGCTGGGCATCGCGAGCGTGTCCTTCAACTCCTTCGTCGTGCAGTGACGACGATGCCCGTTTGCGGACCCGCGATCCATGGCGTATGAACAGGTGCTCTCCCAGGACGAGGTCGATGCGCTGCTGCAGGGCGTCACCGGCGGCGACCTCGACCAGGCCGCCGCGCCCGCGCCGCCGCCCGACGGCCTGCCGGCCTACGACCTCGGTGCGCCCGACCGCGTGGTGCGCAACCGCATGCACACGCTGGAGGTCATCAACGACCGCTTTGCGCGCGGCCTGCGCAGCGCGCTGCTGAACTTCATGCGCCGCAGCCCCGACATCTCGGTGGGGCCGGTGCAGATCCAGCAGTTCGGCGAGTTCGTGCGGCACCTGCCGGTGCCCGCGAACATCAACATGGTCCACATGAAGCCGCTGCGCGGCACCGCCCTCTTCGTGTTCGACCCGAAGCTGGTGTTCCTCGTGGTGGACAACCTGTTCGGCAGCGACGGGCGCTACCACGTGCGCGTGGAAGGGCGCGACTTCACGCGCACCGAGCAGCGCATCATCAAGCGCCTGCTCGACCTGTCGCTGCAGTGCTACGGCGACGCGTGGCAGCCGGTGTTTCCGCTGGCCTTCGACTACGTGCGCGCCGAGATGCACGGCAAGCTCGCCAACATCGTGGCGCCCAACGAGGTGGTGATCAACACCACGCTGCAGATCGAGTTCGGCCCCATCGGCGGCTTCCTGCATGTGTGCCTGCCCTACTCGATGATCGAGCCGATCCGCGACCTGCTGTCCAACCCGATCCAGGACGAGGTCGAGGTCGACAAGCGCTGGGTCACGCAGATGTCGCGCCAGATGCAGGCCGCCGACGTCGAGCTCACCGCCGACTTCGTGACCATGCCCTCGACGCTGGGCGAGGTGATGAAGCTGCGCGTGGGCGACGTGATTCCCATCGAGCTGCCGGCGACGGTGGTCGCCAAGGTCGGCGGCGTGCCCGTGATGGCCTGCGGCTACGGCACCTCCAACGAGCGCTACGCCCTGCGCGTGCAACACATGATCTCCCACCAAGACAGCGATTCGAAGAACGACCATGACTGACAACACCTCTGCCGCCAGCGACGCGGACGACTGGGCCAGCGCACTGGCCGAGCAGACCGCGGCCAGCGCGCCCGCGCCCGACCCGGCCGTGGCTCCCGCAACGGCGCAGGTCTTCCAGCAGATCCAGGATGCACCGGCTGCATCGTCCGCCACGCCCGTGGACATCGCGCGCGTGCTCGACGTGCCGGTGCAGCTCACCGCCGAGATCGGCCGCACGCGCATCACCATCAAGAACCTGCTGCAGCTGTCGCAGGGCTCGGTGGTCGAGCTCGATGGCCTGGCCGGCCAGCCGCTGGACGTGCTGATCAACGGCTACCTCATTGCGCAGGGCGAGGTCGTGGTGGTGAACGAGAAGTACGGCATCCGCCTGACCGACATCGTCACGCCCTCCGAGCGCATGCAGAAGCTCGCGCGCGCATGAACCTGGCGCGGGTGTCTTCGCTGCTCGCGCTGGGCCTGCATGCGGCGCATGCGGTCCACGCCGCCCTGCCCACCGTGCCCACGCCGGTGCGCGAAGCCGCGCCGCCCGTTGCGGTCGGCGGCGCGGGCCTGCTGCAGGCGGGCTTCGGCATGGCGGCGGTCGTCGGCCTGATCTTCCTGTGCGCGTGGCTGGCGCGGCGCTTCGGCCTGCAGCGGCTGGGCGGCGGCCAGGTGGTGAAGGTGGTGTCCACCGCCATGGTCGGCCCGCGCGAGCGCGTGGTCGTGGTGGACGTGGCCGGCCAGTGGCTGGTGCTGGGCGTCACCAGCAGCCAGGTCCGCACGCTGCACACGCTGCCGGCCCAGGCAACGCCTGCGGCAGTCACACCCATGTCGCCACAGAACCCGGTGGGCCTGTTCGCCCAGAAGCTGCGCGATTCCCTCGCGGGCAAAGCGCGCACCGCGCCATGACGCGCCCCGCCCTGCACCGCGGCCTGCGCACCGCCTTGCTGCTGCTCGCCGCCACGCTGCCCGCCGCCGCGTGGACGCAAGGGCTGCCCGGCCTCACGAGCACGCCGGGCCCCGGCGGCAGCCAGACCTGGTCGCTGAGCGTGCAGACGCTGGTGCTGCTGACCTCGCTCACCTTCCTGCCCGCGCTGCTGCTGTCGATGACCAGCTTCACGCGCATCCTCATCGTGCTGGGCCTGCTGCGCACCGCCATCGGCACGCAGACCTCGCCGCCCAACCAGATCCTGGTGGGGCTGTCGCTGTTCCTCACCTTCTTCGTGATGTCGCCGGTGTTCGACAAGGCCTACACCGAGGCCTACGTGCCCTTCTCCGAAAGCAAGCTCAGCGCCGAGAAGGCGCTGGAGCGCGGCATCGCGCCCTTCAAGACCTTCATGCTCAAGCAGACGCGCGAGACCGACCTGGCCTTGTTCGCACGGCTCGCCAAGGCGCCCGAGATGCAGGGGCCCGAAGACGTGCCGCTGCGCATCCTGCTGCCGGCCTTCGTCATCAGCGAGCTGAAGACGGCGTTCCAGATCGGCTTCACCATCTTCATTCCCTTTCTCATCATCGACCTCGTGGTGGCGAGCGTGCTGATGTCGATGGGCATGATGATGGTGCCGCCCGCGTCCATCGCGCTGCCCTTCAAGCTCATGCTGTTCGTGCTGGCCGACGGCTGGCAGCTGCTGATCGGCGCGCTCTCGCAGAGCTTCTACTTATGACGCCCGAATCCGTCATGACCATGGGCCACCGGGCCATGGAAATCTCGCTGCTGCTGGGTGCACCGCTGCTGCTGGTGGCGCTGGTGATCGGCCTGGTGGTCAGCATCTTCCAGGCGGCCACGCAGATCAACGAGGCCACGCTGTCCTTCATTCCCAAGCTGCTCGCGGTGTTCGCGACGCTGGTCATCGCCGGGCCGTGGATGCTCGACCGCATGCTCGACTACATGCGCGCCCTGTTCGCCAGCATCCCGCAGATGCTGGCGTGACGCCCTCGGTTTTCTCCGTCACCTCGGGCCAGCTCGAGGCCTGGCTGGTGGCCTTCCTCTGGCCCTTCGTTCGCATGCTGGCCATGGTCTCCACGGCGCCGGTGTTCGGCGAGCCCTGGGCGACGCGGCAGGTGAAGGTGGGCATCGCCGCCGTGCTGACGCTGGTGATCTCGCCCACGCTCGGGCCGCTGCCGGCGGTGCCCGTGGTGTCGGCGGGCGGCCTGTGGATCATCGTGCAGCAGGTGCTGATCGGCGCCGCCATGGGCTTCTCGATGCGCCTCATCTTCACGGCCGTGCTGGCCGCGGGCGAGTACATCGGCCTGCAGATGGGCCTGTCGTTCGCGTCTTTCTTCGACCCCATGAGCCACGGCAGCACGATGGTGGTGTCGCGGTTGCTGAACATGCTGGCGATGCTGATCTTCATGGCGCTGGACGGCCACCTGCTCATGCTGGAGGCGCTGGCCGCGAGCTTTCACACGCTGCCCATCGCCGACGCGCCGCTGGCGGCCGGCGGCTGGATGTTCCTGGTGCTCGCGGGCGGCGACATCTTCGCGAGCGGCCTGCTGCTGGCGCTGCCGCTGATCACCGCGCTGCTCACGCTCAACCTCGCCATGGGCATCCTGAACCGCGCCTCGCCGCAGTTCAGCATCTTCGCGGTGGGCTTTCCGCTCACGCTGCTGGCGGGGCTGGTGATGCTGCAGCTGCTGATGCCGCACCTGGCGGCGTTCCTGGAGCCGCGGTTTGCGGAGTCGCTTTCGAACATGCTGCGGTTCACGCAGGGGTTGCGGCGCTGAGGGGTGAAGGGCTGCTTGCGGCCAGTCGGCTGGTTTGAAGGACAGCAGGGTCACGGGATGACGCGCCACTCCCACTAAGATGATTCCGGCCGCAACACGGAAGGTCGCGCATGTCACACCCCATTTATCTGTCCAGCTCCTCCCTGCCCCGGATGCCGGAAGGCAGCCGCAACGAATGGCGCAGTTTCTTCGGCCATGGCGCCGAATTGGAGGCCAACGCGTTCTTCCCGCTGTTCTGGCGGGCGCTCTTCAGCCCCAGCGACATCCGGTACGCGCGCTTCATCGACGAATACGACATCGACGACGAAGCCTCGGCCGTCGACCGCGAGGAATGCATCGAGGATTTCGGCGCCGACGCGACCTACCCCTACCTCGTCATTGACAAGGCCGCAGCGGTTGCGCGGCTGGCGACACGGCGTGAAGCGATCCTCGGCGCCATCGGAGAGCGCTACCGCCCGATCTACGCGTCCTTTGAAGCACTGATTGCGCAGCACTTCGGGGACTACCTCCTGCTGCGCACCTCCGGCTTGCCAGATGCGGCCGACGCCGAGCCATGGCTGCGCGCCGATCTTGAGGACATCGACGGTCTCCACGACAGCAAGGCGCTCGAAAGCCTGATGTCGGATCTTGCGAGGCACGATGCGGACCCGGTCTGGACATTGAGCGGCCTCGCGTCATCCAGCGATGGCGCCTGGCCCACGCCGGCGTTGCGAGAACACTTCCCCGACCCGCGACAACGGAAGGCCCGCAGACCGCCGACAACAACACAGCAGATCGACGAACACGATCGCGCGTTCGCGGAACCCAAGGCGCACGCTGCCAAGAGCTGGCTCGACCCCGCCCTGGAATGGCTGGGCGCCTTCGTGGCGGCGGGTGCGGCCTTGGGCGCCTACTACTTCACCCAATCCACCTGGCTGGCCGTGCTGGCATTCTTGTGCGTCGCCGTGGCCTTGGGCTTCGGCATCGCGAGGCTGCGCGCCCCGAGACGATGACCCCGGCCCCGGCCATCAACAAGCCTGCTCCCGCTACATCGCGCGAAACAGGTGCCCGAACGCCCGGCTGACCTTGAGCGATCGCGCCAGGCCCCGCACCGACAGGCTGTAGCGCCCGTTCTCGTCGCGGGTGGCGCTCTCGATGCAGTGGGTGTTGACGAGCACGCCGCGATGCACCTGCGTGAAGTCGGTGGCGTCGATGCGCGACACCAGATCGCGCAGGCTCATGCGCACCAGCGCCTCGCCCTGGGCCGTGACGACATTGACGTACTTCTCGGCGGCTTCCAGGCAGATCACCTCCGAGACCGGAATCATCCGCACGGTGTTGCCGACGCCGGCGCGGATGACCTTGATCTTTTCGGGCACGTCGGCCGGATCGGTGATCGACTGCACGCGCTCCATCAGGGCCGCCATGCCACCGGCCGCCGGTGTCCGGGCGCGCTCGTGCAACCTGTGCTTCAGGCGTTGCACGCAGACCTGCAGGCGTTCGAGCGTCGCCGGCTTGAGCATGTAGTCCATCGCCGCATGCTCGAACGCCGAGATCGCGAAGTTGTCGTACGCGGTGATGAAGACGAAGAGCGGTTCGGCCTGGTCGTCGGGCCACTCGTCAGCGACGGCCTCGGCGACTTCCAGGCCGGTCTTGCCCGGCATCTTGATGTCCAGGAACATCACATCGGGCGCCAGGGTCTGGGCCAGTTCGATCGCCTTCAGGCCATCGTCGGCAACGCCCACGATCTCCAGCTCGGGCCAGGCTTCGTGCAACAAGCGCTGCAGTGTTCGCGACAGCACCGGTTCATCTTCGGCAATCACGCCGCGCCACGTGCTCACGATGGAATCCTCACGACCGCGCGCACGCCGCACGGCGATCGCGCTTGCAGAGACAGGGACGCACGCAAGCCATAGCGGGTCTGGAGGCGGTCACGCACATTTTTCAGTCCGGCCCCGCAGACCTCGTCGCCACCCGAAGCGGGCAGGTGCGGCGACAAGCCCAGACCGGAATCGTCCACAGCGACCTCGATGCCGCCCTCGATCGAACGTGCCAGCACTTCGACGCCCCCTGCGCCCAACTTCGGCTCCAGGCCGTGCCTGATGGCGTTCTCGACCAGCGGCTGCAACAGCATCGGCGGGATGGCGATCCGCTCCAGCTCGGCGGGCAAGTCGAGCCGATAGGCCAGCCTGGGCCCCATGCGCAAGGACATGATGTCGAGGTACGCCCTCAGCTGGGCGAACTCCGACTGCAGCGTCGTCACCTCGTCGCGTGACGCTGCATGCGTGCTGCGCAGGTAGACGATCAGCTGGTCGATCATGCGCTCGGCCTGTCGCGGGTCTTCGTCGACGAGCGAGCGCAGAGTCGCCAGCGTGTTGAACAGCATGTGGGGCTCGAGTTGCGCGCGCAGCAGCCGCAGTTCCGATTCGGTGGCCAGGCGCTGGGCGTCGGATCGGGCGACCGCTTCCTTGGCAAGCTGGTCACGCGTCGCGGCGACGTAGAGGACGAACATGGCCAGCACCAGGCCGAAGGCGAACGCCACCATGTAGTCGCTGTCATGACCCACGACGCGGCCGATCGGTTCGTCCAGGATCAGGAGCGCGACCAGGTGCCCCCCGAAGTACCCCGTCGGGATGGCGATCGCGCCGGTCAGAAGCCAACGGGGCAGCGCCTGCATTCGCCGCAGTCGTCCAAAGCGGCCCAGCACCGCGACGCACGCGATGAACACCATGCCGACACATTCGACGAAGACGAACAGGCGCGCCGGTGTTTCGAGCGCAGGAGCGGCCCAGAAGAGCAGCCCGGCCGCGATCGCGCACAGCAGGAACGCGCCGGCCGTCAGCCGCGCGGCGCCCAGCCAGCGGGCGGGAATGGACGAATCAACGCGGATCACGGACGGAAGTCGGCTGCATGCATCGCGGCACTGTAGAGGTTGGCGCGCCATGCCGCTACCGATCAAGGGCGCCGTGGGGCGAGTTTGTCCTCGAACCGTCGTTTGGGTCGACCGAACGGCGACCGCTCGATACCGCCTCACGACCGTTGATGCCCTCCACCGGGCGTTTGGGCGCCAAACCCGGTGCGCTCCTGGCTGCGGCCGCCGACAGTGCGGGCCTCACCACCCGGGAGTCCCCATGCAACGATCTTCTTCTCTTTCGAACACGCTGCTTTGCGCCGCGGCCGCCGTCTGTGCCGCCCTCGTCACGACGAACGCACAGGCCTTCGACGGCATCGTGGAAAAGCAGGTGTTCAACCTGCCCACCTACACGACCGTGAACGGCCAGGTCATCAAGGGCGTGCGCATCGGCTATGAAACCTATGGCCGCCTGAATGCGGCGCGAGACAACGTGATCCTCATCAATCACTTCATCACCGGCACCTCGCACGCCGCCGGCCGGTATGCGGCGAGCGACGCCGCGCCGGGTTACTGGGACACGATCATCGGCGCCGGCCTGCCGATCGACACCGATCGGTTCTTCGTCATCGCGACCGACGCGTTGGCCAACCCCAATCGCGCATCGGCCACCGTCGTCAGCACCGGCCCGGCCAGCATCGACGCCGCCACCGGCAAGCCGTATGGCCCGCGCTTCCCGGTGCTGGCTGCGCGGGACACGGTGGAGGTGCAGAAGGCCCTGCTCGATGCGTTGGGCATTCGAACCCTTTACGCCGTGGCCGGCGCGTCGGCCGGCGCCTGGATGTCGGTGGAATGGGCCTCGGCCTACCCGGAGCGCGTGCAGCGCCTGGTGTCCATCGTGGGACCTGGCGTCGACAGCCCGGCCTACGCCATCGCCAAGATGAGCTCGTGGGGCGCGGCCGTGCGGCTGGACCCGAACTGGGCCCACGGCGACTACCACGGCAAGGCCGAGCCGCTGGCCGGCATGACGCAGGCCATGCGGCTGGTCACGCTCGACGCGCTCAGCTTCGCCTGGGCCGACAAGGCCTTCGGCCAGAAGTGGGCCGACCCGGGCAAGAACCCCGGCGAAGCGGCCGCGAACCAGTTTGCGGTCGATGCCACCCTCGAGAAGATCGGCGAAGCGCGTGCCAAGGGCATGGACGCCAACAGCTGGCTGTACACGCTGAAGGCCTTGCAGTTGCCCAGCGCCAAACCAGAACGCATCAAGGCCAGGTCGCTGTTCGTGGGCATCAGCTCGGACCAGATCTTTCCGCCGCTCCTGTCCAAACGCGCCGTGGAGATCCTCAAGGCGCAAGGCACGCCGGCAGAGTATGTCGAGATGAACAGTCCCAATGGCCACGCCGATGCACTGGGTGCCACCATCGGCCTGGCCGGGCCGGCGATTGCGTCGCTCCTGGCGAAGTAGGCGCGCGGTCTGTGGCGTTGTCAGCAAGCGTCCGGTCGGGAAGAGGAAGCCGGCCTCTTTCAAATTCCGTCCGCCAGTTTTCTGGAATCGCGCGATGGATGCAGGCTTTCTTTTGGAGGCTGAAGGAGCCATTCCTCAGGCAAATTGCGCCAGCCCATGCCCGACGGACCAGTTCTCCTTGGGGGCATCGGCAAGGGTCACAAAGACGTCCTCCGGACGTATCCCTGGACTCTCGGCCAGCAGCTGCGCGATGCGCTGGAACAGCGCCTTCTTCTGCTGCGCGGTGCGCGTGTTGAAAACGGTGATCTGGATGTACAGGAGATCGTCGCTGCGCGCGACGCCGAAGGCGCCTCCATATCGGAAGTTGGCGGCCTCGTGCTCGGTGATCGTCATGAACTGGTCGTCTTGCGGCACGTTCAACGTGTCACGCAGGGCGCGATAGAGGCTGTCGAAGATCGCCTGCCGGTAGGCCTCGGGCTTTCCCGCGCGCATCGAGATGTGAATGGTGGGCATCGCTGCTCCGGGTCATGGTGGAACAGCGGATGTTATGTATTCGGATTTGCTATTGATACTTATCTCAATAACAATCTTTTGTCATGACTGATCGCCCGCTGGATCTCGACGCCGTTCAGGCCTTCGTTCGCATCACCGAGCTGGGCAGCTTCACGCGCGCCGCGGAAGTCATGCAGACCACGCAGGCAGGGATCAGCCTGAAACTGAAACGCCTGGAAGACAGGTTGGGCTGCCGGCTTCTGGAGCGCACACCCCGGCACGTGGAGCTGTCGGCGCGCGGTGCCGCCTTCCTCGGCCATGCCCGGGAACTCCTGGCGGTCCACGATCGCACGCTGGCGGCCTTTGCCAGCGCCCGCCAGCGACTGACCATCGGCATCAGCGACCACGTGGCAGGCCCGGAGTTGCCCGCGCTGATCGCCCGCATGAACGCGCAAGACGCGCAGCTGCTGATCGATATCCGGATCGGCTCGTCGGGCGATCTGCTCCAGAGCTACGACCGACGCGAACTCGACACGGTCATCGTCCGGCTGCACGCCGGACGCACGGACGGGAAGCTTCTGACGCAGGAGCGCTTCGGCTGGTTCGCTGCCGCGGGCTGGCAGCACCGCGTGGGTGAGCCCCTGCCGCTGGCCACGATGGCGCAGCCCTGCGGCGTGCGCGCGCTGGCGGAGCAGCTTTTGGACACGGCCGGCATCCCGTGGACCGAGGTGTTTGTGGGGGGCGGCGTCGCGGCCGTGGCGGCGGCGGTGATGGCCGGCCTGGGCGTCGCGGCGTTGGCGCCGCGCATGCTGCCCCTGGGCTGCGTCGACGTGGGGCCGAAGCTGGGTCTGCCCGACCTGCCGCGCCTGCCGGTCCTGCTGCACTCCCGGGTCCGGGAGGCTCGGGCGCGGGATGCCGTGGACGCCCTGTCTGCGGCGTTCAGGAGCGTGGCAAGAAACTGATCCGACCGCGTCAGGGCGCGCGTTCGTCCACCACGAAGCCCCAGAAATCGTCGTCGCAGTGGATGCAATGGTCCAGGAAGGACTGCATGCCGCTGGCGTGGAACCACACCAGGCCCTGCGCCTCGTCGCACAGCGCATCGGCCTGCGCGTCCAGGCTGAGCGATGGGAGGTGGGCCAGTTCCATGTCGGCCAGGAACTCCTGCGTGTCCAGCTTGCCTGCAAAGAGGTCGTGGTCGAGGCTGGCGATACGGCCCTTGTGCCGGCCGTGCAGCACCTCCACGAACGGGTTGCCCGCGGGGTCGCTGCCGATGTCCAGAAACCAGTCGGCCAGCAGGCTCTCGGCCTGCAGCGTCTCCAGGTCGCAGTGGGGGTCCGAGGCGCCGAAGCTGTTGAGCACCCGGAAGTTGGCGTGCGACGCGCTGCTCGCCGTGCCGTCTGGCTGCACATAGGCCGCGATGTCGCCGGCCTGTTCCATCTCGTACAGCGAGAAGCCGTTCTGGGTTCGCAGGAAGGTGGCGTAGGCGTCGGAGAAACCGAGGCGGCGCTGCAGCGCGTCGACCGCCTGCGCCGATGCCGGTGCGCGGCCAAAGGGATTGGGGAAAAGTACTTTCATGGCGTTCGCTGCAGCCTACCGCGGATCACGGCGCACCGGCCCCGCGTCGCTTTCGTGCACCGCCCCTATCGGCCAGGCAGGTTCAGGCCGTAGATCAGCATGTCCTCGAAGACGCCCCGGTGGTTCACGTGCTTCACCAGGCGCCCCTCCGGGAGGAACCCGGCCTTCTGCATGACGCGCTCGGAGCCGGTGTTGCGCGGCAGGCAGCTGCAGACGATGCGGCTGATGCCGAGCTCGCTGTGTGCGTAGCGGATCACGGCGCCGACCGCTTCGGAGCAGATGCCGCTCGACCAATGCGCGAAGGCGACCCAGTAGCCCAGCTCGGCGCGGCGATGAAGCGTGGACATGTGGGCCAGCTGCACCGCGCCCAGCAGCTCGCCCGTGTCGGCGCTGGTCACGGCATAGATGACGTCGGTTCCCGCGCGGAATGCGGGAGCGTGCGAGGCGATCCATTCGCGGGCCACGCCATCCGGATACGGGTGGGGCACGTGCGCGGTCGGCTCGGCGACGCGCACATCGCCTGCGATGCGTTGCACGTCATCGGCGTCGTCGGGATCGAACGGGCGCAGGACGAGACGGGGGGTTCGGAGCTGAGGTTGCATGGCGGGGTTCGGGTTCAACGTCGCTAGCTTGGCCAGGGGCCCATTCTGGGCCAGAAGCCGAACCGCGAGAATGCGGGCAACAGACACTTCAGAGGAGCTCGCCTTGACCACCGTCGCCATCACCCCCGCCATCCACGTCAGCAACAGCAACGGCTTTGTCCTGTTCGGCGGCGTGAACGTCCTCGAGTCGAAAGACATGGCCCTGCGTGCCGCGGAAGAGTACGTGCGGGTCACGCAGAAGCTCGGCATTCCCTATGTCTTCAAGGCGAGCTTCGACAAGGCCAATCGCTCGTCCATCCATTCCTACCGGGGCCCCGGCCTGGAAGAGGGCCTGAAGATCTTCGAGGCCGTCAAGGCGGCGTTCGGCGTGCCCGTTCTCACCGACGTGCACGAGCCCTGGCAGGCGAAACCCGTCGCCGAAGTGGTGGACGTCCTGCAGCTGCCCGCGTTTCTCGCCCGCCAGACCGACCTGGTCGTCGCGCTCGCCCAAACCGGCAAGGTCATCAACGTCAAGAAGCCCCAGTTCCTGAGCCCGACGCAGGTGCTCAACATCGTGGAGAAGCTCAAGGAGGCGGGGAACTCTTCCGTCATCCTGTGCGACCGCGGCACCTGCTTCGGCTACGACAACCTGGTGGTGGACATGCTCGGCTTCGGCACCATGAAGAAGGTCACCGGGGACCTGCCGGTCATCTTCGACGTGACGCATTCGCTCCAGCAACGCGAGGCCAACGCCATCGCCTCCGGCGGGCGGCGCGAGCAGGTGGCCGAGCTGGCGCGTGCGGGCCTGGCGGTGGGCCTGGCGGGCCTCTTTCTCGAAGCGCACCCCGACCCGGCGCAGGCCAAGTGCGACGGTCCCAGCGCCCTGCCGCTGGACCAGCTGGAGCCCTTCCTCACGCAGCTGAAGGCGTTGGACGACCTGGTGAAGTCGTTCGCGCCCCTTCACATCCGCGCCTGAACAGGACGCTCCCGCACGGGCCTCTAGCGGCTGTCGAGGCGGGCCTTCATGTAGCAGGCCCGCAGCAGCGCCTGTTCGCGATGGGGATCGTGCAGGCCATTGCCCATCGGCCGGGTCCGGCTCGCCGCCTCCTGCAGCGCCCCGGCGTGGTACTCGGCCAGCGACTGGGGCGGAACGGCCAGCGCGCCTGCGGCGTATTCGACCCTGGCTTTTTCCGTCATCCAGCCCTGCACGCGCTCGCGAGACCCGGTGTGCGTGCGGCGGTAGTAGCGGTCGGCCTCCACCTCCGATTGATAGAAGGTGTCGATGGCGGTCCGCAGGGCGTCCGAGCAGCGCGACATCAGCATGTCCACGGAGGGTTCGCTGCGCGAGGAGGCTCTCGCCGCGGTGACGCTGCCCGACTGGACCGTCGGGCGTTCCGGCGCCGCGGCCTCGTTCGGCATGGCGGCCGAGTCGCAGTTCCTGGCGCCCGAATGCCTGCATTCGGAGACGAGCCGCACGTACTCCTGCTGATAGACCTTGCGCGTGGCCGCGCGGTCTTCGGGCGTCAGGTTGCCGCAGCTGCGATCGAGGTACTCGATCATCGTGTAGTTGTGGACCCGGTCCGCGCCGGGGCCCGAGGCCTGCGTGGCGCGTTGCTGCAGCGCCTTGCATTCTTCGGAGGAGGCGCGCGTTCGCTGCGAGGGCGCCGGATTCGCGGCCTTCGCTTCTTTCTCGGAGAAGCAGTACCCCCTGTAGCCTCGCCCCTCCACATACCGCCACCGGCCCGTGCCCCGGTGCTTGGTCGAGCAGGCCCACCAGTGCACGGTGCCGTGCAGGAGGTTGCCCTCCTTCTTGCCGGGGCCCAGCGTGCTGAGTCCGCCGTTGGGGCACTGGAAGGCCTCGGAGCTGTCGAAGAAGTGCTTGGTCTGCCGCGGGTTCTCGACGCAGAAGCCGACGTCGACGCTGTAGTTGCACTGGTTGAAAAGCGTGCTGTCCTTGCCGATGACGCAATGGCTGTCGGTGCCGTCGTTCGCAGCCAGGGCGGGCAAGGCCGTGCCCAGCAGGAAGACGCTCAGGGCCAGGGTGCGAACGATCGGCATGCTTTTCTCCTCCAGGATGGCGCCTGAATCTAGCCGGCCGATTCGCAAACGAAATACCGCTTTTGTGGGAGGCCACGGGAACCGGTGGCCCGCCTCGCAAGACGCAAGTGGAGAAGCAATCCCACGCCAACGGCAGGCAGCTTGCTTCCTGCCTCGTGTTCATCGCACCCGCGCTGTCTCGTTTCTATTCCTCCGGCCTGACGTCCATTCCCAGCGCCTCGGCGATGGTCAAGGCTTGCACGGCGGTGATGACTGCGCCTTGGAGCTGTACGTGCTGCGGTTCGAGTGCGCTCAGGTCACTGCCACGCAGGTCGCACCGCGAGAAGTTGGCGCTGTGCAGCCAGGCCCCCGACAGATCGACATCGCGAAGCACGCCGCCGTCGCATCGTGCGCCCGTGAGGTCGACCTCGCGCATCCGTGTGCCGTTGAACGACGCCTTGCGCAAGTCGGCACCCGGAAGGCCGGCAAACGACCAGTCGCCGCCGACCGCTTTCATCACCTCGAACATGCAGCCATCGAACATGCTGCCGATGAACTTGCAATCGATGAAGCTGGCGTCGAAGAACTTGCAGGCGACAAACGTGCAATTGACGAAAGCCGCATCCGTGTGGACCGACGAATTGAAGCGCGCGCTCCGGAACGTGCAGTCGGTGAACACCGAGCCGGTGTTCCTGGCCTCCGTCATGTCCAGATCGCTGAACAGGACGGCGGTGTAGGTTTGCCGGTCGATGTCCTTCCCGTACCAGCGCTCTCCAGCCAGCGTGGTCCGGGTCGCAGGTGCCGGTGCCCCATATGCACGTTCGGCCATGGATCGATTCTCCGAGGAAGGTGGGGGTGGTGCGCGGCTGCCAGGCGGACGACCGACGGCAGCCAGTCGACGCATTCTGCCCGCGTCCATCGCGACGATCGGCTTCCCCCTCCAGTGGCCAGCACGCAGCCGCTGGCCACCCCACCCTCACAGGTAGTTGAAAAGCGAAATGCTGTTCAACTTGGCAAACGTCATCTGCGTCGCCTGCAGCGACGACTGCCGCTGATAGAACTCGGAAATCGCCGTGTACGGATCGAGGTCCTCGATCGACGACAGGTAGCTTTCTTCCTGCAGCTTGTTCATCGCACCCGCGCTGTCGAGCGCCTGCAGCTCGACCTGGCGCGAGCCCACCGACGACAGCACGGTGAGCACGTTGTCGTGCGCGTTCGTGACCTTCACGTTGGCGGTGCTCAAGGCGTTGCGCAGCTGCGCCTGGGCCGCCGCGCCGCCGCCGTTGAGCGGTGCGCGCAGCGCCGTCACCAACTCGCCCAGGGCCGCGAAGATGTCGGTGCCGGCGTTCTGCGCGGTCGACACGTCGAAGCTGTCGCCGTTGGCCGGCGTGCCGCTGATGGCGATCTGCACGCCGCCGAACGAGATCGGGGTGCCGGCGGTGAACGGGCCGCTCGCGGCCACCACGGGCGGCGTGTCCTTGGTCATCACCGTGTAGTCGGTGCCGGTGAAGCGGATGGTGAAGTCCTTGCCGTAGTTCGGTGCGGTGGCGTCGGTGATGCTCACGGCGCCGAACACGCCCGAGCCGGTGTTGGCAGGTGAGCCCGAGGTCACATAGCCCGCACCGCCCTGCACCGACTGGAAGATGCTGCGGCCGTCGTCCGAGGTCGACATCTGGCGCGCCACGTCGATCTGCATCAGCCGCTCGCCCTGGTCGCCCACGTACTGCACGCCGCCGCCGGCAGCCATCACGAAGGGCGGGCTGCCGCTCTTGTAGCCGGCGAACAGGTACTGGCCGCTGCCGTTGTCGCTGTTGGCCACGCCCACGAGCTGCTCCAGGCTGCTCTGGATGGCCGTGGCAAGCGAGCCGCGGTCGGCGTCCGACAGGCCGCCGCCGCCGGCTTGCACGACCAGCGTCTTCACGTGCTGCAGGATCGACGTCACCGAGTCGAGCGCGTTCTCTTCGGTCGACAGCGCCAGTGCCGCGCGCTGGCGGCTGGTGGCGAACTGGGCGCCCTCCGCCAGCGTCTGGCTCACGCCGAGCGCGCGCGCCGCGCCCACCGGGTCGTCGCCGGCCGACAGGAACTTGGAGTTGGTCGCCAGCTGCTGCTGGACCTTGAACAGCTTCTGCTGCTGCAGGCCCATCGACTGCAGGCTCTGTTCGTAGAAGGATTGGGTGCTGATGCGCATCGCGGGTCCTGAAATCTGTGCGGGGGGTGAACGATCAGCTGCGGATGCCGAGGATGGCGTCGAACATCGCCGAGGCGGTCTGGATCACCTTGGCGTTGGCCTGGTACATCTGCTGGAACATCAGCAGGTTGCCGGTTTCCTCGTCCTGCACCACGCCCGAAATCGCGCGCTGGCTGGCCTTGATCTGGCCGGTCACGCTGTCCTGCGTGACGGCGGCCACCTTGATCGACATGGCGCGGTTGCCGACGTCGCTCACCAGCTGCGAGTAGGCGCCGTTGAAGGTCGCGGTGCCGTTCGACATCGTGGTCTTGCGCTGCAGCGCGCCCAGCAGCAGCGCGTTGCCGCCGTCGGAGACGCCGCCGGTGTTCTTGCCGATGGTGAAGGTGTCGCCCTGCGCGGGCGCGCCCGTCATGGCGACGGTGATGCCGTCGAAGCTCATCTTCGCGCCGGCCGTGTAGGGCACGGGCGTGCCGGCCGGGTAGCTGGTGGCGGTGCCGTCGGCGCGCGTGACGGTCACGGCCGAGCCGGCCGGAAAGCCCGACAGCGTGCCGGTGCCCGCGTTGAAGCTCAGCGTGACGTTGCCGGCCAGCGGCGAGCCCGGGTAGGCCGCATCGACGGTGGCCGCGCCCAGCGCGCCGCTGCCCTTGTTGCCCGCGGTGTTGCCGGTGATCACGGGCGAGGCGGCGGCCACCTTGGCCGGGTCGCGCACCAGCACCTCGAGGTCGCGCGCGCCGGTGCGCGTGGGCTGCACCAGGAACGAATCGCCGGCCTGCGCCGTGCCGCTCGCGGCCGTGAGGCTCACGCCGTCGAAGCTGATCGGGAAGGTGGTGAAGCTGCCCATCGGCGTCTTGTCCGAGAGCCGCGTGACCGTGTAGGTGAGCGTGCCCCCCACGTCGGTGACGCTCACGTTGTAGTCGCTGGTGGTGAGCTTGGACGCATCGGTCAGCGTGGCGCCGAGCTCGAGGTTGCCGCTGTTGCCGGCGTTGGCGATCGTGCCCGGCACGGCCTGCGAGAAGAAGTTCTGGCCCAGCGCGCCGTTCAGGTCCACGCCCAGCTTGTGCTGCGCGTTCACCGCGTCGGCCACCGACATGGCGAGCCGGCCGATGGCGTTCTGCGTGGGGATCAGCGTGTCCTTGCGGAAGGCCATGAGGCCGCCGAGCACGCCGCCGGTGAAGGCGCTGTCGTCGAGCTCGACGGTGTTGCCGGCAAAGCCCGACAGCGCCACCACCTGGCGCGTGGGGTCGGCCGACGACGTCACCGCCGCCATCTTCGAGGCATGGTCGCCCACCACCAGCGACTGGCCGGTGGCGATGAACACGTTGTACTTGCCGTCGTCCTGCTGCAGCACGCGCACGTCGACCACCTGGCTCAGCTCGCTCACGAGCTGGTCGCGCTGGTCGAGCAGGTCGTTCGGCGCCTGGCCGCCGGCCACCGCGCTCATCTGGCTGATCTGCTGGTTCAGGCTGGCGATCTTGGCGGCGTAGGTGTTGATCTGGCTCACGCTGCCCACGATCTGCTCGTTGACCGAGGTGTTCAGGTCCGACAGGTACTGGTCGGTCGCGCGGAACTTGCTGGCCAGCGACTGCGCCGCGCTGATCATCTGCTGGCGCGCCGCCGGGTCGGCCGGCGTGTTGGCCACGCCCTGCACGCTGGTGAAGAAGCTCTGCATCAGCGGCGCGATGCCCGAGGTCTTGTCGGCCAGCAGCTGGTCGATGCGGTTGACCTGCACGCCGTTGGTGGCCAGCGCGGCCGACTGCGACTGCGCGGTGGCCAGCTGCGCCGTGAGGTAGCGGTCGTAGCTGCGCGACACGGTCGTCACGTTGGCGCCCGAGCCGATGAAGCCCGAGCCGCTGGCAATGCCGCCGGCGGAGGCGATCTGCGCGATCTGGCGGCTGTAGCCGGCCGTGTACACGTTGGCGGTGTTGTGGGCCGTGGTCATCAGCGCGGTGCGGGCGACCGCGAGGCCGCTCAGACCTGTGTAGAACATGCTTCCGGACATAAGGCTTTACCTGTCAAAGGGGTGTGGGGGAGCGGCATCACGCGATGCCTCCCCATGGTTATCGGCAGCGCGCGCCCGAAGTTGAGGGCGCGCGGTGTCATTGCGCCTGGCTCAGAACTCCGACCAGTCGCCCTTGGCGTCACCGGCCATGGCGAGCTGCGGTGCGCCACTCGGTTCGCGGCGCGTGGGCAGCGCCTTGGCGCGCGGCTTGGGCGTCGGCTTCGGCGGCTTGGGAATCGGCGTGATGCGCGTGAAGCTGGCGCGGGTCGTCGCGACCGCGTTCGCGTCGAGCTTGAAGACGCTCACGGCCTGCACGAGGGCGCCGGCCTGCTCCTGCAGCGACTGCGCGGCGGCCGAAGCCTCTTCGACCAGCGCCGCGTTCTGCTGCGTCACCTGGTCCATCTGCGTGATCGCCTGGTTGATCTGCTCGATGCCCGAGGTCTGTTCCTGGCTCGCCGC
>RCUH01001333.1_pt1 | contig 18754 bp, 18 predicted proteins | sample 2166191 | NCBI WGS metagenome assembly RCUH01 (sample SAMN09932848, study PRJNA488358) | compost metagenome | feature: garden; material: soil; isolation source: compost soil in an enriched community after 214 h of incubation | place: Germany: Experimental Botanical Garden Goettingen | collected...
GCGCCAATGTCAACTGGGTGCATCCCGGCTGGCTGAAGACGCTGGGTGAAGCGGGTTACCGGGTGATCGCCATTGACAATCGTGGCCATGGCGCAAGCGACAAGCCACATGATCCGGAAGCCTATTATCCGCCCGTCATGGCCGGCGATGCGGTGGCGCTGCTCAATCATCTCGGCATCGCCGAAGCGCATGTGATGGGATATTCCATGGGCGCGCGCATTTCGGCCTTCCTTGCCATGGCCCATCCTGAGCGCGTGCGTTCGCTGGTCTTCGGCGGGCTCGGCATCGGCATGGTGGAAGGCGTCGGTGACTGGGATCCGATTGCAGAGGCGCTTCTTGCCCCTTCGCTCGATGTCGTGACGCACGAGCGCGGCCGCATGTTCCGCGCCTTTGCCGACCAGACGAAAAGCGACCGGCTGGCGCTGGCCGCCTGCATCGAGACATCGCGGGTTCTCGTCACGCGCGAGCAGGCGGCAAAGATCGACGCTCCGACGCTGATCGCAGTCGGAACGAAAGACGACATCGCCGGATCCGGCGCGGAACTTGCGGCGATCATGCCGCATGCGCGGGCAATCGATATTCCCGGCCGCGACCACATGCTGGCTGTCGGCGACCGGGTGTTCAAGGCGGCGGTGCTGGAATTTTACCGCTCGCTATGAGCGTGATGGCAAGAAACGGTTTTTCATGCTGCATGAAGAAAAACTGAAGCCTTGCCGCCTTTAAAGTCGTCATTCGAATCCCATTTCTAATGCACGTCTTTTTCTGTATAAAGAACGACTACTGCAAACGAGGAGACCATTCATGGTCGCACGTACCGAGGCCCGTCAGCCCGAACAGCTGGCGATCGTCGATCCGATCTGGGGCAGCCTGCTGCATGAGGCGCGTAGCGCCGCGGCACAGGATCCGCTGCTTTCGGCCTTCCTTTATTCGACGATCCTCAATCACCGGTCTCTCGAAGAATGTGTGATCTACCGTATCTGTGAACTCCTCGATCATCCCGACATGCAGGCCGTGCTTCTGCGCCAGACCTTCCAGGATATGCTGGATGACTGGCCGGAATGGGGAAGCGTGCTGCGCGTCGATATCCAGGCCGTTTACGACCGTGATCCGGCCTGCACGCGCTTCATGGAGCCGCTCCTCTATTTCAAGGGGTTCCAGGCCATCCAGACCCATCGCCTTGCCCATTGGCTGCTGCAAAAGGGCCGCAGGGATCTGGCGCTTTATCTGCAAAGCCGCTCATCGAGCATCTTCCAGACCGATATCAATCCGGCCGCGCGCATCGGCAAGGGCATCTTCCTCGACCATGCCACCGGGCTTGTGGTCGGCGAGACGGCCGTCATCGGTGACAACGTCTCCATCCTGCATGGCGTCACACTTGGCGGCACCGGCAAGGAGGGGGCGGATCGCCACCCGAAGATCGCCAATGGCGTGATGATCGGGGCGGGGGCGAAAATCCTCGGCAATATCGAAATCGGCAGCTGCTCGCGCATCGCCGCCGGTTCGGTGGTGCTGAAGCCGGTTCCGCCGAAGACTACCGTTGCCGGCGTGCCGGCGCGCGTGGTGGGAGAAGCAGGGTGTTCGGAGCCCTCGCGCCTGATGGACCAGCTTATCGGAGCGGATATCTGACTGGCCCTGTCGCGCTCTGATGGGGCCGGCATTTTCACGGTCGTCCGTGTGGAAGACGCGGATGACTTGCCGCTTTCACTTTACTTTGGCCTTTGTCCCATGCCAAAAGCGGCTCAACGCGAACCGCACAGGAGAATAGTGGTGAAAGCCGACGAAATCAAAAAACTCGACGCCTATTTCAAGCGCACTTTCAATGAAAAGATGATTGTGAAGGCGCGTCCGCGCAAGGACGATTCCGCCGAAGTGTATCTTGGCGAAGAGTTTCTCGGCGTCGTTTATATCGATGACGAAGACGGCGACCGTTCCTACAACTTCTCCATGGCGATCCTCGACGTCGATCTCTGATCGTCGCCATCCGGTGACGGATGGAGTTTCGCACTAAAACAGTCGCCCGTGGTGGTTACGCCGCGGGCGATTTGTTTTTTCGCGGGCTCACCTGCATCATCAGGCGGTTTTCCGGCCGCAAGGTGACCCGCATCAGCGGCTCCGTATTTGCCGGGCTTTTGTTCTTGAGGTGGACGTCCTGCAAAAGCACGGCAAGGATTGCGACAGCCTCCATCATGGCAAAGGCGTTGCCGATGCAGACGCGCGGGCCCGCGCCGAAGGGCATATAGGCGTAGCGGTGGCGCGCCTTGATCTTTTCGGGTTCGAAACGTGACGGGTCGAAGCGGTCGGGTTCGTCCCACAGCGTGGTGTGCCGGTGGACGGCGTAGATCGGCACATAAAGAACGGTGCCCGCCGGGATATCGTGCTCGCCGAGCCTGAAGTCCTGCAACGCGGTGCGTGTCACGACAGGGGCGGGCGGGTAGAGCCGCATCGCTTCCGAAAATACCTGTCTGGTATAGGTCAGGCGGGCGATATGATCCGCCGCCACCGGTTCGCCGGCGGTAACGGTTTCAATCTCGTCGATGACCTTGCTTTCCACGTCGCTGTTTTGCGAGAGCAGATGGAAAGTCCAGGCAAGGCCGAGGGCCGTGGTTTCATGACCGGCCGTGATGAAGGTCAGGAGATTATCGATGATTTCCGTGTCGCTCATCATGCGTCCGGTTTCCGGGTCTTTCGCTTCGAGCAGCATGGAAACCAGATCGTTCCTTTCGATCGGATTCTGCCGTCTTTCGGAAATGACGGTCGCAAGGCTGGAACGAAGATAGCCGACCGCCGCGCGGGCCTTGCGCCGGCCCGGATGCGGAAGCCATTCCGGTGCGCCCAGCATGGCGAGCGCGAAGGTCCAGCCCGTGGGTTTCAGATAATCGGTGATGCTTTGCTCGACACGTCCTATATCGATGCCATGGCCGCCGGACATCATGGTTTCGACAATGATATCGAACGTCGTCCGCATCATCTCATGGCCGATATCGATATCACCGGCAGGTGAGCGCCAGCGCCCTTGCGTGCGACGCGCGGCGTCGATCATGACCGGTAGCAATTCCAGCAGCTTCTCGTGCCGAAAGGCCGCGGCGACGGATTGCCTTTGCCACTTCCAGTGATCGCCGTCGGCCGTCAGCAGGCCCTGGCCGAGTGCGGGGCCGAGGGCGCGGCGTACATCTTCGCCCTTGCCGAGCAGATGGGCGTTCTTGACCAGAGTTTCATGAATAAGCACGGGATCGGCAAGATGAACCCGCATGACGCCGCCAAGGCGCGTAAAGACCGCCGGCTCGCTGAAAATTTCCGGCGGCAGAGCCTTCAACGGATTGCGGATGAGCGACAGGGCGACGCGTACCGTCGCGAATTTGGAGACGGGAGCGGTTCCGGGCGTATCGGGGGAGGCGGTGCGAATGTCGGTGCCGGTCATTTACAGGTCCTTTGTCCGCGTTGAACACTTACATTTTCTGTTAAGGTGTATACCTTATTTTTGGTATTTAAGGTGCATGCCTTAGGTTTCAATGGTTGGGTTCGACATCAATGAAAAAAATCAATACCGGACGCACGTCCGTTCGTCCCACGCGCCAGAGAATTCTCGACGCCGCACTTGTGCTGTTCAACGAGCGCGGGCCCGATCATGTGACGACGGCCGAAATCGCGAGAGCGGTAGAAATCAATGAGGGCAATCTCTATTACCACTTCCGCACCAAGGAAGCGTTGTTTCTGGCGCTGTTTGCACGGTTCGAGGCCGATGCGCTGGCGATTGTCGGAAAGATCGACGGGGCGGATGAGGGTGCGGCGGCAACCTATGCCGGTTTTCTGCGGCTCTGGTTTTCGCTTGTATGGGACTATCGTTTCCTGTTTCGCGATCTGGTCGGCCTTATCTCTTCCGCCCCGGCGCTGGTGGAGCCCGTGCGAACCATAAGCGCCGCCATGCGCCTTGCCGTCGGCGATATCATCTCCCGCATGGAGAAAGCGGGCCTGGCGGTTATTCCCGAGGAAGAACGGCCGGCCGTCCTCACAAATCTCTGGATCGTCTCCACCTATTGGGCGGCCTATCTCAACCTTCAGGAAGGTATCACCGAATTTGGATCGCAGCAGCTGGACTGGGGATTGGAGCAGATCTCAAGCCTGTTCAGACCCTATCTCTCCCCGGAAGCGAAAGCCGAACTGGAAGCGATGCTGGTAGTGGAACCGTAAGTTTCACCTGACGGTGACAGGACGGGAAACAAAGACGCCCGCGACGATATCCGTCGCGGGCGCTTTTACGAGTATCAGCCGGGTGCCGCTGAAGTATCAGGCAGCCTTCAGCAGATCGCCATGCGGATCGAGGACGAACTTGGTGGCCGCACCCTGGTCGAAGCTTTCATAGCCCTGCACCGCATCGTCGAGCGCGATGATCTTGGCGTTGACGATATCGGCAATCGGCAGGCGGTCATGCAGGATCGCCTGCATGAGCTGGCGGTTATATTTCAGCACCGGCGTCTGGCCGGTGTGGAAGGATTGCGCCTTTGCCCAGCCGAGGCCGAAGCGCAGCGAAAGGGCGCCCTGTTTTGCCGCATTGTCAACCGCGCCGGGATCTTCTGTGACATAAAGCCCGGGGATGCCGATAGAGCCGGCGGCGCGGGTGATTTCCATCATCTGGTTGAGAACGATGGCTGGCTGTTCACCGCCGGAATGGCCGCGTGCCTCGAAACCGACGGCGTCGATTGCACTATCAACCTCATTGGTGCCGACGATCTCGGCGATCATGTCGCCCAGCCGGTCGCCTTTGGAAAGATCGACGGGTTCAAAACCGACTTTCGCTGCATGGGCAAGGCGATCCTTGTTGAAATCGCCGATCATGACGACGGCAGCACCCAGAATGCGGGCGGAGGCGGCAGCGGCGAGACCCACCGGGCCGGCGCCTGCGACATAGACCGTAGAGCCGACGCCGACGCCCGCCTTGACCGCGCCGTGGAAGCCGGTCGGCAGAATGTCCGACAGCATGGTGAGGTCGCGGATTTTCGACATCGCCTTGTCGCGGTCCGGGAACTTCAGCAGGTTGAAATCGGCATAGGGGATCGTGACATAGCGGGCCTGTCCACCGATCCAGCCGCCCATATCGACATAACCGTATGCGCCGCCGGCGCGGGACGGGTTCACCGTCAGGCACACGCCGGTATCCTGCGACTTGCAGCAGCGGCAACGGCCGCAGGCGACGTTGAACGGCACGGATACGATATCACCGACCTGCAGCATCTCGACGTCGATGCCTTTTTCAATGACTTCACCGGTGATCTCATGGCCAAGAACGAGGCCCGGCATTGCCGTGGTGCGGCCGCGCACCATGTGCTGGTCGGAGCCGCAGATATTGGTGGAAATCACCTTGAGAATCACGCCGTGCTCGATACGGCGGCCATCCGGCGCCTCAAGCTTCGGGTCGTCGATGTCGCGGACTTCGACCTGACCCGGCCGCATGTAGACGACGCCTCTGTTCCTGCTCATATCCATCTCCTCCGTGGTTTGAACACCGTGCCTGTCCGCTCCTCCGCGGGCAGGTGACTCCATGGGTGCAGCAAACCATGTGAGGGGAGATGTGGCGTTCGGGAATACGACACTGGTTGTGGCCGTAACGACACCGGCTTTCATCCGGTGTCACGGTGGCGTTATCTGTCGAGTGGTTTTCTGAGGCGGCCGGCGGCATCCTGAATATATTGCCAGGCGACACGGCCCGAGCGACCGCCGCGGGTCGTCGCCCATTCCAGCGCTTCGTGATGCAGGGTGTCGCGGTCCAGACCCAGATCGAAATGCGTGGCATAGCTGTCGATCATCGTCAGATAGTCTTCCTGGCCGCATTTGTGGAAACCGAGCCACAGGCCGAACCGGTCCGAAAGCGACACTTTTTCCTCAACCGCTTCCGAAGGGTTGATGGCGGTGGACTGCTCGTTTTCCATCATGTGGCGCGGCAGAAGATGGCGGCGGTTGGAGGTCGCATAAAACAGCACATTGTCAGGCCGTCCCTCGATGCCGCCGTCGAGTGCTGCCTTCAGCGATTTATAGGCTGTATCGTCATGGTCGAAGGAGAGGTCATCGCAGAAAACGATGACGCGCTGGCCTGACGCTTTCAGGATGTCGAGCAAAGCGGGCAGGGTGTGAATGTCCTCGCGGTGCACTTCCACCAGTTTGAGCGAAACGCCGCTTGCCGCGCGCACATCTTCGTGAACGGCCTTGACCAGCGAGGATTTACCCATGCCGCGCGCGCCCCACAGGAGCACGTTGTTGGCGGCAAAACCTTCCGCGAAGCGCAGCGTGTTTTCATGCAGGATGTCACGCACATGATCGACGCCACGGATCAGCTTCAGCGCGATGCGGTTGGGGCGGGGAACCGGCTGGATAAAGGAGTTGGTCGGCACCCAGACGAAACAATCGGCCGCATCCCAGTCGTTTACGGCGGGCGCGGGGCCGGCCAGCCGCTCCACGGCGAGGGTGAGCCGGCGCAGTTCTGAAAGAAGCAGGGAGGCCGTTTCTTCTCGAATCATGGTGTTTCTTCCGCTTGTCTGGTGTTCAAAACTCTGTTTTGCGCCCGGCCTAGCATGGTGTTTGGCGCCCATAAAGGTTAAGAGGTCCGGAATCGGTACGGCGTGGGCCCTGCATCTGTTGCAATCCCGGCGTTCCCCACTATATTCCGGCGGCTTGAAAGCTGGGGCGGCATCCAAGGTCGTGCCGTAATTCTGAGGAGTTTTATATGTTCATTAGTCAAGCTTTTGCCCAGGACGCAACAGGCGGCGCATCTGCCTTCGGTTCCGGCCTTGAAATGCTTTTCCTGTTTGCGCCGCTTATGGTGGTCTGGTACTTTTTCCTTATCCGCCCGCAGCGCGCGCAGATGAAGAAGCGTCAGGAAACGCTCACCAATATTCGCCGTGGCGATCAGGTCGTTCTTGGTGGCGGCATCGTTGGCAAGGTGACCAAGGTCATCGATGACAATGAACTCGAAGTCGAAATCGCTGAAGGCGTGAAAATCCGTGCCGCCCGTGCTTACATTGCCGAAGTGCGCGTGAAGGGCGAAGTGGTCAAGACGGAAACCGCTTCCTGATCCTGCCGGACAACCGAATGCCCGATTGCGAATTTTGACGGGTTGCGCGGAGCGCGACCCCAACCCTGACCGAGATCGAAATGCTTCATTTTTCCCGTTGGAAAACAGTCTTCATCTGGCTGCTTGTGCTGGCAAGCGTCTTCATCGCCTCTCCCAACCTGTTTACGGACAAACAGCTGGAGGGCATGCCTGCCTGGTACAAGGACAACAAGGTAACGCTCGGTCTCGACCTTCAGGGCGGTTCGCACATCATGCTCAAGATCGAGCGTTCCGACATCGTCAAGGAACGGCTTGAAACGATCGTGGGCGATGTGCGCACGCAGCTTCGCGACGCCAACATCCGCTATTCGGGGCTCACCGGCAACGGCCAGCAAATTCAGGTCCGCATCAGCGATCCCGCTCAGGTGGAAGCCGCAAAGAACGCGCTTCGTGACCTGACGCAGCCGGTGTCCGCCGGCACGCTGGTCGGCGGCTCCATCACCGAAGTGACGATGAATGACGGCGGCGACAATCTGCTCCGGCTCAACCTGACGGATGAAGGCATCGACTACCGCCTGTCCTCGGCCGTTTCGCAGTCCATCGAAGTCGTGCGCCGCCGCGTTGACGAAGTCGGCACCACCGAGCCGCTCATCCAGCGTCAGGGTTCCGACCGCATCATCGTGCAGGTTCCGGGGCTTCAGGATCCGCAGCGTCTGAAGTCGCTTTTGAACCAGACGGCCAAGCTCTCCTTCCGCATGGTCGACACGACGATGCCGGTGCAGGAAGCCATGAACGGCCGTCCGCCGGCTACATCAGAGGTTCTGTACTCGCAGGACGATCCGCCGGTTCCCTATCTGGTGGAGCGCCGCGCGCTCGTTTCCGGCGACAATCTCGTCGACGCGCAGGCAAGCTTCAACCAGCAGACCAACGAACCCGTCGTTACCTTCCGCTTCGACAGCCGCGGCGCGCAGCGCTTTGCGCAGGCGACGCAGCAGAATGTCGGCAAGCCTTTCGCCATCGTGCTTGATAATCAGGTCATTTCCGCGCCTGTTATCCGTGAACCGATCATCGGCGGTTCGGGACAGATTTCAGGTAATTTCTCGGTGCAGGGCGCTAACGACCTTGCGGTTCTGCTGCGCGCCGGTGCACTGCCTGCTACGCTGACCGTGGTTGAAGAACGCACTGTCGGTCCGAGCCTTGGTAACGACTCCATCACAGCCGGTCTGACGGCCAGCGTCATCGGCGCCGTCGGCGTCCTCATCTTCATGTTCGTGTTCTATGGCTTCTTCGGCCTGCTCGCGAACATCGCACTCATCGTCAACGTCGTCATGCTGCTCGCTGTCCTCAGTGTGATAGGATCAACGCTGACCTTGCCAGGTATTGCCGGTATCGTCTTGACCATCGGCATGGCGGTGGATTCCAACGTTCTGATCTATGAGCGCATACGCGAGGAGGTGAAGAGCGGCAAACCGCTGATCCAGTCACTGGATAACGGCTTCACCCGCGCCTTTGCGACCATTATCGACGCCAACCTGACGACGCTGATCGTGGCGAGCGTGCTGTTCTACATGGGCACCGGCCCGGTCAAGGGCTTCGCGGTCACGCTGGCCGTCGGTATCATCACCACCGTCTTCACGGCCTATACGCTGACAGCGTGGATGTTCGGCTACTGGGTTCGCCGCAGCCGTCCGAAACATCTGCCGAAGGGTGTCCGCACCGCCATGTTCGACGGCCGCGACATTCCGTTCATGCGCTACCGTCGCGTGGTGTTCATGATCACCGGCGTCGTCATGCTCGCCTGTGTCGGTGGCTTCGTGGCCAAGGGCCTGAACCTCGGCATCGACTTCCAGGGCGGCTCGGTCATCGAAGTCCGCGCCAAGCAGGGTGAGGCCGATCTCGCCGATATCCGTGATCGCCTGAACCAGCTCAACCTCGGTGAAATCCAGGCGCAGAACTTCGGTACGCCGCAGGACGTTCTCATCCGCATCCAGGCGCAGGACGGCGGCGAAAATGCCGAGCAGTCTGCGATCACCATGGTGCGCGGCGAGCTTGAGGACAAATATGACTTCCGCCGCGTGGAAGTCGTCGGTCCGGCCGTTTCGGGTGACCTCACCTTCACCTCCACGGTTGGCATCCTGCTCGCCATGACGGCGATCATGATCTACATCTGGGTTCGCTTCGAATGGCAGTTCGCCTTGGGCGCCGTCATTTCGATGGTGCACGATGTGGTCTTCACCATCGGTCTCTTCGTGTTCCTGGGGATAGAATTCAACCTCACCAGTATCGCGGCGATCCTGACGATCATCGGTTATTCGCTGAACGACACCGTCGTCATCTATGACCGTATCCGCGAAAACCTCAGGCGTTATAAAAAGATGCCGCTGTCGATGATCATCGACGTGTCGCTGAACCAGACGCTGTCGCGTACGATCCTCACCGGTCTGACCGTGCTTCTGGCGCTGCTGTCGCTCTACCTCTTCGGTGGCGAAGTCATCCGCTCCTTCACCTTCGCCATGCTGTTTGGTGTCGGTATCGGCGTGTTCTCGTCGCTCTACATCGCCGCACCGGTGCTGATCGCCTTCAAGCTGCGTCCCGACAGCAAGGATGCGGAAGACGAGAAGGACGACAAGAAAGAAAACAACACCGGCGCCATTGGCGGCAAGCCTGCCGTCTGATGGCCGGCGGGATCGAAATACGCCCGGCCCATTTTCCCGGCCGGGCGCCCATCGATGCCTATGGCAATGGCGGTTTCCGCTTTGCCGACATGTCGCATCGCGGCTCTCTTCTCCTCCTGCCTTCGGGCATTTACGGGTGGGAGCCGGTTGATGCAAAAGAACTGACCGTCGGGCATTTCGAAAAGGTTCTGGCGGAAGCACAGGATATCGAAGTGCTGCTGATCGGCACGGGTGACGGCATGCGGGTCCTGCCGAAAGAACTGCGCGCCGCCTTTAAGGAGGCGGGCATTTCGGTTGACCCGATGAGTACGGGTGCTGCGGTGCGCACCTACAATATCATGCTTTCGGAATCGCGCGCCGTGGCTGCGGCGCTGATTGCCGTCGAAGGCTGACAGGACGTTTCGCGCGGGGAACCATGGCACCCACAGAAAATCTCGACGTCAGCCTCGCGACGCTGCGCGATACCGATCGCGACCGTTATCTTGCCTGTCTTCTGTCGCCTGCCGACAGGCGCAATGCCCTTGCCGCGCTTTATGCCTTCAACGCCGAAATCGCCCGCATCCGCGATTCCGTGCGCGAGGCGTTGCCCGGCGAAGTGCGCATGCAATGGTGGCGCGACCTTATCGATGGCAATCCGCACGGTGACAGCCAGTCCCACCCGGTGGCTGCAGCGCTTCTGACAACGATCGAACAATATCGCCTGCCGCGCCCGGTTCTGGCCAACATGATCGAGGCGCGGATCTTCGATCTCTATGACGACCTGTTCGAGGATCGCAATGCGCTGGAAGGTTATGCTGGCGAAACCGCATCCGCTTTGATCCAACTTGCAAGTCTCGTGCTTTCCGCTGAAGACGCCGCATCCAGCGCGGAAGGGGCAGGTCATGCGGGCGTCGCGCAGGCCATGGCCGGCATGTTGCTGCTTATGCCGCTGCACCGGCGTCGCGGGCAGGTCTATATTCCCGCCGATATGCTGGCTGCGGCCGGGCTCGACCGCGAGACTTTTCTGGAAGGTAAGGACAGGCAGCGCATCGGCATTGCCATCGAGATTTTTGCGACCCATGCGCTGGATCATATGGAGAGGGCACGACGCGCAAAGATCTCGAAAAATGTTTTTGCCGCCTATCTTCCCGTCGCCCTGTCCCGCCCTGTCATCGCTGCGGCGAGAAAGACGGGGAGCGGCGTATTTGACGGCGACCTGCAACTGTCGCAGCTTCGCCGGCAATGGCTGCTGGCAAAGGCCTCCTTCCTCAAGCGTTTCTGATTACGCAGACCGCGTAACGCAGCGAAACGACATCGATCCGGCAGAGCCACACTTCACACAAGCCTCGGTCTGTATGAACCTGAGCCGGGTTCGCGTCTTTTCGATTCGCGAATCGTGATGTTTCGATGCTGAGGGAGCGCCCCGGATGAGTATTGCGATCTGGATTATCGTTTTCGTGCTGCTTTCGGTCTTCGCTGTCTACGCCTGGCGCATGACGCGGGCGACGGATGAGGATAACAGTCATGATGTGGGGCAGGCGATCATGGATTTCGCCCGTGCCTTTCCTAATGAGGCGATCAGAAGTCTGCACATGACGGCGGATGGTGGTGCTGCCTTTGTGCGGCTGCACGACAACAAGGCCGGCTTCATGCGCAATATGGGGTCGCATTATGTGTGTGTGATGATCGATCCCGAGCGCATCAGGGTCGAAAGTCTGGAAAGCGGTGACGGTTTCGTCGTCACCTTTTTCGACATGCCGAAATATAGCGGCTCATACCGGTTCAAATCGGCCGGAGAGGCGGCCGAGGTTTCCCTTTGGCTGCTTGGCAGTCTTGTGGAGGCGCAGGATCATCACGACGACGGGCCGCCGCCCTCGGATAGTTGAGAGACGGCTAGGGTTGGCAGTCATTGCCCGTCAAGCGGCGGGTTTGCGCCGGTTTGCTGGCGCTCGCGCCAGATGATGAACAGGCCGGATGCGACGATGATGAGAATGCCGAGCCATTTTGATGGCGTCGGGAAATCGGAAAACAGCGCATAACCGAGGATAGTCGCCGAGATGATCTCGAAATACTGGAACGGCGCCAGCAGAGAAAGCGGCGCCAGCCGGAAGGCCCTGACGATCAACAGGTGCATGTAGCCGGATATCGATCCCAACAGGATTAGCAGGGCGAGGGCAAAGCCGGATTGCGGAAGCGAGACGGCAAAATCCTTGTCGCCGAGTGCATCACCGGCAAGAAGGGCCGCCCCCATGAACACCGTACCGGCAATGCCGGACATGGTCTGCATGACCAGCGGGCTGTCGGCATCGCCGATGGCGCGGTTCAGGAACAGGTAAAGTGTGTACAGAAAGGCGCAGGCAACCGGCAGAAGCGATGTCCAGCCGAAGATTTCGAAACTCGGCTGAATGACGATCAGGGCGCCGCCGAACCCGACTGCGATCGCCGTCCAGCGCTTCCAGCCCACCTTGTCGCCGAGGAAGATCGCCGACATCATCGTCAACATGAATGGTTCGACGAAATAGATCGCGAAGACATCCGCAAGCGGCATGTATTTGACGGCGGCGAAGAACATCAGGCTGGCCGAGGCGTGCAGCACGCCGCGCAGGCAGTTCATCCATGGCCGTTTGGCGCTGAACAGCGCCCTGGGTGACACCACGAGCAGCAACGGCAGGGTGCAGAGCACCTGGAAAAAGAAGCGGTAGAAGGTCACCTGCGCCGGCGACATGCCGCCACTGACCGCCATGTATTTGGCGATCGCATCCATGACCGGCAGCACGAGCATGCAACCCGCCATGATGGTCATGCCCTTGGCGATATCGTTGAAACCGGTCTGGCTGGTCATGGATCAGGCTGCGCTTTCGACCCAAAGGTCCAACGGGAGAGGGGACGCCTGCAAGGTCGCCCCCCTTCAGGGGTCAGGCGGCCTTCTGGCGCGGCAGGCTCTTCATATCAATGACGAAGCGATAACGCACATCGCTTTTTATCATGCGTTCATAAGCGTCGTTGATCTGATCGATATTGATCATCTCTATCTCGGCGGCGATGCCTTTCTCGGCGCAGAAATCCAGCATGTCCTGCGTTTCGGGAATGCCGCCGATCATCGAGCCGGCAAACGTCTTGCGGCCGGGAATGAGACTGAAGGCCATCACCGAGAGCGGCTTTTCCGGTGCGCCCACCTGCACCAGCGCGCCGTCACGTTTCAGCAGTGCGAGATAGGCGTTGATATCGTGGTCGGCGGCCACAGCGTCGATGATGAGATCGAGACTGGAAGCGGCCTTGTTCATCTGTTCGGCATCACGCGAGATGATGACCTCGTGGGCGCCAAGCTTTTTGGCGTCCTCCGCCTTGCCGGGCGACGTCGTGATCATTACGACAGTCGCGCCCATGGCATTGGCGAGCTTGACCGCCATATGGCCAAGGCCGCCGAGACCAACGACGCCGACACGCTTGCCGGGACCGGCATTCCAGTGCCGCAGCGGCGAATAGGTGGTGATACCTGCGCAGAGCAGGGGTGCGGCGGCGGCCGGATCGAGGCCTTCGGGAATGTTGAGGATGTAACGGTCGTCGACGACCACATGGGCGGAATACCCACCAAGCGTATGCGCGCCGCCGCCCATCGCCTTGTCAGGCGAATTATAGGTGCCGGTCATGCCGTTTTCGCAATATTGTTCCAGCCCTTCGGCACAGCTTGCGCATTCACGGCAGCTGTCGACGATACAGCCGACGCCGACACGCTCACCTGTCTTGAACTTGGTCACCTGCGAGCCAACCCGGGCAACGCGGCCGATGATTTCATGGCCGGGAACGCAGGGGTAGAGGGACCCCGACCATTCGCCACGGGCCGTGTGAATATCGGAGTGGCAGACGCCACAGAATTCGATCTCGATTTCGACATCGCGCGGGCCGGGATCGCGACGTTTGATGGTCGCGAGCTTCATCGGCGAAGAACCGTCGTCGCAGGCATAGGCGGACGTTGTGAACATGGTCGTTCCTCCTCTTATGGTGATCGATGCTGGAAACACCGGCCTGCGGCAAAGGTTGCGGTGCAATCAGCCGCCAGCGCCGGTTTCGGGCACTGCCGCGCCAAACACCTCCTCAAAGGCCTCGCGCAGCAGAACGTCGACGTCGCCGATCATAACCGGCAATCCGAGATCGACAAGGCTGGTGACGCCATAGGCGCTGATGCCGCAGGGAACGATGCCGGAAAAATGCGTGAGGTCGGGATCCACATTGATCGACAGCCCGTGAAAGCTCACCCATTTTCGCAGGCGGATGCCGAGCGCGGCGATCTTGTCCTCGGCCATGCCGCCATCGGGCAGAAGAGGTTTTTCCGGACGCCTGACCCAGACGCCGACGCGGTCCTCGCGCCGCTCGCCCCGGACATTCATCTTGTCGAGCGTGCGGATGATGACATCCTCCAGCGCCGCCACATAGGCGCGCACATCCTGCCGCCGCCGCTTCAGGTCGAGCATGACGTAAACGACCCGCTGTCCCGGCCCGTGATAGGTATATTCACCGCCGCGACCGGTGGCGAAGACGGGGAAACGATCAGGCTCAATGAGATCAACGGCATCGGCGCTTGTGCCCGCGGTATAGAGCGGCGGATGTTCCAGAAGCCAGACGAGTTCGTCAGACTCCCCGCTGGCGATGGCGGCCACTTCGCGTTCCATCTCCTCGATCGCCAGTTCGTAAGGCACGAGACCTTCCGAGATTCGCCAGCGGACGGGCGGCGAACCGGCGGCGGGAAGCATATTTGTCTCGATATCGGTGCGTGTGAGCATGAAAAAGTCCTTTCCACAGCCTTCTCGCAAAATGGCGACAGGGCCGCAACCCCAGCATTTCCGGGCTTCCTGCATATAGGATGGTGCAGTGCGATTTTTAATTTCAAAAAACTGTCACGACGCTCTTGTGCACCGAAAATCCTTTTGCTACATGCACCCCCGTCGGCGCAAGTCGACGCCTACCACGATGCGGTCGTGGCGGAATTGGTAGACGCGCAGCGTTGAGGTCGCTGTGGGGCAACCCGTGGAAGTTCGAGTCTTCTCGACCGCACCAAAGAAACCCGCTTCGGCGGGTTTTTTCTTTTTTAGTCAACTGATTAGCCCTATGCCTTGGAAACCACGAAGGTTCGTTGGTGCGCAAATCGGCCATGTCAATGTTTTCACTCGCAGCCGGAACGCTCTGATTAAAGGGCGGCAAATCACCGACTTGCCGCCGTCCGGATTGAATGGACGAGGTGAACTAGCGTCGGTTGCGCTGCCCGTCACCGACACGGTAGGGGTCGCCGTCCATGACCTGATCCATTCGCCACTCGTTTCCACGATATGGACTATGCCACGTCTGGCACCCGGCTAAAAAAGACGGTTGCGGTCAGCAATCCGAAAGTGAGGGCGGTTCGCACCATATTGAACTCCTTCGACATGTCATCGCAAGCATGTAGGCGCAGGCAGGTGGTTTTGCGATGCCTTTTCAGAATTATCGTCCATCTCGGAACGCCATTTGGATTCGGTGATCAGCAGATTTCCGTGGATATCGATACACGCTGCAGTAGCCAGACGTTTCCCCCCATAAAAACGAGGGGTGGAATATTAGAGGTCTGATGTTAGCTTTTGTCAGGAAAAATGTCTGGGGGTTTTCGTGCTGGGGGACAAAACGGATTCAGACAATGCGCTCGGCTACTACATGTGGAGCATTTCCGACAATAGGCTGATCATGGATGCTGTCACCGCGGAATGTCATGGGTTTCCCGAACCGATTGCGTCGCGCGGGGTGACGATCGAGGAGATTCTCGAAAGAATCGATGTCGAAATGCGCGATCAGGTGGCGCAGGCCATTTTTGAGAGCATCACCACCGGCGTGTTTTTCGATCAGCGCTACAAGGTCAATCTGCCGGATGGTTCAAGCCGGTGGATCGTGGCGAAGGGCAGGGCGATTTTTGATGCCGACAATACGCCGTTTCTCGGCATTGGCAGCGTCCGGGATATTACGCTGAAAAAAACCTATCAGTTCGAGCCTCGCCAATAGCGATCAGGCGGTTGAAAACCGCGCATAAAAAGAGGCGGCTTTCGCCGCCTTTTTCGTCTGCACTACGCCGGGACATCAGAAGACGGCGAGATATTTCAGCAGCGAAATAATGCCGATGATGATGACGATCACTTGAGCGATCTGTTTCGCACCGCCGCCGACCGGCAGTCGTGCGATAAGCCACAAGACAAGCACAATCACCAGGAAGGTGATCAGAATGCTGACGAGCGTAGATGTAACCATATGTCCCAGCTCCCTTTTTAATCAATATTCGACGGTCGTTCACCGTTGCGTGAGTAAAAGCGCGAGGCTAATTTTGGTTCCATCGGTGAAATCGCGGCGTGAGGTCGGGTGTGAATCAGTTCAGGGTTAAAAAGCGGCCGACAGGGGCTGTCGTTACACTTGGCCGCCTTGGGCATCCCGACGTCGTCACGGCCACCGGCGGCGCCCTGACGGTGGTGACGGGGGCCTCAGAGCCGGGTTTCAATCCGCTCGATCTTCTTTATTCTTCGCTGGCGGCCTGCCTGGCGCTTAGCGCCCGGGTTGCGGCGAGCCGCATGGCTGTGCTCGACCGGTTCGAAAAGGTCACGGTGCATGTGTCGGGCGAAAAGGCCGATGAGGAGCCATCGTGGATCGTGCGTTTCGATGTCCGGATCGAGATAAAGGGGGATTTCGATGAGGCCACCCGCAGCGGCATCGCCCATATGGCCGAGGATATCTGTACCGTCAGCAACACGCTGAAGGGCGATGCGGAATTTGTGCTGTCGGTTACCGGCTGACCATCAAGTTTTTCGGGATTTTTCCCATTTTTTTACCAGCCGGTCGCGCTTGAGTTTCGAGAGACGCTTCAGCCAGAAAATACCGTCCAGCTGGTCGATCTCGTGCTGGATACAGATGGCGTGAAACCCCTCGGCGGTCTGCCGGTGTTCGCCGCCGGATACATCCTGAAACCTCACCTCGACTTCGGAGGGCCGCTCCACCTCGTCGGTAAAGCCCGGCATGGAGACACTGCCTTCCATATGCCGCATCGTCTGTGCGGATTGGCTGACGATTTCAGGGTTGACGTAGGTGAGGACAGTTCCCGGCGCCAGCTCCAGAACGAAAACGCGCTGCTTGACGCCGATATGGGCGGCGGTGATGCCGACGCCGGGCGCGGCGCGCATCGTGTCGATCAGGTCGGTGACCAGATCGTGCAGCTGCTCGTCGAAAACCGTGACCGGCGCGCAGATTTCGGACAGACCGGGATGGGGATAGGGCAGGATCGGCCTGATTGCCAAGGAATGCTCCGTTCGTTTCAAATCCGGGATGAAGAGGCGGCGGCGAGCGCCTGTCCTTCTTCAGTCGTCTCCAGAAAGCTGCGCTGGGTGCGGGCGTCGCGTTTTGTGACCCGTACGAAACGCGGTGACAGGAGAGTGATTTCGCGCAGAATAAGGGCGTGTGCAAGCCCAAGCCGGTTGGCGATGCTGCGGCTGTCGGCGGCGATGTTCAGATAAACCGCCAGAAGGATCGCCGCGCCCGTGGCCGTCAGCACCTGTGAGGAGCTTTCCTGAACCCGCTCCACCGCCGCCATGAACGCAGCGGCGGATTGCTCCTCTTCCATCAGGAGGCGTCCGGGCGCAGGCGAACGGAGACGAGCACCGATTTCGATGTCGGCGTGAAGCTGCCTTCGCCATAGCTCGACAGCGGCACCAGCACGTTCAGTTCCGGGTAATAACCGCCGACGCTGCCGCGCGGGATATTATAGGGCACCAGTCGGAAATCTTCCGCGATACGCTCCATGCCATCGCCATATTCGCCGATGACATCAACGCGCTGGCGGGAATGGGCGCCGAGCGCTTCCATATCTCCAGGGTTCATGAATATGACGTGGCGTTCGCCATAGACGCCGCGATAGCGGTCATCCATGCCGTAGATCGTGGTGTTGTATTGATCGTGGCTGCGGAATGTCTGCAGCACGAAGAGGTTATCACGCATCAGCGCCTGCTGGTGTTCGGTCTGTTCCGGCAAGGGGCCGCTATAGAAGGTGGCCTTTTTCGCCGGCGTGTTCCATTCCCGTTCGGCCGCCGCATTGCGCAGATGAAAACCGCGGGGCACACGGACGCGTTCGTTGAAATTGTCGAAACCGGGAATGACCCGCTCGATCATGTCGCGGATGAGATCGTAATCATCGGCAAGCGCCTTCCAGTCGAGATGCGCATTGCCAAGCGTTGCTTCGGCGATGCCGGCAACGATGGCGACTTCCGAACGCAGCTCTTCCGAGGCCGGCGGATTGATGCCGCCGGAACCGTGCACCATGCTCATGGAATCCTCGACCGTGACGATCTGCGGCTTGCCCGCAGAATTACGGTCGATTTCCGTTCGGCCAAGGCAGGGCAGCACGAAGGAGATTTCGCCCGGCACCAGATGCGAATGGTTGAGCTTGGTGGCGATATTGACCGTCAGTTTCTGATTTTCAAAAGCCTTGACGATCAGCGGACTGTCGGGCGTTGCCCGCATGAAGTTGCCGCCGAGCGCGATGAAGGTTTGCGCCTCGCCAGCCAGCATGGCGGCTACTGCTTCGACGGTGTTGTGGCCGGGTTTGCGCGGCATGGCGACGCCGAGTTCTTTTTCCAGTGCGTCTAGCAGCGCCGGCGGCGCTTTTTCATCGATACCGACCGTGCGATCACCCTGAACGTTGGAATGGCCGCGTACCGGGCAAAGACCGGCACCGGGGCGGCCGATATTGCCGCGCAGCAACATGAAGTTGGTGATTTCGCGAACCATGATGACAGAGTGGCGATGCTGGGTGACGCCCATGGCCCAGGTGGCGATGACGGAGCCGGCATTCATGTAGATGCAGGCGGCTTCTTCGATTTCTGCGCGGGTGAGGCCGGACTGGTCGAGAATGCTTTCCCAGCTGGTTGCCTCGACGGCATCACGATAAGCCTCGAACTCGACCGCATGTTCGGCGATGAAGTCGTAATCGATGATGGCAGATTCTCCGGCAGTCCTTGCGGCGTCGTCGGCTGCAAAGATCGCCTTGCTCATGCCGCGC
>RCUH01001339.1_pt1 | contig 18688 bp, 18 predicted proteins | sample 2166191 | NCBI WGS metagenome assembly RCUH01 (sample SAMN09932848, study PRJNA488358) | compost metagenome | feature: garden; material: soil; isolation source: compost soil in an enriched community after 214 h of incubation | place: Germany: Experimental Botanical Garden Goettingen | collected...
ATCCCATTCTTCTTGGCTTCAGCAATAATGGGCTGCGTTAAGTGCTTCTGAGCACCTTCCGCTATCAGAATTTTGTTTATTGTGCGGCCGGCGCGCAGCGCCTCAAGCAGGGAATGCTTGCCACCAATCCAGTCTTCGTTGTTATTGTCCACCTGTATATCCTCCAGAGTAGGATTCCGAGGGGGCCTCGGGCTCCCATATATTTTTAATTTTCACAACCCTCCCAAACCCTCCCTTGCCTAAGGGAGGGCCCCAAGGGCTACGCCCTCTGGACACCCGGAATTAGAATAACGAGAGGTGTTTACAGAGGCGGGGTTTAGCCGGCTGGGTGGGAGGAGCGCTTGCCGTCCCTTGCGGGACCCGCTTAATTGCTGCGGTGTTTGGTGACCTGTTATCGTTGGCGGGATGCGCTGGGCTTTGAGCACCCGGGCGGCCTGCGAGCGGGGTTAGCCGCTTGCCGCCCCTTCGGGGGCCCGCTTCACTTTCGGCGCTCCTGCACGGGCGCGACTACTGCTGATTGTGCTGTACTGAGCGTTCGTGCTGGGACGCGCGCTCCCTTCGGGATTCGGCTTACGCTTGAGCGGTGCTTGGTGCTGCCCTTGCACTCTTCCTGTCCTTACGTGCTCGGCAGCGCTCTCCCTATGGGATTTGCTTAAGCTAGTGCAGAACCATAGGATTACTTCCCCCGCTTCTTCCTGTACTACGTGCTAGGAATCGCTCTCCCTGCGGGATTTGCTTACGACTGAGCGGAGCTAGTGCTGCTGCACTCTACCTGACCTTGCGTGCTCGACGTCGCTCTCCCTGCGGGACTCGGCTTACTTCCGTGCAAAGGGTGCTTGTCCCAGTTAAGACTTGGGGGCAGATACCATCAGATCAAGGCCACGGGTGATCAGATATATCATTCGGTCTTGTTCGCCGCCATAATACAAATAACCGATCAGTGCTTCGAACGCGGTGGCGTGACGATAATCGATTACGTTCGCGTTCTTCGGGACGCTGCCGGATTTGGCGTTGCGGCCCTGACGGACGACGTCGTGTTCCGTCTCGGTAAGCTCGGGCTCGATCAAAGAGAGCAGCGTGGCTTGGGCCTTGGCGGAGACGAACTTGGTCGACTGCACGTGCAGATGATGCGGACGCAGATTAGGACGCGAAATGACATACTGCCGGACCGCCACTTCGAAGATGGCATCGCCGATATAGGCAAGTGCCAAGGGAGGGAGCAGCCGGGCCGGCTTGGATGACAGGTAAGGGAACCAAAGCGGCGCCCCGGGGAGGCCGCCGCTGTTCATATCACCAGTACCTGTCATTTGCGACGCCACCGCATACCCTGCGGCGTATCCTCAAGCAGAATACCCTGGGCATCAAGCAGGTCCCGAATTTCATCGGCACGCGCCCAATTCTTGTTCTTCCGTGCTTCGGTGCGCTCAGTAATGAGACGCTCAACATCTTCTGAAGGAAGCTCTGCGCTCTCATCCGTATAGATTCGCAGGACTTTGTTCATTTCGTCGAACACTTGTTTTGCGGCAATCAGATCCGCGCTGTTCACAACCGCTTGCTTGAGCAAGCTGTTCACTTCGTTCACCCATTCAAATATGGCTGTGATCGCATCCGGTGTATTGAAATCATCCTGCATTTTATCGTGAAATAGCTGACGGATTTCAGCGAGCTTGGCAATCAACTCGGGTGATGCTTCACTGCCAGTGTCTCCAATTGCCTTAAGACGGTGATTCAAATTGACTACCGCATTTGCGATACGCTCTACACTTTTCTCAGCTTGTTCCATGGTCTCCTCCGAGAAGTTCAGTGGATTCCGATAGTGGCTGGAGAGCATAAAATAGCGGATTGCTTCTCGTTTGTACATATTCCGAAGGTCCTTGACGAGTACGCCATTGCCGAGGGACTTCGACATCTTTTCGCCGCTAATATTAATGAACCCGTTATGCATCCAGTAATTCGCCAGCGGTTTCCCGGTAACGGCTTCAGACTGGGCTACCTCGCACTCATGGTGAGGGAACTGCAGATCCTGTCCGCCCCCGTGGATATCCAGTGTATCACCGAGCAGCTCACGGGCCATCGCAGAGCATTCGATATGCCAGCCTGGTCTTCCATCGCCCCAGGGACTGGACCAATAAATTTCACCAGGCTTGGCCGCTTTCCAGAGGACGAAATCTTGCGGGTTCTCTTTACGCTCATCCACATTGATTCGAATACCGAATTGCAGTTCATCGATGTTCTGATGGGACAGCTTGCCGTATTCCTCAAATTTGCCAGTACGGTAAAAGACGTCGCCACCCTGCTCATAAGCGTACCCTCTGCGCTCAAGCTCCTTAATAAAATCGATAATCAAGGTCATATTCTCCGTAACTCGCGGATTGGAGGTCGCACGAGGAATCCCCAGTCCATCCAGATCCTTATAGTAAGCTTCAATAAATGTCTCTGCGACTTCAGGAACTGTCGTGCCCATCTCATCGGCTTTGCGGATCAGCTTATCGTCGACATCCGTAAAGTTCACGACAAAGTTCACGTCATATTCCAAAGCCTCCAAATAGCTGCGAACCACGTCAAAAAAGATAGCCGGACGCGCATTCCCAATATGAATATAACCGTAAACGGTAGGTCCGCATACATATACCTTAGCTTTGCCCGGCTCTTGGCTGACGAACCTTTCTTTCTTACGGGTTAGTGTATTGTAGATGTGAAGTGACATACTAACATCCTTTCATTTCTTAAGATACCGGGTGCCTACACCCGATCGCTTACCTATAAACTGTTAACTTACCCCTTGTCTCCGTGAGATAGGGCCTCCGCATGCAACTCTGCTCGTTCTTTTTTTAAATTTCTGAGTTCCTCTTGAAGCTCTTCGATCTCACGCTGGAGCACCCGCATCGTATCTACAACCGGATCGGGCAGTTGGTGGCTGAGCCGGTCCATACGCACGCCTCCCTGCTTAACCACTTTGCCCGGGATTCCTACAACGGTACTGTTCGGAGGCACCTCTTTAAGAACTACAGAGTTGGCTCCAATATTGCTCTGGGCTCCGACTGTAAAGGAACCTAGAATTTTGGCACCCGAACCTATAACAACATTATTGCCAATCGTGGGATGTCTCTTGCCTTTTTCTTTTCCGCTCCCGCCAAGAGTTACGCCTTGATAGATAACCACATCATCCCCGATTTCACAGGTTTCTCCAATGACAACGCCCATGCCGTGATCAATGAATAGCCGATTCCCTATCGTAGCCCCCGGGTGAATTTCAATACCGGTAAAGAAACGGCTAACCTGAGAAATGATACGAGCCACGGAGAACCACTTTCTCCGGTAAAAAGCATGAGCAATCCGATGGCTCCATATCGCATGCAGACCGGAATAGGTGAAGACGACTTCAAACCAGCCCCGTGCCGCGGGATCATTATCAAGCACTGCTCCAATATCTGATCTCATCTTCTTAAACATAAGTTATGCCCTCCTCCCCCGGTAAGTCCCTGTCTATACTAAAAAAGCGCCCCTGCAGCTTTCGCTGCAGAGACGCCTTACACGCGGTCCCACTCTGCTTAAATGCCGCAGTCTCTGCATAACAGAGTTCGGCATTTCTCTCAAACGTCCTTAACGGGGACGATACGGCAGAATCTACCCGCGCATTTGCGCGCTCAATTCCGCAGCTCCCGGGTGCATTTCCGCCGAATGTATTTAGATAACTCTCAGCCTGGCAGCCGCTGGCCACCGGTTATCTTCTCTGAAAAACACATCAATTAGCGTACTTCTCCCGATCTGTGCTTTTAGGTTGTAATCGAAGTTATAACTGTTCAATAGCTTTCTTCTATATTAACGAAAAGAAATCGAACTGACAAGAATGATTTGCTCTGTCTATGCTCCGCGAATCTGGGATTTAAGACGATCCAGTACACGATCCTTACCTAGAAGGTAAATGGTCTGGTTCAAATCACGTCCATGCATCTGACCGGTGAGGGCAACGCGGATAGGCATAAAGAGCTGTTTGCCTTTGTAACCTGTCTCTTTTTGAACTTCCTTAATCAGTACAGCCATGCTCGCAGCCGAGAACTCCGATGCTTGTTCAACTTTACTGAGGAAGGCCTGAAGTACCTCCGGCACCTGAGGTTCTGATAATATAACTGCAGCTTCGGCATCAAGCTCCAAATGTGTACGGAAGAACAGTTCCGACAGTTGAACGATATCGGAGGCCGACGTCATTTGCTCCTGATAGAGCGCGACGAGCGACTTGGCCCAGCTCAGCTGTTCATCTGTAAGCTCTGCCGGGAGACGGGACGCCTTCTGCAGCTGCGGAATCGCAAGTGTGGCGATCCGTTCCGGATCCGAGTTCTTAATGTAAGTGTTGTTAATATGAGCCAGCTTATTTGTATCAAAGACAGCCGGGCTCTTCGAAAGCCGGTTCGCATCAAAGATGGAGATGAGCTCCTCCTGGGAGAAAATCTCTTCTTCCCCTTCCGGTGACCAGCCGAGTAATGCGATAAAATTAAACATCGCTTCAGGCAGGTAGCCGAGCTGATCGTACTGCTCAATGAACTGAATCACCGATTCATCACGCTTACTCAGCTTCTTGTGATTCTCACCCACGATCAATGTCATGTGACCGAATTTTGGCGGCTCCCAGCCAAATGCTTCATAGATCATCAATTGACGCGGTGTGTTGGAAATATGGTCTTCCCCGCGAAGCACGTGGGAGATCTTCATGAGGTAATCGTCCAGAACAACGGCAAAGTTGTAAGTTGGAATGCCGTCTTTCTTCACAATTACGAAATCTCCGGATATATTTGACTCGAAGGAAATAGGTCCTTTTACCAGATCATCAAAAGTATAAGTCTTGTTCTCAGGAACACGGAATCTGATGCTTGCTACGCGCCCTTCAGCCTCGAATGCCTTCTGCTGCTCTTCAGTCAAGTCGCGGTGTCTGCCAGAATAGCGAGGTGTCTCCCCTTTGGCGATCTGCTCTTCCCTCTCCTGCTCAAGCTCTTCTTCCGTACAGTAGCAGCGGTAAGCCAGACCCTTGTCCAGCAGTTCCTGCCAATACTGACGATAGATATCCAGTCTTTCGGTCTGGCGATAAGGACCGTAATCTCCGCCAACATCTATACTCTCATCCCAATTGATCCCCAGCCATTTCAGGTACTTCAGCTGGCTTTCTTCCCCACCTTCAATATTGCGCTTTACATCGGTATCTTCAATACGAATAATAAATTTGCCACCTAGATTACGGGCGAACAAGTAGTTGAATAGAGCTGTTCTTGCATTACCAATATGTAAATGACCTGTTGGACTCGGCGCATACCGCACACGAACATCTGTCATTGAAATCCCCTCCGCGTACTATTTGTTATAATTTCCTCTTCCATCCGTATCTCACGATCATAGCACACCTTTAACAAGGCAGACAACACACTGAGCAGCAATTCCCTCGCCTCGTCCCGTGAAGCCCAGCTGCTCTGTTGTCGTTGCCTTCACATTGACTTGATCAGCCTGAGCATCGAGAGCAGAAGCAATCACCTCTACCATTTGAGGAATATACGGAGCCATCTTTGGACGCTGAGCGATAATCGTAGCATCAATATTCCCAAGCACATATCCTTTGTTCAGCGCTTTCTCCCAAACTTCCTTCAGCAGCTTCAGACTGTCTGCATCCTTGAAGTCCGGATCTGTATCGGGAAAATGCCGGCCGATATCCCCTTCCCCGATGGCCCCTAAGATGGCATCGCTGATCGCATGCAGCAGCACATCCGCGTCTGAGTGACCCAGAAGGCCTTTGTCATAAGGAATCGTCACTCCACCGATAATGCAGGGTCTTCCCTGGACCAGCTGGTGTACGTCAAATCCTTGCCCTACTCTAATCATGTCAACCTCTCCCCATTTTCTCTTTAGTCCTGATGAAATCGGCATAATCCAAGTCTTCAGGCGTGGTAATTTTGATGTTGCTGTAACTGCCTTCAACCACTTTGACAGCTACCCCTATCCGCTCAACCAGCATGGAATCATCGGTCCCGAGGAAGCCTTCCTCCATCGCCTTCTCGTGAGCGCGCTGCAGATCAGAATGCCGAAAAGCCTGCGGGGTTTGAATAGCCCACAAGCTGCGGCGATCAGGGGTTGAAGTCACATAGGCCTGATCATTCACCTGCTTGACGGTGTCCTTCACGGGCACAGCCAGGATCGAAGCTCCGTCCCGTCTGGCTGCCTCATAGCATGCCGTGACCTGAGCTTCGGTGACGAAGGGCCTTACCCCGTCATGGACGAGAACCCATTCGCAGTCCGTTTCAAGCAGTCCTTTATAAACCGAGTGCTGGCGCTCAGCCCCGCCCGGTATCACTTTTACTGTATGTTCCATTCCATACGCCTTGATCCAATCTTGGCATCTGGGCACATCCTGTTCTCCGGTTACAAGTACAATCTCCTTGATAAAAGGAAGCCGGTCAAACACTTCAAGCGTATGAACGAAGATGGGCTTGTCCTCGAGCAGCAAGTACTGCTTGCTCTCCTTCGTTCCCATCCGGGTCCCCCTGCCGGCAGCCACCACGATGACCGCTGCTTCCCGATTGTTAGATTCCACTGTCATCCCTGCCCCACAAGTATTATGGTAAGCTGCCTCATGCAGCCTTCCTCATCATACCGTGTTTACTGGGCTTTTTCCAACAGTTTTGGTTTGGCAAAAATCATCCGGCCCGCTGAAGTCTGCAGCACACTGGTCACGAGCACCTCAGTCACTGTACCAATGTAGTCTCTGCCTCCTTCGACCACAATCATCGTACCGTCATCGAGATAAGCTACGCCTTGTCCATGCTCCTTGCCATCCTTGATGACCTGCACCATAATCTCTTCACCAGGAAGGACGACCGGCTTAACCGCATTAGCCAGATCATTAATGTTCAGCACGGATACACCCTGGAGCTCACAGACCTTGTTCAGATTGAAGTCATTGGTTACGACTTTCCCCTGCAGAACTTTGGCGAGCTTGACCAGCTTGCTGTCCACTTCGGAAATATCCTCAAAGTCTCCTTCATAGATCAATACCTTAACATCGAGTTCCTTCTGAATTTTGTTCAGAATGTCAAGACCACGACGTCCACGGTTCCGCTTGAGCAGATCCGATGAATCCGCAATATGCTGCAGCTCCTCAAGTACGAACTCTGGAATGACGATGGTTCCCTCAATAAAGCCTGTTTTGCAAATATCGGCGATCCGTCCGTCTATAATGACACTGGTATCCAGAATTTTGTGCTCTTGTGTCCATGTCTCTTCTTCCCGGGCAGAGCCCCATTTCCCCGATTTCCAAAGAGAGGAGAGCTCATCCTTCTTCTCCATACCGACACGCAGACCCATATAACCGCAGAGCCAAGTGAATACTAGCTGAACAGCCTCTCTAAGGCTTCCTAGCCACGACAAACCGGGGTAGACCATTAACGAAAGAAGAAGTCCCGCAGTAAGACCTGCCGTACCCGCAGCCAAATCCCCCATAGGAATTTGGGTTAAAGCTTGAATCCCAGCACGAATTCGTCTAGACAAAGTCTCCGCAAATAATGAAAAGAGGAACATAAAGAGACTGGCGCTGAGCACTGCAAAAAGCAGATGTCCACCTAATGGGCCTATTCCATTCAGCAGATCTTGCATTGAAGCAGGCAGAAGATCAACCAAATTTTGTGATGTGTACCCGGACCAAGCCCCAATAAGACCCGCTAAAATTAGAAAAGTTCTCTTTAACATATGTTCCTTCACCTCCTTAGTTTTTTAATCTCGCTCTTTATCCAGTATGATCCATTTTTTGCAGAGGTAATCCAGTGAATGGAACTTTTTTTTCCCAGGCCTGGCACTGTGTTGAGTCTTCCCGGGCCCCTTGGCCATGCGATTTCAGCTTGAAAATGAATCGAACAGTGGACTATAATGAACTCAATTCATAAAATAAGGTGGATGGAAAATAATGAGCACACTTAGCTTACAGTCTTTTCAAGAACAAGTTTCCGAACTGCTTCTCCGTCACCGCAGTCTGCTGGATGTACTCTCTAAGAATGGTCAAAGCAATTCATCTGTCATTCGTTCGGTAACCAAGGCTGTAACCGAGTGCGGATGCATTGAACTTCATGCAACCAAGCAAACCTTTGAACCCAGCTTCAACCTGGAGCAGGCCAAAGAAGTTGTCGGCAAGCATGTTCAAGGTGAACTTTGCGAGAACTGTAAGGAAGCAATTAGCTCCGAGCTTGGGCGCAACTTGTTCTATATGTCCGCTCTTTGCAATCTGCTCGATATTAATATGGATGAAGTCGTGGAGAGAGAATCGAAGAAATGCTCTACGCTTGGGCTGTTCAACTTATCGTAAGCCTTTATAAAGAAAGCAAAAAGCACCGAATCCCGAAAGGGACTCCGTGCTTTTTTTATTTTATATGCATTTCACGCAGAATCAGATTAATGCTTAGAGCGATAAGGCTCTTCCGAAGAATGCGAATTCGGACCACGTTTGCCGAGCAATCTGTCAATATTTTGCTTAATACCATACAGAGCGTAAATGACAAGAGGGACAAAAATCAATTTGGTCAATTGATCCGGGAATCTGACAGCTACCACTACAGCAACCACTACGACCCAAGGAGCAAACCAAAGGGCCTTTCTCGGAAGTCCGATCTTCTTGAAATTCGGGTATCTAACGGAACTGACCATCAAATAAGAAAGCAAAAGCATCGCTATGATGAAATAAGGGGCTGTAATCTCTTTATGAAATAAGGACAGTGTAGCAAGCACGCTTCCTGCAGCGGGAATTGGAAGGCCAATGAAATAACCCGGAATGCCCGGCTTCACGTTGAACCTTGCCAAACGAAGTGCACCGCACATCGGGAAGATCGCAGTTACAATCCACGCCAGCGCTTCCGGCATGCTTTGAAAGGAAATCGTATACATCAATAGCGCAGGTGCGATTCCGAAGGAAATCACATCTGAGAGAGAATCGAGTTCTTTTCCAAATTCGCTTTGACAATTAAGGGCACGGGCAACGCGTCCATCCAGACCATCGAGCAGCATAGCAACAATAACCATAATGGCTGCCAAACTGTACTTCCCGTTAAATGCCAGCATAATCGCGACCATTCCGAGAAACAAGTTACCTAAGGTAAACATGTTCGGAATCGATTTAGTAATCATCTCTTCACCTCATATATATTATGCCTCAGGATCATCCTTTGATTGTATGGGAATTAGATTTGTCTGTCAATGAATACTTGTTCCTGAAGGCGTTTCAATCCATCCTTGATCGTACGTGCCCGAACCTCACCAATACCGTCCACTTCATCCAGTTCTTCTATGGAGGCTATCATAACCCCAGGCAGATGCTCGAACCGCTCAACGAGGTTATGGATAATGACATTCGGCAAGCGAGGGATCTTATTGAGCACACGGTAGCCCCGCGGAGAAATAAGCTCCTCGGAGGATGCGGCAGATGCAGGATAGCCGAGGAGGCGGGAAATATGGACAACGTCCAGCAGTTCTTCATCAGAAGAACGCTTAAGACCCATAATAAGCTCCCGGATGTATTCCTCGTGATCTTCACGAGCATAATCCTTATACAGCAGCCAAGCTTCCTCCTCCATATTGCTGACCAGCTCTTCCATCTGCATGCTGATCAGACGGCCTTCCGTACCCAGTTCATTAATGAACCGTTTAATTTCAAGCTTAATGCGGATAACCATTTCAACCCGTTGAATTACATTAATAACCTCAGGCAAAGTGACAAGCTCCTCGAATTCCGAGGCAGTCAAATTCGTAAGAGATTGATTTAGAACAGATCTGTATTTCTCAAGTGTTTGAATCGCTTGGTTCGCTTTGGTTAGAATAACGCCGATTTCCTTAAGTGCATAGCGCAGTCCACCTTGATAAAGCGTGATGATATTCCGCCGCTGTGAAATAGACACAACCAGCTTTCCGGTCTGCTTAGCGACCCGCTCTGCGGTGCGGTGACGGATACCTGTCTCTGCAGACGAGATGGAAGAGTCGGGAATAAGCTGGGTATTTGCATATAAGATCCGCTTCAAATCCTCGCTTAATATGATGGCTCCATCCATTTTGGCAAGCTCATACAAGTAGTTCGGAGAGAAGTCACAGTTAATGGAGAATCCTCCTTCAACCACTTCCATCACTTCCGGACTATATCCAACCACAATCAATCCACCAGTCTTGGCCCGCAGCACATTCTCAAGTCCGTCCCTGAATGCAGTCCCGGGTGCCACAAGCCTGAGCAAATCGTTCATTTTCTCCAGTTGGTTTGGTTCTTTCATCTTCAAGTGCCCCCTAATTTAACGCAACAGCTAATGCCTCTGCAACCGTATTTACTCCGATCAATTGAATTCCCTTTGGGCTCTTCCATCCCTTTAGGCTCTTCTCCGGGAGGATAACTCGTTTGAATCCTAACTTTTGCGCCTCTCTTACTCGCTGCTCTGCACGGGAGACTGCGCGGACTTCTCCAGTCAAGCCTACCTCCCCGAAGATCACGTCATCTGGCTTGGTAGGAATATCGCGGAAGCTGGATGCAATACTTACCGCAATGGCCAGATCCACTGCGGGCTCATCCAGACGTACACCGCCAGCTACGTTAACATAAGCATCTTGATTCTGGAGGAACATCCCCATTCTCTTCTCAAGGACGGCAATAATGAGATTCATTCGATGATGATCCACACCGGTTCCCATCCGTCTTGGCGAGGGGAAATGAGTCGAGGAGATCAGAGCCTGCAGTTCCACCAGCATCGGGCGGGTTCCCTCCATGCTAGCTACGACAGTGGAGCCTGCCACGCCAAGGGGACGCTCTGAAAGAAATAATTCTGAAGGGTTGACGACCTCCGTCAGTCCCACTTCATTCATTTCAAATATGCCGATTTCATTCGTCGAACCGAATCGGTTCTTAACTGCGCGAAGCAGGCGATAGGAATGATGGCGCTCACCTTCAAAATAAAGTACACAGTCCACCATATGCTCAAGTAACCTGGGACCCGCAATAGCCCCCTCCTTGGTAACGTGACCTACAAGAACGGTAGCAATCCCTTGCCCCTTCGCAATCCGCATGAATCTTGCCGTACACTCCCGAACCTGAGAGACACTTCCCGGAGCACTTGTCACTTCAGGCAAATATACGGTTTGAATCGAGTCAATGACCAAAAAGTCGGGGGATACACTTTCAATTGCCTCTTCAATACTGTCCATATTGCTCTCGCACAGCACGAAGAGCTCTGCGGATAGGGCGCCCAGACGCTCTGCACGAAGCTTGGTCTGCTTCACAGATTCCTCGCCCGAGATGTACAGAACCCGCAGTCCCGCTTTGGCCATCTCATATGAGGTCTGAAGCAAGAGCGTGGATTTGCCGATACCGGGATCTCCACCTACGAGAACAAGGGAGCCAGGAACCACTCCACCGCCAAGAACCCGGTTCAATTCTCCAATCCCCGTCTGAACACGCGGCTCCTTGCCGCTCTCTATATTAATTATGGGCTGGGCCTTTTCTTTAGTCTGAAAAAGTCCCGAGGTCAGCCCTTGGGTCTTAACCACTTTCTCGGTCTCCTCCACCATGGTATTCCAGCTGCTGCAGCCTGGACATTTGCCATACCATTTAGGGGATTCATAACCACATTCCGTACAATAGAACTTGGTCTTAATTTTGGCCATGTACCTCTCCTTAACCAGCCTGAGGATTTTCAAACGAAACTGCTTTATCGATACAACAATCAAAGTTTACCATTTATATTGTTTTATCGTAAAGTTTTAATGAAAATGTTAGAACAAACAGCAAGAGGCTGCGTCACTCGAACAAAGGTTCGAGCGGCATTCAGCCCCTTGACTATAACAATTATGCAATTTATACCGTTCAGTTAGGAGATAAAGTACCCGTTCTGTTCACGGTTAGTGCCCCGTTCTCTTCGTCAATAACGAGGGAATCACCTTTCTTCACCGTACCGGTTAAGAGCTCTTCGGACAACCGGTCTTCAATGTGCTTTTGAATCGCACGGCGCAGCGGACGTGCACCATAAGCTGGATCGAACCCTTCTTTAGCCAGGAATGCCTTCGCTTTGTCGGTAAGAAGGAAATCAACATCGTATTCACGCAGACGTCTGCGAAGCTCTTCGGACATGAGTGTAACAATCTCGGCAATATGCACTTCTTCCAGAGAGTGGAACACAATAGTCTCATCAATCCGGTTCAGGAATTCAGGACGGAAGCTCTTCTTAAGCTCTGCCATCACTTTGTCCTTCATCGTATTATAATTGGCCCCAGCATCGCTTACAGCGGTAAAACCGAGTGTAGTGTTCTTCTTGATCACATCAGCACCCACATTGGAGGTGAGAATGATCAGTGTATTGCGGAAGTCAACTACACGGCCTTTGGAGTCTGTAAGACGTCCATCTTCCAGTACTTGAAGCAGGATGTTGAACACCTCAGGATGAGCTTTCTCAATTTCGTCAAGCAGGACTACGGAATAAGGCTTCCGGCGAACTTTCTCCGTCAACTGACCGCCTTCTTCATAGCCTACATATCCTGGAGGAGCTCCGACCAGACGAGAAGTTGAATGCTTCTCCATATACTCGGACATGTCGATCCGAATAACCGCATTCTCATCCCCGAACATTGCCTCTGCGAGTGCGCGGGCAAGTTCTGTTTTACCTACGCCTGTTGGTCCCAGGAAGATAAACGAACCCATTGGACGTTTAGGATCCTTAAGTCCGGCACGTGCCCGGCGAATTGCCCGGCTGACCGCTTTTACAGCCTCATCCTGACCAATAACCCGTTCATGGAGAATTTGCTCCATATTAAGCAGACGTTCAGTCTCCTCTTCCTTCAGCTTGCTAACAGGGATTCCAGTCCAGCTTGCTACGACTTGTGCAATATCCTCCGGAGTTACTTCAGAATCGGTACGACCTTGTTTTTCTTTCCATTGATTCTTCGTTACATCAAGCTCTTCACGAATCTTCTGCTCCGTATCACGAAGGGCAGCAGCTTTTTCGAATTCCTGACTTTGAACAGCAGAATCCTTCTCCTTACGGATGTCATCCAGGCGATTCTCAAGCTGTTTGAGATTAGGCGGTACCGTATATGAGTTCAGCCTTACTTTGGAACCCGCCTCATCAATAAGGTCAATGGCTTTATCCGGCAGGAACCGGTCAGGGATATAACGATCAGAAAGTTTCACTGCCTGTTCGATAGCCTCATCCGTAATTTTTACCCGGTGATGGGCTTCATAGCGGTCACGAAGACCGTGCAGGATTTGGATTGCTTCCTCCGGAGATGGCTGATCCACTGTAATAGGCTGGAAGCGGCGCTCGAGCGCAGCGTCCTTCTCGATATATTTGCGATATTCGTCCAGTGTTGTTGCACCGATGCACTGAAGTTCGCCGCGGGCCAAAGCCGGTTTCAGAATATTGGAGGCGTCAATAGCGCCTTCAGCACCCCCTGCACCGATAAGGGTATGCAGCTCGTCAATGAACAAGATAATATTGCCTGCCTGGCGAATTTCGTCCATGATTTTCTTCAAACGGTCTTCAAACTCACCGCGATATTTGGTACCGGCAACTACTGAGCCCATATCAAGAGTCATTACTCTCTTGTCACGCAGCGTTTCTGGAATTTCGTTGTTAATAATCTTCTGGGCGAGGCCCTCGGCAATCGCCGTTTTACCTACCCCCGGTTCTCCGATCAGGACAGGGTTGTTCTTAGTCCGGCGGCTCAGCACTTGAATTACACGCTCAATTTCCTTGCTGCGTCCGATAACCGGGTCCAAGCTGCCTTCTTTGGCGATAGCCGTCAGGTCACGAGCCAAGCTGTCCAACGTTGGGGTATTCACATTTGCCGGAGCCCCATGATGGCTCGATACCGCTTCACTGCTTCCAAGCAGTTGCAGCACTTGCTGACGCGCTTTGTTAAGGCTGATTCCAAGATTGTTCAATACGCGGGCTGCAACGCCTTCTCCTTCACGGATAAGACCAAGCAGGATATGTTCAGTTCCCACATAGGTATGACCAAGCTTACGAGCTTCGTCCATGGATAGTTCGATAACTTTCTTGGCACGAGGCGTGTAAGCAATATTGGTTGGCTGCTCTTGACCGCGGCCAATCAAAGTCTCTACTTCATCTTGTATTTTCTCAAGTCCAAGACCTAGACCAATCAAGGCTTTAGCGGCAATGCCTTCCCCTTCACGAATAAGACCCAGCAGTATGTGTTCAGTACCAATGTTATTATGCCCCAAACGAACTGCTTCCTCTTGAGCCAAAGCCAGTACTTTCTGTGCGCGTTCCGTAAATCTTCCAAACATCATATCCCCTACACCTCCATGATTGGTAAAAATCTGGTTCTGCGATTAAACATTATTGCATTTATTTACCCAATTTCTCGCGAATGAGCTTGGCCCTGTACATATCCCGCTCAGCGTGATCCATGTGTTCATTGAATTTCTTCTGCAAAAATCCCGGCTGTGTCAGCACTGTAAGTTCATTTAGCTGCGGAGCGGACAGGTGATCAATCAGCCCCAGATCAATTCCGAGTCTGACATCGGACAATCGCTGAGCCGCTTCCTTGGAATCAATAATCGCTGCGTTGGACAAGATCCCGTAGGACCGCATTACCCTGTCAGTCATCCGCAGCCGCGACTCCATAAGCAACTTCTGCCTTGCCGTCTTCTCATGCTCGATAATCTGTAAGACTACACCATGCAGATTCTCAATGATTTCAGACTCACTTTGTCCCAGTGTAATCTGATTTGAGATTTGAAACAAGTTACCCATGGCCTCACTACCTTCGCCATATATCCCGCGAACCGTTAATCCAACCTGTGAGACCGCCGATAAAATCCGGTTGATCTGCTGCGTTAGCACTAAAGCGGGAAGGTGCATCATGACCGAAGCTCTAAGTCCAGTACCTACGTTAGTAGGACAACTGGTCAGATAACCTCTTTTATCGTCAAAAGCATAATCCACATGAGCTTCAAAGATATCATCCACGGCAGTGGCTCGCTCCCAAGCTTCTTGGACATGAAATCCCGGATACAAGCACTGAATACGCAGATGATCTTCTTCGTTGATCATAATGCTCAAACTTTCATCTTCACTGATGAGAACCGCGCCATTGCGCGATTCGGTAGCAAGATTAGGGCTGATCAAATGTTTCTCAACGAGAATTCTTCGGTCCAAATCATCCATCTCATCCAAGAGCAGGAAATGCAGCACTCCGTATTGACTCAAGCGTTCGTCTTCAAGGACGGCTTTGAGCCTTGTCAACACTTCTTCCGATTGCTGGTTCGTCGCCAGCATGGGAAAAGCAAGATGTTGAAGGTTCCGCGCAATCCGTACCCGGCTGCTGATGACAATATCGGATTCATATCCTCTATTTCTCATCCATTCACTGAGCGGCTGTTCTGTAAACCGGAGATTAGGCATAACGCATTCCTCCTACTCTGATGAAATGTCTTTCTCAAGTTCTCTAATCTGATCCCGAAGCTTGGCTGCCTTCTCAAATTCCTCTTCGACAATTTTTTGTTGAAGTTCCTGCCTGAGGCCTTCGATTTTGCGTTTAGCTTGAATATGGCTGCCTACTCGGACAGGCACTTTCCCCATATGGGTAGTGTTCCCATGTACTCTTTTGAAGAGCGGATCAAGTCGATCGTTAAAATATTTATAACAAGAGCTGCAACCGAACCGTCCCACTTTACTGAACTGGGAATAGGTCATTCCGCATTCCTTGCATTGAAGATTCTCTGTATTCTTGCCTACCAGTTGTCCCTTTCCACTTGGGCTAATATCCAGAAGACCGGACAACAAGCTGTGAATAGAAAAGCCTCCTGAGGTTCCAGGTATCATCTCGCCTTTTTCTCTCGCGCACGCTTCACAAATATGAAATTCCGTCTTCTCTCCATTTACAATTTTGGTGAAATGAAGCGAAGCCGGACGCTTACCGCATTCCTGACAAAGCACAAGATGTCCCTCCTTTGTTCCTGGCCTGATTATTTGACTAATAAAGAAATCAACATGGCCTTCATAATTCTGGCACGAATCTCATCCCGATAAGGCAGCTTAAGCGCCAAGACTTCCCTTGATGTCACTGACCTCATCAAATTCGCTTCACGCTCGGTAATGATCCGAGCCTCTACCAGTTGATAGATCAGCCCTTCCGCAGCAGCTTGACCCATTTCATTCCCAATGGTCTGATGCAGATGAGTATGCAGCGATGTTGGACCAGGTAGTTCAATCTTTCTTATCCTGACGTACCCGCCTCCGCCGCGCTTACTTTCTACAAGGTAACCTTTCTCCAAAGTAAACCGCGTACTGATTACGTAGTTAATCTGGGAAGGCACACAGGAGAATTTATCGGCTAAATCATTGCGCTGAATCTCAATGGTTCCTTCAGGACTTTCATGCATAATACTCTTGAGATATTTCTCAATAATATCGGAGATATTTCGCATTCACTCATCCCTCCACTGTTGAAGCGTTTAGCCATTACGAAACGGCAAAAATGATCTCCTGATAAAGTCAAACTGCAGTCAAATCCAATGACTGAACTTTTAACACATTGAATAATAAACCTGGTTAAAGAAATAATAGCTTTACTCTAAGTTGACTTTGACTTTCTTTGACCTTGAATTTATTATATCATATTTTCCTCATTTGCCAAGGGCCCTTTTTATATTTAGTCTAAAATCCGTTAGATATATAGACGCTCTTTACGTCAGGTCTTAAGCAAACCCTTTTTTACTCAGCTCTAGATATACTTTACCCATCCTACATCGTGTCCATTCGACCTTCCAGTTAATTTGCATAGTCATTATTCCTCACTTTACAACCTGTTTAACTTGTAGCCACTCACGCCGATAAAATAAACCTATCGGTAACCCCTTGTATTATTTATGTAATAAAATCTAACATATCCGTTGCTAAATCGTGTTATTTTCATTTATACTTCCGTAAATAAGTTACCTATTTGTTATATTTACTTACATCAAATGAAGAGGAGGGCTGGATTTGTTGATTTCTTACTTTGGAGAGCTGCTTATTTGCTGAATTTATAACAGACTATGATACTTACATAAGTGAAAGGGGATCAACTTTTATGAACTACAAAAAATTCTTTGCTGTATCACTATTAACAGGAGCCTTATTTAGTACATCACTTCTTACTGGATTGTATACCCCCACTACTCAAGCCGCCGAATTCGTAACTACAGGCAAGGTTATAGCTGTAAATTCTGTATCTGCAGCCCCTTCCATCACTAAGACTCTGCCTAATATCAAAATTCTGGCCACCGGTGGAACTATAGCCGGGTCATCCGCCTCAAACACCGATACAACGGGTTATAAGGCAGGATCACTGGGTGTCGATACACTCATTAATGCAGTTCCAGAAATGAAAAGTGTTGCTAATGTAAGCGGGGAACAAATTGCCAACGTAGGTAGTCCGGATATTACCAATGAAATTCTATTGAAGCTGGCAAAACGTGTAAACGAACTACTTACTCGGAATGATGTTGACGGCATCGTAATTACTCATGGAACAGACACTCTTGAAGAAACGGCCTACTTTCTGAATCTTGTTACCAAAAGTGATAAGCCCGTTGTCGTAGTAGGGTCAATGAGACCTGCCACCGCGATTAGCGCTGATGGTCCTTTTAACCTGTATAATGCTGTAAAGGTCGCCGCCGACAAACAGTCGATCGGAAAAGGTGTCCTCGTCATGCTTAATGACCGCATCGGCGCTGCTCGTTATATCACCAAGACCAACACTACCGCTGTAGATACATTCAAATCCCCGGAACAGGGCTATCTTGGTGCTGTAGTTGGCGATAAAGTGTACTATTATAACGAACCAACCCGTAAACATACGACAAGTACCCCGTTCGACATTTCCAAGCTCGACAAGCTTCCTCAGGTTGATGTCCTATATGAATATGAGAATAACGGCAGATGCTTATATGATGCGGCTGTGACTGCTGGTGCCAAAGGAATTGTCGTCGCCGGTTCTGGTGACGGTTCGCTATCCAGCGCTTCTGAGGCCGGAGCCATTGATGCCGGGAAAAAGGGCGTCCTCATCGTCCGTTCAACGCGGGTTGGGAGTGGGACAGTCGCTCCTTCATCCGGAGACGCTAAAAATAACTTCGTGTCCTCAGATTCACTAAATCCACAGAAGTCACGTATTCTCCTTATGCTGGCTTTAACTCTAACCAATGATGTCAACAAAATCCAAACTTTCTTTAATGAATATTAATAGGATTAATATCCCTCCTCGATCTTCAGAAACTAATAAAGAACCGTCAGAGATCTCTGACGGTTCTTTGCTCGATTTCAATTAGTCTCCTTCTTTTTCCTGGGGAACATCATATTTATTCATATGTGCAGTAATGGCCTCCACAGCCTCGTTAACATCGGTTGTAGCAGGGACTGCCTTAACTTCATCCTCTGTTTTGTCCAAAAAATTCTGATGATCCGCACGGATCGCTTCAATTTTGTTGCTCATCTGAAATCAACCTCCTAAATTTAAAAATGCCCTCTTATTGTTTCAGAATTAGCTGTATCTATACCCTAATTGAACTACCTTATAGTTGAAAAAATTTAACGCACAAAAAAAGCCTTATCGATTATTCGATAAGGCTTACTTTTCGCTTGGCGGCGTCCTACTCTCCCAGGACCCTGCGGTCCAAGTACCATCGGCGCTG
>RCUH01001350.1_pt1 | contig 18459 bp, 13 predicted proteins | sample 2166191 | NCBI WGS metagenome assembly RCUH01 (sample SAMN09932848, study PRJNA488358) | compost metagenome | feature: garden; material: soil; isolation source: compost soil in an enriched community after 214 h of incubation | place: Germany: Experimental Botanical Garden Goettingen | collected...
CTGGCGAATATTGCTCCGCTGCCGCCGCTTGAAGCCGTAGATGCGCCAACCGGAATAAATGGCGTTACCGCCGCCCCCGTGCTGGCGCCCCTCCAGCTGGCGGGGGCCGTGGTTGCCCCTCCCAGCAGCGAGGCCAGCCACCTGACCGAGCAGATCGACGGCAAGACCTTCTTTGGCATGAGATTCACCTACCGAATCACCCCTCAGCTTGCCCAGACATTCCAGATCCCTCCCCTGCGGTTCCAGGTTCAGCCCGGGCAGGGCACAGGGCCGGTCAGCCTCGGCAGCCCCGCCCTGAGCTTCCAGGCCAGGGCCCTGCCTCATGCAGGCAAGACGCCCCAGCTGATCGCCAACGGGGTGCGCTTCACCCAGCAGATCCAGCGCTCTCACACGCCGTTGCGGGTGGGTGACAGCGTGCAGCGTCAGCTGCGCATCGAAGCAGAGGGGGCCCAGGCCATGTTGCTGCCGGAGCCGCACTTCGCGGCGGTGAAGGGGCTCAGGCGTTATGTGCAGACCCCCAGTGTCATGGCCATGGACGACGGCCGCGGGACCACCACCGGGGGCGTGCGCGAGGACAAGGTCAGCTATGTGATAGAGCAGAGCGGCCACTTCACCCTGCCCCCCATCCGGCTCACCTGGTGGGATGCAGGCAGCGGTCAGTCCCGGGAGCTGACGGTCCCCGAGGTCGCGCTGAGCGCGGCGGCAGGCACCTATCAGGCTCCCTTCTCCATCAGCGAGGATCTGCACGCCCTGGGACAACAGGCCCGCATCACTCTGGCCGGGAAGGGAGTGCTGCTGATTGGCTTAGGGCTGATGGCGGTCGCCCTCCTCTGGCTGGTGCGGCCCCGGCTGCATGCCTTGTGGCGCCGCCTCCAGCGGTGGCGAACAAACCGCCGGCTCGCCTGGCTCGACTCCCCCGACTACGCACTGCGCCTCGCGCGTAGCCAGTTGCACCAGCAACCTACCGAGCTGGGCGGCCTCTATCTCTGGGTGAGGCGGCGTAGCGGGCGGCTTGCCATTGCCCCCTTGCTGCAAACCGGCCAGACGAGTCTCCCCCAGCCTGTGCTGGCCTTTTTCAGACTCAAATATGGCCTTAAAAATACTTCGGAACAGGATGCCCCCACCGGCCTCGCCGAGGAGATAGTGCCGGCCCTCGAAGGGGCCATGATGGAAGCAACCGATAGCCGATCCCGACCCCATGCCTTGCAACCACTGAATCCAGGGCTGGATGAACCGGATCATCGTCGTCATACAAGGAGGTCATAATGCGTCATCCCCCCATGCTGTCGTTCCTGCGCTGGTGTGCCTTGCTGCTGCTCGCACTGCCCTTGCTGGCACGGGCCGCCGATCCGCTCCCCTCCTGGCAGGATGGCCCCTCTCGCCAGGCCATCGAGGCCTTCGTCACCGCGGTGACGACGGAAGGGGGCAAGGATTATGTGGCCCCCGCCGAGCGGATCGCCGTGTTCGACAATGACGGCACCCTGTGGAGCGAGCAGCCAGCCTATTTCCAGCTGCTCTTTGCCCTGTCCGAGCTCAAGCGGATGGCACCGGAGCACCCTGAATGGAAACAACAGCAGCCCTTCAAGGCCGCTCTGGAGGGCGATCAGCAGACCCTGGCCAAGAGCGGCATGGCGGGCCTGCTGCAGATAGTGCTCGCCACCCATAGCGACATGAGCTCGGCGCAGTTCATTCAGAATGCCCGGCATTGGCTCGATACCGCCCGCCACCCCACCACGGGGCGCCGCTTCACCGAGATGGTGTTCCAGCCGATGCTGGAGCTGCTCGATTACCTGCGGGCCAATGGCTTCAAGACCTACATAGTGTCAGGGGGCGAGGTGGTCTTCATGCGCGCCTTCGCCGAGAAGGTGTACGGCATTCCCCCCGAGCAGGTGATAGGCACCACCCTCGGCAGCCGCTTCGAGGACAAGGCGGGGCGTCTCAGCATCCAGCGCCTGCCCAAGCTGGTGCACAACGACGATGGTGTGGGCAAGCCGGAGAGCATAGACAGCATCATAGGTCGCCGCCCCATCTTCGCCTTTGGCAACTCGGACGGCGACTTGCAGATGCTGCAATGGACCATGGCGGGGGCAGGCAAGCGCTTCGCCGGTCTGGTGCATCACACCGATGCCAAACGTGAATGGGCCTATGACAGGAACAGCAAGATAGGACGCCTGGACAAGGCGTTGAGTGCAGCGAACAGGGGTAACTGGACCGTCGTGGACATGGCCAAAGAGTGGCGCCGTGTCTACCCGTTCGAGTCGCTCAGGTAGAGTAAGGAAGTGCAAGTAGAGAAGGACCGCAGGATGTCTCGGGATGACGCACCGTCATCGGCTTTCCGGCACTCGCCGTCGCGGACAAGGACTGTAGCGTGATACGGAGAAACAACTATGACATTTGCAAGAAAATGGATGCCCGGGCTGGCACTGTCCATAGCGACGGCCCTGGGGGCCTCGGCCGCCATGGCGGCAGACAAACCCAACATCCTGGTGATCTTCGGTGACGACGTTGGCCAGACCAACATCAGCGCCTATGGCAAGGGGGTCGTCGGGTATCAGACCCCCAACATCGACCGCATCGCCAAGGAAGGCATGATGTTCACCGACTATTACGCGGAGAACAGCTGCACGGCGGGACGCTCGACCTTCATCACGGGCCAGGCCATATTGCGAACCGGTCTGTCCAAGGTGGGCATGCCCGGTGTACCTGTCGGGCTGCAGGCCCGTGATGTCACCATAGCCCAGGCGCTGAAGTCCCACGGCTACGCCACCGGCCAGTTCGGCAAGAACCACCTGGGGGATCGTGACGAGTACCTGCCCAGCAACCACGGCTTCGACGAGTTCTTCGGCAATCTCTACCACTTGAATGCGGAAGAGGAACCCGAGCGCCCCTTCTGGCCCAAGGATGATACCGAGTTCACCAAGGCCGCAACACCGCGCGGGGTCATCCACTCCACCGCGGATGGCAAGATCGAGGACACGGGCCCGCTCAACAGCAAACGCATGGAGACCATAGACGACGAGACCACCCAGGCCGCCATCAACTTCATGGAGAAACAGGTCAAGGCCGACAAGCCCTTCTTCGTCTGGATGAACACCACCCGCATGCACGCCTTCACCCATGTTCGCCCATCCATGCAGGGCCAGAGCGGCATGCCGGGCAACGACTATGCCGATGGCATGATCGAGCACGATGGTCATGTGGGCAAGATCCTCAAGGCGGTGGACGACCTGAAGATCGCGGACAACACCATAGTGGTTTATTCCACCGACAACGGGCCCAATCAGTGGTCCTGGCCAGATGCCGCCACCACGCCGTTCCGCAACGAGAAGAACTCCAACTGGGAAGGGGCCTACCGGGTACCCGCCATGGTGCGCTGGCCGGGCCACATCAAGCCGGATGTCATCTCTACCGAGATGTTCTCCGGTCTTGACTGGTTCCCGACCCTGCTGGCCGCCGTGGGTGACACCGACATCAAGGAGAGACTGCTCAAGGGCACCGATCTCGGTGGCAAGAACTTCAAGGTACACCTCGACGGTTACAACCAGCTCGACCTGCTGACCGGCAAGGCCGACAAGAGCGCCCGCAAGGAGTTCTACTACTTCAACGATGATGCAGAGCTGGTGGGCATGCGTTTCGACAACTGGAAGATCGTCTGGTGCGAACAGCGTGCACCGGGTGGCCTGCAGGTCTGGAGCGAGCCTTTCGTCTGCCTGCGGGTACCCAAGCTGTTCAACCTGCGTATGGATCCGTACGAGCGGGCTGATGTGGTCTCCGATCAGTACTATGACTGGCTGACCAAGAATGACTACCTGCTGTTCCAGGGCACCCAGAAGGCTGCCAAGTTCCTGCAGACCTTCGTGGACTACCCGCCCAGCCAGCGTCCGGCCAGCTTCAGCATCGACCAGATCCGCGCCGATGTTGACAAGAAAATAGAAGAAAAAATGAACCAAAAACAATAAGTATCGTGCCTGGTGCCCGCTTTGGCGGGCACCTCTTTATCTCTTCTGTTCGTGCGGATAGTCCCGCCAGATAAGGCTCATTCGATGTCCAAAGCCGCTCACTCCCCCGTTGCCAACCGCAGTGACAAGGTGGAGGCACCCTACCGTCAACGGGTCTCTTTGAAGATGCTGCTTCCCGCCGCTCTCCTGTTCGCCTCCGGCGGTGCGGCCTTGATTTACCAGGTGCTCTGGGTCAAACAACTTTCTTTGGTGGTGGGGGTGGAGGTCTATGCCGTCACCACCGGCATCAGTGCCTTTTTTGCCGGGCTTGCCCTCGGCGGTCTCTATTTCGGTCGCAGAGCCGACCGGCTACAGGATCCGGTGCGCCTCTACGCCTGGCTCGAGCTGGCCGTGGCACTGCTCGGCGTTGGGGCCACCTTGGCCCTCTCCCACGTGGCCGAGCCGTTCGCTCGTCTGGAGGCCAGTCTGGGCCTGCTCGCCTGGGTGCTGCCCTTCGTGCTGGTCGGCCTGCCCGCCGTGCTGATGGGGGGAACCCTGCCGGTCCTGGTGCGGGCCCTGAGCCCTGCCAGTGACAGGGTGGCGAGCGCCGGGGGCAGCCTCTATGCGGCCAACACCGCAGGTGCCATTCTCGGCACCCTGCTGACCGCCTTCCTGCTGCTGCCCCAGCTCGGTGTCCATGGCAGCGCCTTCGCCGCCGCCACCCTGAATCTGCTGGCCGCCCTGGGGGCCTGGCTCTGGTGTCGCAAGGAGCGCACGCCCCTGGCCGTCGCCCCGCCCCAGGACAGTCCCTTCCCCCGGGCCAGAGTGGCCGTCGCCCTTTATTGCGTGGCCGGGGGCATAGCCCTGGGCTACGAGGTGGTCTGGAGCCAGTCCATAGTGCAGTTCATGAGCACCCGCACCTTTGCGTTCGCCGTGGTTCTGGCCACCTATCTCACCGGCCTGATGCTCGGCAGCGCACTCTATGCGAGACGCGCCGAGCGCATCCAGAACCCCTGGGGCCTGTTTGGTCTGCTGATCACCGCGGCCGGCCTGCTGGCGCTGTTGCAGGTGGCGGGCCTCGGCCGCTGGCTAGTGATGGCCCAATCCCAGATGGAGCTCTGGACCCTGCAAGTGACCGGCAACGAGCTGGCCGGCATGTGTGCCCGCTTCCTCACCGTGGCCCTCTCCACCGTCTTCCTCCCCACCACACTGCTCGGCGCCGCCTTTCCACTGGCCCTGCGGCTGGCGGCCACCAGCTCGCAGATAGGGCGGGACGTGGGCACACTGGTGGCCCTCAATACCCTGGGGGGCATCGCAGGGGTGGCCCTGACCGGCTTCCTGCTCATCCCGAGCCTTGGCCTGGTGCGCACCCTGGCACTCCTGGCCGTGCTGGCGGCCCTGCTTGGCTGCATTGCGACCTGGCAGAGCCCGGCTCCTCGCCGCTACCTGGCCGGGGCCACGTTTGCCATGACGCTGATGACGCTCCTCCTCGGCGCGCTCACACCACCACAGCGGCTGGCCGAGCTGTTGCCCGGGGCCAGAAGCGGACATCTTGCCTACTACCATGAGGGCAAGGGGGGCACTGTGGCCGTCGTCACCCAGGGAAAGGGGGATCGCCGCTTCCAGCGTCTCTACATTCAGGGGGTCTCGAACACAGGGGATGCCATGCCTTCGCTGCGCTACATGCGGCTGCAAGCCTTGCTGCCGCTGCTGATCCACGGCCAGCGTCCGGATTCTGCCCTGGTCATCGGGTTTGGCACCGGCATCACGGCCGGCGCCATGTTGCGCGACCCCGGTCTGACCCGCCCCGTGGTGGCCGAGCTGCTGCCGGAGGTGCTGGAAGCCGCCCCCCTCTTCAAGGGCAACTACGATGCCGTGCACGATCCGCGCCTCGACATCAGGTTGCGGGACGGGCGACGGGAGCTGCTGCGCAGCGACGAGCAGTACGATCTCATCACCCTGGAGCCGCCGCCGCCCTCGGCGGCCGGGGTGGTAAACCTCTACTCCCGTGACTTCTATCAGCTGGCCGCCCGGCGCCTGCATCGGGGAGGCATGGTGGCCCAGTGGTTGCCGCTGCCCACCCAGAACAGCGAGGAGAGCCGCTCCCTGGTGCGCAGCTTCGTGGAGGTCTTCCCTCACGCCACCCTGTGGACGACCGAGTTTCACGAGATGTTGTTGATAGGATCCCTCGACCCGCTGGCGCTGGATGTCCCCCGGATAAGGGAGCGCTTCGCCGAGCCCGCGGTGGCCACTGCTCTGGCCGAGGTCGGCATAGACACACCAGCCGCCCTGCTGGCCACCTGGGTCACTGACAGGGAGGGGTTGCTGCGCTTTGCTGGCGATGCCCTGCCGGTGACCGATGACTGGCCCCGCATCGAATACGCCCCCTGGGTCAGACGAAACGAAATAACCCGGGTGCTGCCCGAACTGCTGGCGCTGCGCTCACCGCCCCCGCTCCGGCAGGCGGATGCGGCCTTCAGGGGGGAGGTTGAACGCCAGTGGCAGTCGCTGGATCACTTCTACTCGGTGGCCTTCTATGCCTATCTGGGGGATAGGGACGCCTGGGCTCGCGGGGTCGGCCAGATGACCTCAGAGGAGCGGGCCAACCCCTACTACCGCTGGTTTATCGGTCACTGACCCACCAGGCCAGTCCGTCGGGCTGGCCTGCTCCTGGGGGTGCTTGAGACTGCCTCTGCGCTGCAGGTAGTGGGGCGATTCAGGGATCAACACCATACAATGTTGTCGCACGCCATAAACAGCACATAAACAAAAAACCCAACCTGTTTGACAGATTGGGTTTGATAAATGGCGGAGAGACAGGGATTCGAACCCTGGGTGGCATTGCTGCCACAATTGATTTCGAGTCAATCCCGTTCGGCCACTCCGGCATCTCTCCGCGGGCCCTCATATTGACCCAACCCGAGTCGGGAAATCAACGTAAATCTCGTTGCAGATCAGACGACTGGCTATTAAACCGTCAGCCTGTGCCGACTCCCCCTCCCCTTGTCAGGCACAAGCTTGCTTGCCGACGTGCGGCGCCAAGGTGTCAGACATGGTCTCAGGGCCGACCACCCCGGAGCCGATTCAGGCTTATCCGCCTTTCCCCGACAAACCGGGGGCTGAGGGCCGAAAATCCCCCTCAACCTGCCTCAATCCGGCCCGGGAGAAGGGTGGTCCGGCGCTGGTAATCCCCGGTCGATTGGTTGACAATCTCCGCTCATTTTTGGGGAGGGAAGCGCTTCCCTCGAGAACTGCCGATAGGAAACACCATGCGCAATACCCGTATCGTCTCACTGCTGCTGGCCGTTGCCAGCCTCTGGACCACGCCGGCCTGGTCGAAAACCTATCCGCTTCCGCCAGCGGACAGCCGTCTCATCGGTGAGCTGGAAGACTACATAGTCCAACCTGGCGATCATCTGGAGCTGGTTGGCAAACATACCCAGATTGGCTTTTTGGCGCTGCTCGAGGCAAATCCGGGGGTAGATCCCTATTTGCCCACCCCAGGCACCCGGCTGACCCTGCCGACCCAGATGCTGCTGCCCGATGTGCCGCGGGAGGGCATCGTCATCAACCTGCCGGAGCTGCGGCTCTATTACTTCCCCAAGGACAAGGCGGAAGTAATGGTGCTACCCATCGGCATAGGTGACATAGGCCGCGAGACCCCTGAGATGACCACCACAGTCATCGCGAAGAATCCGAACCCGACCTGGGTACCCGGCCCCATGGTGCGCAAGTCCTGGCTGGAGCAAAAGGGCATAGACCTGCCGGCCGTGGTGCCCCCGGGCCCGGACAATCCCCTCGGCAAGTTCGCCATGCGCCTGGGCTATGGCAACAAGGACTACCTCATTCACGGCACCAACAAGGAGTTCGGGGTCGGTCTGCGGGTCAGCGCGGGCTGCATCCGGCTGCGCCCGGACGACATAGAGACCTTGTTCAGCCTGGTGCCTGTCGGTACCCGGGTCCAGGTGATCAACCAGCCGGTCAAGACGGCGCTGGAGCCGGATGGTCGCCGCTGGCTGGAGGTGCACTCCCCCCTCTCCCGCACCGAGGAGGAGATGTCCGAGGGTGCCCCGCTGGTGCTCTCCCCCGAGGTCGAGCAGTTCATCGCGGCCCCCGAGATAGATGGCTCCCGGGTGACTGCCCTGCTCGACGACAAGAACGGGCTGCCCCGCCCCATCAGCGGCTAAGACTCTCCCGGAGATCACCATGACGAGATGCGGCCTTCCCCTGCTGGCGCTCCTGTTGACCCTGCTGCCGGGCTCAGCGGCGTTGGCGGACATACTGTGGATGCAGAACGGCGATCGCCTGACCGGCACCATAGAAGAGATCACGAACGAGCAGATCCGCATCAAGCCATCCTACAGCAAGGCCCTGACCGTCCAGCGCCATGCCATCAAGCGCTGGCGCCTGGACAAACAGGAGAAGCCCAAGCCCCTGACCAAGACGGGGATACCCTTGCTGGACTCCCCTGACGAAGTGAATGCCTGGCTCCTGACCGGTACCAGCGACCTGAACATCAAGCTCAAGGAGAACACCAAGAAGACCAACAACGTCAACCTCAAGGTCTCCACCGAGCTGGCCAATCTGGACTGGCGTTACAGCCTGGATGGCGAATATATCTACGAGACGGCAAACAACATCACCGACAGCCACGAATACAAGCTCAAGCCCAAGCTCGACTTCTTCTTCGACGACCACTGGTTCCTGAGCTCCTCCATCGACATCGACTACAACCTGATCGAGGCCGGATACCTTGAAATAGACTATGCCTCCGGCCCCGGCTACCGCTTCTGGAATGACAAGCGACGCCGCCTGGAGCTTATTAGCCAGCTGGGTCTGGAGCGGGCCTACTTCACCCCTGATGTGTGGAGCAACTCGGATCTGTTCAACGAGCGGATCATCAACTACCCCTTCCTCAGCCTGGGGTGGGACTATCGCCAGCCCCTCGAGCTGTGGCAGGAGAAGTTTGAACTCTTCAGCAAGGGGCGCTATGAGAAGTTCATCGACCAGCCCTCACCCTATCTGACCAGACGGCAGTCCATCAGTGGCAGCCTGGGGCTTCGTTACTATTTCAACGATCACCTGCGCCTCTCCTGGTCGAGCGAGCTGGATTGGGACGACGCCTGGCTCGACTATCAGGACGCAAGGACCAGCCTGAGCGAGAAGGAGTGGCGCCATATCATCACCCTGGGCGCCAGCTTCTAGGAACCCGGAAACGACACAGGCCCACCGAAGTGGGCCTGTGTGTATCGCCATGAGGGACGGGCGTCAGAAATAGATACGGGTGACCGACTCGATGACGCAGCCAGGGCGGCGGATCCCCTCGATCTCTATCTTGATCTCCTTGAGCAGCTCGAGCCCACCCTTGATGGGGGTCACTCTGGACAGCCTGGTACGGGCGCGGATGTTGCTGTCCACCTTGATGGGATACGGGAAGCGAACCTGTTCCAGACCGAAGTTCACCACCATACGGGCACTCGGGAATTCCGGCGTCGCCTCGTCCACCGAGCCGGTGAGCTGGGGCAGCAGGGCCAGAGTCAGGAAACCGTGGGCAATGGTGGTCTTGAACGGCGACTCGGCCGCCGCACGCTCGGGATCGGTGTGGATCCACTGATGGTCCCCGGTCACCGCCGCGAACTGATCGATCAACCCTTGGCTTATCTGCAACCACTCACCCACATGGGTCTCTTCCCCGATCCGGGCCTGCAGCTCGGCATAGAGGGTGGCGGCTTCGCCACTCAGCTCCACCGCATTCTCTTCGATCAGGGTCGGCTGGCTATTGACCGCCTGAGCCTGGGATGCGCGCTGCTGCCGCACCTGCGACTGCTCCGCCTGGAGATCCAGCACCCGTCCCAGCAAAGGGTGAAGGTGTGCCTTTTGCTGAAACTCACGCCAGTAGTCACGGATCGCCGGAGAGAGCCAATCCTTGAGCTCAAAGGGGTGCTGCGCCAGGATTTCGCGCTTGTGCTTCAGAAAATCGACAACTTTCATGTACCGATCCCTATTCGATTCAAAGCCTGTAAAGAGGTCTAACCAGTCCCATTTTATGAAAGTTTCACAGGTAAGTACAAAAAAATCTCGGCGTACAACTGTACCGGGGATGAAAGTGGTCACTAACACGCAGGGAAAAACGGGCAGGCACAAAGCAGAAAAACGATTGCAGCAAGGGGAACGGGACGGAAAACCTCGGGGCTGGCAAAGGGCGTGGTTCGGGGTGTTTTTGCTCTCAACACCCCCTTTCACTCAGCGGCCGGGGGCAGACCACCAGGCGGTTCGGCTCGCCTCGTCCAGGAAGCTCCAGGCCAGGATCCGGCTCACCTTGTTGCCCTGCGCCATGTCGATCACCCTGACATCCTGCGCCCCCACCCGAGCCAGCGCCTTTCGTGCGGCAGGCAGATTCTCTTTTTTCGACACCAGCGAGCTGAACCAGAGGCACTGGCCTGAAAACTCCTTGCTCTGCTCTATCATGCCGGTCAGAAACGCCGCCTCGCCGCCCTCGCACCAGAGCTCCGCCTTCTGTCCGCCGAAGTTGAGCACGGGAGTCCCTGTCAGCGCCTTGCCGAGGTTGCGCAGCTTGCGCTCAGTCCCCTTGCTCGCCTCCGCCAGAGAGGCGTGGAACGGCGGGTTGCACAGGGTCAGGGCGAAGCGCTCCTTCGGCCCCAGGATGCCGCGAAAGATCTGCTTGGGGTTGTCCTGATGGCGGCACGCTATCTGGCTGCCCAGGCCATTGCTCGCCGCCAGCAGGGTCGCCGCCTTGACCGACACGGGGTCGATGTCCGACCCCACGAAGCGCCAGCCATACTCACGGGCCCCCAGCAGGGGATAGATGCAGTTTGCCCCGACACCTATGTCCAGCACCCGCACCCCCTTGCCCCTTGGCACCTCCCCCGCACTCTCGGCCAGCAGATCCGCCACCCGATGCAGGTAATCGACCCGGCCCGGAATGGGCGGACACAGGTAGCCCGGCGGCAGATCCCAGTGCTGGATGCCGTAGTGCAACGCCAGCAGGGCCCGGTTGAGCGCCTTGACGGCGGCCGGATCGGCGAAATCCAGAGTCCGGGTGCCATGCTCGTTGACGAACACGAAGGGCAGCAGCTCGGGAGTACGCTGACAGAGGGCGTCAAAATCGTAAGGGGTCTGGTGGCGATTGCGCGGGTGCAATCCGGATTTGTGCTGGGTCTTCATGCTGGGCCTGCCGAGGATCGAGGGGGCCACACTATAGAGAGTCGGCCAAGGAAAGTCTAAACGAGGGCCATAAAAAAACCGGGCTTCGTGGAGCCCGGTTCAAGTGAGGTTGGAAAAACAGTCCGTACTGCGAGCCGTTTGTCCAGCCTGACTCAGATCTCGATCCGGCGTGCCTGCCAGAACTTGCTGCGCCAATAGGAGTTGTCTAGCTTGGAGCGGGTCACCCCGGCGCGGGTGGAGGCGTGGATGAATTCACCGTTGCCGACATAGATGCCTACATGATTGAGGCGGCGGTTGATCTTGAAGAAGACCAGATCCCCTTCCACCAGATCCTGCTTGGAAACGCGGGTGCCTTCATGAACCTGGGAGCGGGTATCGCGGGGCAATTCGATGCCGACGGCATTGCGGAACACTTCACGGGCGAAGGCGGAGCAATCTATGCCTCGCTGGCTGCTGCCCCCCATGCGGTAAGGGACGCCACGCCACTCTTTGTATACGGTCAGGATTTCGTTGACATCTGGTGTGGGTGAAACTTCGGGTTCAATCACGGGTTCCATCATGGAAACCTCGATCTTGCTCGCGACCTCGGTCTGGGGTGCAGAAGCACAACCCACCATTCCGAGCGCGACCAGCAGTAGCATCAGGTGGCGCAATCCTTTATCCCCGCAAATAGAGTGAAACTTGTTAAAATGCAGCCCGACAGGGCAATTTATAAGGCAACAGCACCCGACTATATCCAAGAATTCTATCGAGGCAAGCGAAAATCCCTATCGACCTCACATTTTTGCAAGGAAATGCACTGTTTTGCATGATTAATGTGATCATGGCCAAACAATATACAATCGCAAAAGTACTGGTTTTGCCCTGTCAAAACGGATCGTTATCGCTGTTTCGACCTCATTTTAAAGTGAAATATTATGCTCTATGCGGATCTCTATTTGTTAAAACCGGCGCTCATCGACGCCGAGCAGTTGATCAGGCTGCAATCAGAGCTCTCGCCGGACGAATATCGCCATTGGCATGAGATCCGCCAGCCTGGCCGCCAGCGAGAGTACCTGCTCGGCCGGATACTGCTGCGCCGCCTGCTGGCCGAGCGGCTTGGCTGTCCGCCCGATACGCTGGTGTTTCGCACCAGCGAGCACGGCAAGCCCACCCTGGTCAGCCATGACTGGCAGTTCAATCTCAGCCACAGCGGGGACTGGCTGGTGCTCGCCCTCTGCCAGCAAGGCCCCCTCGGCGTGGATGTCGAGATGGGCTTGCGCCAGCGCCCCGTCCTGCCATTGGCCCAGCGTTTCTATGCCCCTGACGAATATCAGTGGCTGCTTGCCCTGCCATCCCGGGAGCAGGCCTCGGCCTTCTATCGGCTCTGGTCACGCAAGGAGGCGGTGCTGAAAGCCCAAGGGGCCGGCATTGCCGCCGGGCTCGACAAGGTGCGTTTTGTGCCAGAAGAGGGGTGGCGGCTGGACAACCGGCTCGATAGCCGGAGCTATCAGGTGCTTGACTGGCGTTTTGGCAGCGGCTGGCTGAGCCTCGCCGCCCCGACTCGCCAGATCAATGGCTACCTGCTGGACGAGCGCTTGAAATCCACGCCCCTGGACCCCATGTTGATCCACACCATTTTCCGAGAGTCAGCCTCATGATCGTCGACATCAATCCCCAGAACTTCCACGCCGAACTGATCGATGCGTCCATGAAAAAGCCGGTCGTCATCTATTTCCACGCCCCGCAGATGCCAGAATGCCAGGGCATGACCCCGCTGGTGGAGACCCTGGTCGGCCCGGCCAATCCCGCAGTCACCCTGGCCAAGGTCGACATGAACGATCCCCAGCTGCAACCCCTGGCCAGCCAGCTGGGTCTGCGCGCGCTGCCCGCACTGGTGCTGTTCCATCAGGGACGCCCGGACGAGCAGGCCATCCTGGAAGGCCCGCAAGATGAGGCCACTCTGCGCCAGTACTTCGCCGCCTTCACCCCCAAGGAAGAGGAGCTGCTGCTCGAGAAAGGTCAGCAAGCCCTGGCTGAGGGTCAGGCAGATGTGGCCCATGCCCATCTCACCCAGGCCCACCGACTGGCGCCCGAGCGTCACGATATCAGCCTCTGGCTGGTGCAGGCGGCGCTGGATCTGGCTCTGCTGGATGAGGCGCAGGCCCTGCTCGCGACCATCCCCATGGTGGCGCAGGATGATCACTATCAGACCCTGAGTTCCCGCTTGGCCCTGGCGCTGCAAGCCAGCGACAGCCCAGAGCTGCGCGCCCTGGAGCAGCGTCATGCAGAGACACCGGACGACGACGCCCTCAGCCAGGAGCTGGCGGTGCAATACAGTCAGGTTGGCCGTCAGGAAGAAGCCCTAGCGTTGCTGTTCAACATTCTCAAGCGCGACATGGCGTTTGGCGATGCCAAGAAGATCTATCTCGATATCCTGACCACAATGGGGGCACACCCGGCTGCGCAGAGTTATCGTCGCAAGCTCTATAGCCTGCTTTATTGATCGATGAAGATATCAGGGGATGCCGAGCAATCGGCATTGCCTTGTTCAGGCAGGCAGTGCAGTAATAAGGGAAATGACGAATTTCAGGCAAAAAAAAATGGCGCATTAAAATGCGCCATTTTTTCGCATGGATTACTTCTTGTAGGAAGTAGCCATGTTGTCGATGCGCTGGTTAGCACGAGCTGCTTCTTGGTTAGCAGTTGCGATATCAGCAGCCATCTTGGATTGATCAGCACGAACTGCGCTAACATCTTGAGCCAGTTGGTCAACTTTGTTAGACAGATTCTGAACGGAAGTTTCCAGTTCGCTGGTGTTTGCACAACCGCCCAGCAGGGCAGACAGACCAACAACACCTACCAACAACATTTTCTTCATTTTTAAAGCTCCCTTTAACTCGCCAGACGTTTAGCAAGCGGCGTGATTATGGCACAAATAAATACGAGTTTGGATAGGCCCCATCACAGATAAATGCATTAAAACCCTCATTTTTTTTTAAACGCACACTTTCTGTGCAAATCTAAGTCAAAAACGAGTGCTCTGGATGAGGTTCGCACCAAGCGTAACCAAAAAATGCCCTTATTACAATTTCGTATGAAGCTTAAGCCGAACGTTCTGACAGCATTTGACGATATTGCACCAGATCTTCGATGGTCAGCACCGGCATCCGGTGCTGACGACCAAAGGCCACCAGATCGGGCAACCTGGCCATGGAACCATCGGCCTTGGTCAGCTCGCACAACACCCCGTAAGGCTTGAGGCCGGCCAGCTGCATCAGATCGACAGTGGCTTCGGTATGGCCGCGCCGGGTCAGCACGCCGCCGGTGCGGGCACGCAGCGGGAAGACATGGCCTGGGCGATGCAGATCCGACGGCCGGGCGCCGTCGGCGATGGCGGCCTGGATGGTGGTGATGCGGTCGGCGGCGGAGACACCCGTGGTGACGCCCTGAGCCGCTTCTATGGTCACGGTGAAGGCGGTCTGATAATGGCTGGAGTTGGCCTCCACCATCATGGGCAGCTCGAGCTGGCGTACCCGCTCGTCGGTCAGGCAGAGGCAGACGATGCCGGAGCACTCGCGGATCATCATGGCCATCTGTTCGTTGGTCATGGACTCTGCGGCGAAGATGAGGTCGCCCTCGTTCTCCCGATCTTCATCATCGGCCACCAGCACGCCACGGCCGGCACGCAATGCGGCCAGCGCGGCTTCGACGCGGGCAATGGGATCACCAAATTCACTGAGTAGAGACTGATTCATGGTAAGACTCCTAAACAAGACAAGGACCAGAATCAGGGCATGGAAAGGCAGACAGAGATAGGTATGCAGCAGCCGGCCCGCGGGAGCCATGACTGCAATATCTGTCTTATCCTCTTTCATCCGGACTGTGACCGTCGGCTCCGGCATCTCACCGGATCTGCTGACCCCGACCCAGGTTCCAAACCAAGGTCGGGCGCTCGCGGGCTCCCCGAGTCAGATCGGGATACCGCCGGTGGGGAATTTCACCCCGCCCTGAGAATAAGCGCAGACAGCCTAAAGAAAAAAAACGCAGGATACCAGCCCAAAACCCATCAAAGATGAATAGGATGCCGCGCACCGCCGCCCGCTGGCGACTTGCCACTCTGGTGCACGGCGCGCTGTCCTTTCTGATTTTGTTTATGGCATAGTGCCAGCAAAAACGTGCAGCCCGCGCAGACTCGGGCGCCAACACCACAAACGGAATCATGACAGAGATGGAAAAGAAAATACTGCTGACCGATTGCCCCGACGCCAAGGGGCTCATCGCCAAGATCACCAACATCTGCTACAAGCACCAGCTCAACATCAACAAGAACGACGAGTTCGTGGATCACGAAAACGGCCGCTTCTTCATGCGTACCGAGCTGGAGGGGCGTTTCAATGACGAAACCCTGCTGGCGGATCTCGACGACGCCCTGCCGGCGGGCGCCCAGCGCCGTCTGGTCAAGGCGGGCAAGAAGCGCATCGTCATCCTGGTCACCAAGGAGACCCACTGCCTCGGCGACATCCTGATGAAGAACTACGCCGGTGCGCTGGACATGGACATAGTGGCGGTGATCGGCAACTACGACACGCTCGCAGAATTGACGGGCAAGTTCGACATCCCCTTCCATGCCGTGAGCCATGAAGATCTCAGCCGCACCGAGCACGAAGAGCAGGTACGCGCCCTCATCGACGGCTACCAGCCGGATTACGTGATCCTGGCCAAGTACATGCGGGTGCTGACCCCGAGCTTCGTGGAGGCCTATCCGCGCAAGCTCATCAACATCCATCACTCCTTCCTGCCCGCCTTCATCGGTGCCCGCCCCTATCGTCAGGCCTTCGATCGCGGGGTCAAGCTGATCGGTGCCACCGCCCACTTCGTCACCGACGATCTGGATGAAGGTCCCATCATAGAGCAGGACGTGATCCACGTGGGTCATGCCTTCAGCGCCGACGACATGGCCAAGGCGGGACGGGATGTGGAGAAATCCGTGCTGAGCCGCGCCCTGGAGCTGGTGCTGAACGAGCGGGTCTTCGTCTACGGCAACAAGACTGTGGTGTTCAAGTAACCCTGTCCGTCGTTCGACGCCCAGCAAAAAGGCTCCCGAGGGAGCCTTTTTCGTCTGGCTGCGCTTATTGAGGCAGTGGCAGACCGTTGATGGTGACCAGCCCCTTGTCGAGCTTGAGCTCGGCATTGAGGTGCGCCGGCTCCGCCTTCAGATAACCCAGGGCCGTGAACTGGGCCAGCATGGGCGCCAACTGCGGCACCGCCTTGCCCAGCTGATCCCCGAGGCTGGCATTGAGCAGCCCGGACAGGGCCTGCATCCCCTCCTCGCTTCCCATCAGCTGTGCCAGGGTCGTTGGCGCCAGCTTGGCCTCCCCTTTCAGGCTGACGGGCTCGCCGTTGAGCTGGGCGCTGAGATCGGTCAGCTCCAGCGTGGCGCCCCGTTGCAGCATCTTGTCCAGCGCCTGCTGGACAGCCGCCTCGTCCACCCGCTGGCTGCTGGCCTCCTGCAGGGTCTGATAGCCCTCCAGATCCAGCCCCTTGAGCGCCAGATCCAGACTTCCCTGGGTCAGTGCCAGGCTGTCGCTCTCGTTCTCCAGGTTGAGGGTCGCCACCTTCATCTGATAGCGGCTGGAGAGGGTCTGGGCATCGTCCCCCGCCAGCTGGGTGTTGGTGCTGACCCCCTGCAACGAGAGCTTGACGCTCTCCGGCAGTTGCAAGGAGAGGGCGGACAGCGTCATCTCGCTGTTAGGAGAGAGCCAGATGCCGCTGATCTCGGCCATGTCGGCACTGCCCTTGAGATCCGCCAGGGCCAGATCCATCTTGCTCTGCGCATCGTGGACCGTCATGCCCAGCCACTGGAAGACCAAGTGGCCATTGCCATCGAGATCCCCGCGATAATCCCCGCTCAGGGGCAGGAAGCTGAACTCGTTGAGCCCCTCCTTGACCTTGAAGTCGCTGGCCCAGAAACGGGAGCTGTTGCTCATGGTCCAGAGGCTGCTGGCCGACTCCAGGCCAAGCTGCCACTGCTGCATGCCGAGGGCGGTGAAGACCGGGGCCAGGGTCCCCGCCGAGGTGTCGAGCAGCATGTTGCTCTTGATATAGAGCGGCAGCAGGCGGCTGTTGACGCGCAGCTGCAGCTCTATGGGCTCGCTTCCCGCCATCTGGGGATCGAAACTCGCCAGCGTCTGGGGTGTCACCACCACCTTGAGCACCCCATCACGGGTGAACAGGTTCTCGCTGGTGGGTAACCAGGTGATCTCGACCCCGCTCTCCTGCTTGGCCCTCACGATCTGCTCCCCCAGGATGCGGTCGAAGGCATTGCCCGTGTACCAGCAGGCGCCCAGCCCACCCACCACCAATGCCGCTCCGGCAGCCATGGCCACTGTCTTTTTCATCTGCTCTCTTACTCCTGATTTTTCTATGGCGGGTGCATAGGCGCACTCTACGGGGAGTATGGGAACACAAGCAAGCCAGATCCCGGCTCATGGCCCATTCTCGACTGTCACAGCAAGGGGCTGAACAGGTAGAAGATGTTCTCCAGCAATTTTTTGTACCAGGGGCGGGCCCGCCACTGGGTCAGCGACATGGGGGTCGCCTCCAGCATGTAGCCCTGCACCAGCTGATTCATCTCGGCGACAAACACCGGGTTGTCGATGAGCAGGGTTATCTCGAAATTGAGCCAGAGGCTGCGTCTGTCGAGATTGACCGTGCCCACCAAGGCGAAGTCGTCGTCCACCAGCACGCTCTTGGTGTGCAGCAGACCGGCATCATAGCGGTAAATTTCGACCCCGGCCGCCAGCAGATCCTCCATGAAGGAGTTGCTCGCGTGGTTGGCCATCAGGGAGTCGTTGCGCGCCGGCAGCACCAGCTGCACCAGCACGCCCCGCGCCGCCGCCGAGGAGAGCGCCGCCGCCAGGGGGTCGTCCGGTACGAAATAGGGGGTGGTCAGCACCAGATGGTGGCGCGCCTGGTAGATGGCCAGCAGCAGGCTCTGCTGGATGCAGTCACCGCCGACGAAGGGGCCTGAGGGGATGAGTTGGGCCCGATAGTTGGTTTGCGGCCAGGCCTCGGGTTCGTGCTGCAGGCTGTCGAGCAGCCGCTCGCCGGTCTCCATCTCCCAGTCCCAGACGAAGGTGGACCACATCAGGGGCACCACTGGCCCCTGCACCCGGATCATGATGTCGACCCACTGACCGACACCGGCATCCTGCTTGAAGAAGCGGGGATCCACCATGTTCATGGAGCCGGTGTAACCGACCCTGTCATCTATCACCACCAGCTTGCGGTGCATGCGCAAGTCCTGGCGCTGGAACGGGATTCGCCAGGCCCCCACCGGCAGCACCTCCACCAC
>RCUH01001352.1_pt1 | contig 18452 bp, 18 predicted proteins | sample 2166191 | NCBI WGS metagenome assembly RCUH01 (sample SAMN09932848, study PRJNA488358) | compost metagenome | feature: garden; material: soil; isolation source: compost soil in an enriched community after 214 h of incubation | place: Germany: Experimental Botanical Garden Goettingen | collected...
AATTCGCGCGACCTTCCTGCTTATGCCTGTCGGATCTACGTCACAGCGTTCTGTGGTAAGTAGGCCGTAGGAGTTTCACCTTCAGCCTCTCGCAGAACCGTACGTGAGCCTCTCAACTCATACGGCTCCCGTTGCCCAGTCGAGACTCATCTCCATAGACATGCCAGTGCACGAACAACGATGGACATGCTTCCTTCATTCGGTTGAGCCAGTCAGCACTGCGGCGCTTGCGCCCCGCCAATGGCTTGTATTTCCGACGGGCCCAGCGTTGCAGCTTCAAATCAAAGTGATTGAAGACCTTGTGCATCACCGTTTTGTAGAAAGCTCCATAGTAATTCCACCATCCACGAAGAATGGCGTTGTACTGCGTTGACAGTTCAAAAAGGCTGGCTGGTGTTTGCCGCTGGATATTCCAGCTGCGAGTTCGTTGACGCATTCGTTTTAACGCCTCATTACTGGCTCCGGGCAGAAAGCTGGAAAACCGGCGTCCATTATTGCCCCATGCCTCCCGTGGCCGAAAGGTGAACCCCAGGAACGTGAACTGCGTCGTTGGGTACGCTGCCTTGCGGTTACTGTCCTTGCAATAAACGATCTTCGACTTTTCCGGATGCATGGTCAGCAGGCACTCTTCCAGACGGGCCTTGATTACCGCCATGACCTCACACGCCTGCTCTTCGCTACGGCAGTGAACCACCGCATCGTCGGCGTAGCGTGCAAATGGACAACCTGGAAAAGTCCGTTGCATCCAGGCATCGAACGCATAGTGCATGAACAGATTCATCAATAAGGGACTGACAATCCCCCCTTGGGGTGTACCGCTTTCACGTGGTACCTGAACGCCGTCAGCAGTCTCAAACGGCGCTTTAAGCCACCGTTCGATATACAACAGAATCCAGACATCCTTCACATGATGCCTCACAGCTTTGAGCAGCAGCTCATGATCGATATGATCAAAAGCCCCCTTGATATCAAACTCCACCACCCAATTCATATTCCAGCAGCGCCTGCGAGTGATCTCGATCGCCTGTTTGGCTGATTTTCCCGGCCGGTATCCATAGGAATCCGAATGAAAAAGACAGTCCAGGCGCGGCTCTATAAGCAGCTTCACGGCGGTCTGAGCCACCCGATCGGCTACTGTCGGAATACCCAGCTTGCGTTTGCCTCCTGATTGCTTCGGATTTTCACCTGCCGAACCGGTGGCGGAAAATAGGAACCCGATGACATGCGGTTCCAAACCTTGTACAGGTTCCGTTGCAGCTTCTGCTCGAACTGGGCAATAGATTGTTCATCTATCCCAGCGGCTCCTCGATTGGCTTTCACTCGCTGGAAGGCCTCCCAAACTATCAGTTTGGAAATGCTGTACGACTTTGCTGCGCTCATACCGCTCTTCCCCGCCGAAGCCGGTTGACGACATAAGCGAGCTGGGCAACGCCATCCCTTCGCTCCATTCTCATTACAAGAACTTCATCACTACTACGAATGGCTCCGCCCCTCGGCCTTTGCATCGGTATTCTTTCTTGCGGTGATAGCCGCTTGTCATTTCCCTTGGCATCAAAGGCGAGGTTCTCACGTTCCATATCAAAGCCTGTATTGAGCTCATGCCGCCTATACACCGGCTGCCATCTGGACGGTAAACAGGTGTCCTCCAGACTTGCTCCCAAGGCTACTTGCCAGCCTCGGTTCTGACAGCGCTTGAGCCCTTAACGATGCGTCTTCGGACGGTTTGCTTTCGCTCATCTGCTCAATACGTACCTGACGCCTTTATTGACGCCTTTTCCACGGTCGCTCACCACCACGCCTTTTGAACGCAGCAGCACCGGGCGGTTTGAAGCCAGCTCCTGCAAGCGGACTTCGGGAGGCCTACTCCCATCTTCGATACAGCATCGCTGACTTACGCCAGCGTTCGTAACACACGCAAGTATCGGGCTTTGAAGATGCTTGCCTTCTTACCCCGCTGCGCCGCCTCTATCCGCTTCCTGTTCGTCAGGCCAGCATTTTGCCTCGGGCTTCCTTCAGATTCGCAGTCACCCGCGACACCCTTGCCTCTGGCTAACACTTCCCCTTGCCGGGTGTGTAGAGGACTTTCACCTCCAAGTCACCAGCGAGGCCACCACAGCCAAGCTGGTTGCGCTTACGCGCAACGCGCCATGCCTGGCGCACAATGCAAAAAGGCCGGTCAATGACCGGCCCCTTGGTGGCAAGTTAACAGACTAGTTCAACTCGAGCGTCCCACGATTTTTATCAAGGATCCCCTTGCCAATCCCCTTCACTTCGAGCAACTCGTCAATGGATGAAAACGGCCCATTAGCCTCGCGATAAGCAACAATCGCCTTGGCCTTGGCCTCCCCCACACCAGACAACTCCCGCTGCAAGGTCGCCGCATCGGCGGTATTGAGATTGACCTTACCAGACTGTTCCTTCGCAGACACCTGCGCCACCAAAGGAACACTATTGCCTTCCGAGTTAACCACCGGCGCAGCAATAGCCGAGATCGAGAAGCTCGTCAGCAGGGCAAAAACTAGGGAGTAGAAATAGCCAGTACGCATAAATGACGCTCCATGACATCGATTGAGAAAGCAGCTTTTCCAAAGCTGCCTTTCAAACTTAGGTGATGGCTGGAACCTGTCAAAAATGTGTCCGTTACAGCATGTGAAACAATCAGGGTTCGAGACGGCGCTGCTGGTAGATCCAGTCGACGATATCGTCGTCGGGGGTATAGCCGCTTACCGTTTCGCGAAGGAGTTGACGGACGCGTACATAGTCATCCTGATCAACGGCATTAAGCAACTCGGTCAACTTTGCCTTGAGCCCGTCCCAAGGCAAGTGATCCTCATTGGCGCTCATGATCATTGGATGTTGGGTGGCCAATACATTGTCACCAATCAGTAACTCTTCGTAAAGTTTCTCGCCCGGGCGCAAGCCAGTGAACTCGATAGAAATATCACCGTGCTGATTTTTTTCAGAACGCACACTTAAGCCAGATAGATGAATCATCTTTTCAGCTAGCTCTATGATCTTCACCGGCTCACCCATGTCCAGAACGAACACATCGCCGCCCTGCCCCATCGAGCCAGCCTGAATCACCAGTTGTGCCGCCTCAGGAATGGTCATGAAATATCGAGTAATCTTCGGATGGGTAACGGTCAATGGTCCACCCGACTTAATCTGCTTGTGGAACAGCGGAATTACCGAGCCTGAGGATCCCAGCACATTGCCAAACCTGACCATGGTAAAACGGGTTTTATTAACCCGGGATACATTGCCCATATCACCAAAAAGCACCGGCGCAACCTCACGGCTGAGCGCCTGAAGAGTCAGCTCCGCAAGGCGTTTGGTGCTGCCCATCACGTTGGTCGGACGGACTGCCTTATCTGTGGAGATCAAAACAAAGTTGGCAACACCAGCTTGCAGGGCTGCCTGGGCTGTATTTAGCGTGCCAATCACATTATTCAAAACACCTTCGGCAATGTTGTGCTCGACCATCGGCACGTGTTTGTAGGCGGCAGCATGGTATACCGTGTCTACGTGCCAGGTTTTCATCACGTCCAACAGCTTGTCTGGATTGCGGACCGATCCAAGAATTGGTAGTACGCGAACCGACAAGGATTCGCGCGCGACGCGCTGCTCCAGTTCAGACAAAATGCTGTAGAGGTTGAATTCACTATGATCGAGCAGTAAAAGTGTTGTTGGCCGCAAAACCAGGATTTGACGGCAAAGCTCTGAACCGATAGATCCTCCTGCCCCTGTGACGAGAACCGACTGAGCCTTGATGCAATGCTCGAGTAACTCTTCTTGCGCAGGCACGGAGTCCCGACCCAGCAAGTCTGCAATATCGACTTCCTGAATGTCGTCTACCTTGACTCTACCACTCGCCAAATCCATAAACCCTGGCACACTTCGAACATGCAACGGGAAGCCTTCAAGGAATGCTAGGATCTCGCGGCGGCGACCTCTGTTGGACGATGGAATCGCGAGAAGAATCTCTTGAGCTCCAGTGACATCGATCATTCGTTGAATGTGCTTGGGCTCATAGACATGTAGGCCCGATATCACCCGATCAGCGATACCATTGTCATCATCAATAAACGCCACCGGCCGCATTACCCGCCCCATGCGCAATGCAGCGACAAGCTGGTTCCCCGCAGCACCGGCGCCATAAACGGCCACTCTCGGCAGACCATCGTCCCGGCTCGTAAATGGAACATGTTGAACTGCCGTGAACCAGTCCCCCAGGAAATACTGGCGCATTGCCAAACGCAAGCCACCAATCATGATCAGACTCAACCACCAATAATTGAAGATGATGGAACGAGGAACGATATTCTGATGGTTGCTGTACCAATAAACGATTACTCCAAGAATGAGCGATGACAAACTCACTGCCTTGATGATGGCGATCAACGCATCACTGCCGAAATAGCGCATCACAGCACGATACATGCCAAAGCGTATGAACAACGGTATTGCCACAACAGGTGCAATCAGGAACAGCCAAGGATGAGCTATCAATGGATTTACCATCTCATCTATGCCAAGGCGAACGACGAACGCGAGCCACAGGGCAACCCAAACCAAAACGACGTCGGCCGAAACCTGAATCAGTCGCTTCTGGTGGCGTGGCAGCCCCAACAAAAGAGCTCGTAACCTCTCCATAAACCCTTCAAACACCTTGGTCCGCTCCTAAACTGGATATGACTTGATCATTGTACCCATTCGAACACCGACGGCACCGGTTAAATCAGTGCCTAAAGCTCAACTCGCTGACGTAGAGACCGAGCTTTCGGGTTGTCCTGCGTGGAATTTCACAGCGAGAGCGATCAATGGGATGTACGCCACAGCAAGCCCGAGAGCACCATCGATACCCCAATAAGTCACGCAGAAAGCGATGGGCAACAACCACAACAAATTGATCGCACCTACAGCCAAGGTTACCGGTAAATGCTTACCGAACTGTCGAGAGGCAAACTGGTAGGCATGACTGCGATGAGCCTCATAAACTTTGTCGCCTCGGATCAATCGACGTAATAGAGTGAAGGTCGCATCGACGATGAAGACACCTAAAAGAATCAACCATGCCCAGAATAGCTCGGAAGATTCAGAGGCAGCCTGGAGTGACAGCACACCCAGTGCAATGCCCAGGAATCCACTGCCGGCATCTCCCATAAAAATACGCGCAGGGGGAAAGTTCCAGTAAAGAAACCCGAGAACCGCCATGGACAAAATCAGCGGTCCCCATATCAGCGTTGGAGCGCCGCTGATCCAATAAAGCAGACAGGCGCCAAGGCAGACACAAAGTGCTTCTATGCTGGCAATTCCGTCAATCCCATCCATGAAGTTGTAGAGATTAAGGATCCAGACCAGATAAACCGCCCCGAGAAAATGACCAAACCAGTGCAAGTCTATATTCATTCCAAAAATGAATACAGGAGGAAAGCCTCCTGCCCATGCCAATGCCCATATAGCCGCACTAAAATGACCGAGTAACCGCCAGCGGGCTGCTATGTGGCCATGATCATCCATAAAGCCTATTACGGCGACTATCACACCCGCACCGCCTACAGCTATGAGCTGAGACCATTGAACTAATCCTGCATAACCAAGAACAGGAAGCGACACGAGAAAAGCGATTACGATCGCAACTCCACCACCGCGTGGTGTTGGGATAGAGTGCGAACTTCGCGCATTAGGGATGTCGATAATGCTTCTGCTCAGTGCATAACGACGTAATGCTGCAGTCAGTACCAGTGAAAGAACGGCAACAGCTGGGATTAGCCACAAGTAAATCATTGTTATTGATGTTCCCGAAAATGTAATGCCGTGGCCGCCAAAGCCTCATCGACACTAACTGGTGGTGCCCAGTCTAAAAGAGTACGAGTTTTGGTAATATCGACTTGCAGAGACCCACATAGTCGCTGGGACAGTGCTTTTTTCCCCAATAACGCGGCACCGCCCTCAAGCACCCAGCTGGGTATAGGAATAAGTCGAGCTGGTTTGTGAAGTGCTTTCGCCATCCGGTTCAACAAAGCAGTAGTGGATAAATCCTCTCCATCGCTCACTAGAAAGGTCTGATTGGCAGCGGCAGGATGGTCGATACACGTTACAACCAGATCTACCAAGTTATCCAGCGCAACAAGGCTCCGATGATTGTTGATCGCGCCGAAAGGTAAGGGAACTCCCTTGTCCAGCCAGCGCATCATATTCAAAAAGTTTGCTTTGACTCCAGGTCCATAGACCAGGACCGGACGGATAATAACCACCTCCATTGCGGTTTCCGCCGAAAGCTGACGAAGCCCCTGCTCAGCCTCCATTTTTGAAATACCGTATGGGTCTACCGGAGCGGGAACATCATCTCCGGTGTAAGCAGTACCCGCAGTCGTCCCCTCGCCATTGACCTTGATTGAACTGATAAAAATGAACCGTCGCACACCAGAGGTAGCCGCCTGGCGAGCTAGATTCAAAGTACCCTCGACATTCACTTTTCGAAACGCCGCCAACGGATCGGACTCGGCGTCGCTCATGACGTGAACCCGTGCTGCAGAGTGGATTATCACATCGTATTCAGTAAAATTTTCCCACTTGGTTTCGCCATCAAAAGTGCCAATGCGTACCGTCGGAACGTCCCGCACCTGAAGCTGGGATTCGCCCCGGACAACTGCACTAACAGGATAATTCTTTTCGTTGTGTAAACGCTTGAGAATTGCACCACCAACAAATCCTGTCGCCCCAGTCAATAAAATAGAATAATGCATCAATGGCTGGCCTTTCTTAAGGTGGCGTTTCTAAAAAGCTCTTCCAGTCGAGCCAAAAGGAAAGATTTTGAATAATTATTCAAATAATATCGCCGACCGGATTCTCCCATTGCGGTCAACTGACTTGCATCCGCTTTCGCCAGCGACAAAGTAATATCTGCCAAGCCTTTCGCATCACCAGAAGCGCATGTGAGACCAGCTCCTGACTCTCCGATCACTCTTGCGGCCTCTCCGTTGATCATCCCAAGCAGCGGCCTGCCTGACGCAAGATAAGCCTGTACTTTTCCAGGTATCGTCTTCTCGAAAACGTCATTGGTCTTGAGTGACACCAGCAAAGCATCTGCACAAGCAAACAGAGCTGGCATCTCTTCCAGTGGATGCCTTCCTAATAGCAACACGTTACCAAGCCCTCTGGACTGAACTTGTTGAATTAACCAATCGCTCATACGGCCATCGCCAACTATCACCCAGCGCACAGATACCTTGTCAGCCAACTCTTGCGCCGCGTCCAACACAGCAGGAAGGTCTTGAGCCTCTCCGAGATTACCTGCAAACACCACGGTAAAGACCGTATCGTCACGTTCGAGCAATGTAGAGCTCAGATGTTCCGACGCGGAGAAATCATCCTCGGCCCAACTTGGAAAATAGACCAATCGCTGGGGCGCTATATCTTTGGTGCAATATTTTTGAATATTTTCGAAAAAGCCGTGCGATTGCAAAAGTAAATAGTCAGCACGGTTGTAAATCCATGAAACCACTTTACCGACCATCGACAGCAGGGCAGGCTTCTTTAGAACGCCTACCGCTCTGAGTGTTTCAGGCCAGAGATCGAGAACCCATACAAAAACTGGTGTTTTTTTCAGTCGCCCGATCACTAACGCCGGAATGGCGGCCATGATCGGTGAAACAGCATATACGAAGGCTGCGTCGAACTGCTCGCCCCGAAGCTTGTAGGCACCCACAACTGAAGCGCTAGTAAAAAAACTGAGATAATTCAGTACCAAACTAATGCTACTTTTACCTCGCGCAAGCATCGGAACTCTGACAATCCTGGCGTCAAAGTAATCATTGAAACGCTCAGGTGCTGACTGAAATTCATCGAATACCTTGCCTTCCGGGTAATTAGGTAGACCAGTAAGTACAGTAACCGAGTGTCCTTTTTCGGTAAAATCACGGACTAGATCGTTTATACGCATATTTTCCGGCCAAAAATATTGCGTAACCACCAGAACCCTCAATTTTTTCTCAGGCATAATCACAACTCGAATTAGTAACGTTTCCAGACGATTCGATTTACATAATCGGTATAACTGTGAACGATCCGGGCTACTTTTTCGGACACATTAGGCATGCTGTAATCTTCGACCAGGCGCAAAGTACGCTCCATACCGGACGCTTGAGTATCCAGAATCATCAGGCCTTGCAAGACTCGCTCTACCTCGAGCCCTACCATCATTACCGCAGCTTCCTCCATTCCCTCTGGCCGTTCATGGGCTTCACGAATATTCAATGCAGGAAAATTAAGTATCGAAGATTCCTCGCTGATGGTACCGCTGTCAGATAGAACCGCTTTGGATTCCAGTTGCAGTTTATTGTAGTCTTTGAATCCCAAAGGTTTAAGAAGTTTTACGTTTTCGTGAAACACGATTCCCATCGCATCAACACGCTTCTGCGTGCGTGGATGAGTCGAAACTATGACCGGATGAGCGAAGGTTGTCGCTACTGTATTCAGGACGTCGACCAACTTCAGAAGATTTTTGTCAGAGTCGATATTTTCTTCACGATGTGCGCTTACTACAAAAAACTTACCAACCTCAAGGCCCAAACGTGTCAAAACGTCTGAGGATTCGATGCCATCGCGATAATAGTTCAAGACTTCGAACATAGGGCTGCCAGTCTTGATCACCATGTCCGGTGATAGACCTTCTTTGAGCAAGTAGTCTCGCGCAATGGTGCTGTAGGTCAGGTTGATATCCGCGGTGTGATCGACGATTCGACGATTGATTTCCTCAGGCACCCGCATATCAAAACACCGATTACCTGCTTCCATATGGAACGTTGGAATCTTACGACGCTTGGCAGAAATAACAGCCATGCAGCTATTTGTATCCCCCAAAACCAGCAAGGCTTCAGGCTGTACGGAGGCAAGCACTCGGTCCACAGAAATGATTACGTTTCCGATAGTCTCTGCGCCGCTGCTGCCCGCCGCATTGAGAAAATGATCTGGCTTGCGAATTCCGAGATCCTGGAAGAATATTTCATTCAACTCATAATCGTAATTTTGACCTGTGTGGACCAAAACGTGATCGCAGTACTTATCCAACGCGCTAATGACACGCGATAAGCGAATGATTTCAGGACGGGTGCCTACTACGGTAACAATCTTCAACTTTTTCATTGTGATTTTCTTTCCTAATACAATCAAACTTCGGTGCCCACAGGCATAGTGTAGGTGTCCGGAAGTTCACGATCAAAGATCTCGTTTGCCCACAACATGACGACCATCTCACTTTCACCAACATTGGTAATGTCATGACTCCAGCCAGGAACAGTTTCTACGACTTTCGGTTTTTCACCATCGGTAAACAATTCATAAAATTCACCTGATGTTATATGGCGAAACCGGAAGCAGGCCTTACCGGAGATAACCAGAAATTTTTCTGTTTTGGTATGATGATAATGCCCACCCCGAGTAATACCCGGGTGCGCGGTGAAGTAAGAAAACTGCCCCGAATCCTTGGTTTTGAGCATTTCCACGAAAATACCTCGGGCGTCTCCGTGTTTAGGAACCTCGTACGTAAAATTTTCAGGTGGCAAGTAACTAAGATAAGTCGAGTACAAAGCCCGCACGAGCCCAGTCCCCACCCGTTCGGTAACCATCGACTGTCGACTCTCTTTAAAGGCGTACAGTTGCGCCGAGAGTTCTCCTACGGTAATCGAGTAACTTGGCTCGACCTTTACAAACGGATAACCAGATTGCGCACCATCCATCACTGAAATAAAACTGCTTACGACATCATCGATGTAAACCAGGGAGATCTGCGCATCTGCATTATTGATAATGATTGGCAGATCATGTGCGATATTGTGGCAGAAAGTCGCAACGGCCGAATTATAGTTAGGTCGAGCCCATTTTCCGAAGACATTTGGCAGCCTGAACAGATGCACAGCATTACCATGCTTCAAAGTCAGGTTCAGCAGTGCGTCTTCGGCTTCGCGTTTACTATCGCCGTAAGCGTTACCCAATTCAGCTTGTATGGAAGAGGTATAAAGCAAAGGAACGTTACGTCCACTGGCCGCGACCGCTGCGCATAACGCTTGAGTCAAATCAGCATTACCGAATTTGAACTCTTCGACATTCTGAGGACGATTGACACCGGCTAAGTGGAAAATGAAATCCACCTCAGATACGAGTGAATCCAGACTGGCGATATCATCCTCACGACAAAATCTCAGCACCTCGACGTCTTTTCGCTCATGCAGATGAGCTACAAGGTTCTTACCAACGAACCCGTTGGCTCCGGTGATCAATACTTTCATGCTTTATTCCTCGGGTGTCGCGTATTCGCCGCGCTGAATTGCACGCATAAAATCAAGTTTCAGTAGCAAATTCTGCATTCCCTGAACATCCAGACGCTCAGTATTGTGCGAGTTATAATCCACCATGGTGGAAATTTTCTCCTCGCCTTGTTCAACGAATTTGCTATAGTTGAGATCTCTTAGATCCGGCGGCACTCGAAAATAATCGCCCATATCTTCTGCACAAGCCATTTCTTCTCGGCTCAACAACGCCTCGTAAAGTTTCTCGCCGTGACGTGTTCCAATGATCTGAATTGGATGTTCGGGCTGTCCCAACATGGACGTCAAAGCTCGAGCAAGAGTTTCTACTGTGGCAGCAGGTGCCTTCTGCACGAATAGATCACCGTTATTACCGTGCTCGAAAGCATACAGAACCAAATCAACGGCATCCGCCAGAGTCATCATGAAGCGCGTCATGTTCGGATCTGTAATCGAAAGAGGTTGACCTGCTCGAACTTGATCAATGAACAAAGGAATGACTGAGCCGCGTGAAGCCATGACATTACCGTAGCGTGTGCCACAAATAACTGTTTTGGTTTCATCAACATTTCGTGATTTTGCAACCATGACTTTTTCCATCATGGCCTTTGAAATGCCCATGGCATTGATAGGGTACACAGCCTTGTCGGTGCTTAGACAAACTACTCGTTTAACCTGATTCTGTATCGCTGCCTCAAGTACATTCTCGGTACCAAGAACGTTGGTCTTAACAGCCTCCATCGGGTGAAATTCGCAAGAAGGAACCTGCTTGAGCGCTGCGGCATGAAAAATGAAATCCACGCCACGCGTAGCATTCAATATGCTCTGATAATCCCGAACATCGCCAATATAAAATTTTAGCTTGGGACTGGCATACCGCTTGCGCATGTCGTCTTGCTTTTTCTCGTCGCGACTAAAAATACGTATTTCAGTAATGTCAGTATCAAGAAAACGCTTGAGCACAGCGTTACCAAAAGAACCTGTTCCCCCCGATATTAATAGCGTTTTTTTATCGAACACGGCTAACCCTCTTTGTCAAATAATATTAAAAATAGCCAGCGACCAGATAAATCGGGTTTTGATTTTAGCAAAAAAACCCCGATTACTATTGGTCAGGTTATTACCATGGATCCGTCTTAAAGTGACTGCATCCTTCAAATGAGTGACCGAACAACGTCTATTCGCAACAAACGCGATCCATATATCATGGCTAATCACTCTTGAGTAAAAAGGAATCAGGTAGGGCTTTATTTTACCCGATAAAAGCATGGAGCATCCGTAGTAAGGCACACTACGACCGACAAAAATATCAAATATATTTCTGACATGAGAGGAATCCCTGCTTTGATCAAAGCCACAAAAAAACTCTCGAGAGTCAACATCATCGACAAAGGACTCCATAGCCCCAACGACCAGTAAACTATTCGAACGTTCCATTGCAGAAATCATTTTGTCGACTCTACCTTCAGGCCAAACATCATCTTGATCACTCAAAAAAATATAAGTGCCTCTTGCCTCGGCGATCAAATTCTCAAAGTTGCCTACATAGCCAAGGTTTGAAATATTCTTGATAACCTTAATCCTGACATCTTTAAATTCTTCGATGATACGAATGGTGTCATCGACTGAACCATCATCACCAATTAAAACTTCAGAGTCTTCCGGAATTTGCTTTAGTATTGAACCGAGCTGTTCCCTGACGAAATCAGCCCCATTATATGTAGCCATACAAACGCTAACCGAAAACATATAAAATCCTAGTTAACACCTAGTAGAAAACAAAAACCCCGAGTCCCTCAATAGCACTGCAAACAAGACTTTTCTTAGCTAGGCTGAAAACCCCTAGCTTGATCAAGCGCAGTATCTGGTGAAAGTTCAGCAATGATTAAGATTATAGCTATAAAATGCATGAATACAAACACAGGAGCCAACAGCAAAGGATTTCCTGCACCAGGAATCAGGAAGGCCATTAGCCCGAGAACCCAAGCACCCGTTACACGCTTACCATCAAAAAAGAAAAATTTGAAACCAAAGAAAACCGTAGAAGCATAGGACAAAAACAAAGGGATACTTAGAACACCCAGCTTGTTAATCAAATTTATATAGGTCAACTCGAACCCATATCCAGTTTCATCGCGCTGATACCCTGACACCAAAGAACTACCCAAACCCGCGCCACTAAAACTCCACTCAGACACCAAATAGTCAAACTGCTCATTTCTTATAGAGTTACTTCCCTCTCCCGACGAAAAACTAAACAAAATTACATTATACACATCTGTAAACAACAACAGCAGCACACCCACAATCAAAACCAGAAACGTCAGAACTAATAAATTCTTTCCTATCGTCAAAGAGCGCAGCACAGAGGAATAGCCTTCCAAAAAAACGAGTATGAACATAAGTAGGAAAACAAGAATAAATCCTTTCGACATCGCCGGAACAATCAGGGTAAAACCAAATACCGCCAACAAAACCAGAGCTTTGAAGTCACTACCGTATCCCCATACACTCTTTCTATGCACAAACAAGCTCACCAGACTAAGAAATAGAAACGGAACCACGTAAAGAAAGGTAGATGAATACAACGTCCTCAAACCGCCGAGCCCGATTTGATCAGCGTCCCCCCCTCCACCTACAGAAGCAAAAGAACTGTAAACCGCATAGAACCCAAAAACACAACTACATATCGCAGAGTAGAACAAAGCTTTTTTGGAAACCTCGATCCCTACAGAATAATAAAAAATATAAAAAAGCACATACAGTGAAAGCCCAGCGAAATTAGTGAAGACATAGCCAACACTGACTCCATTCAGTAACCCGAGAATAACGCCATAACACCATGAGAAAAAAATAAAAAGAGGCAGTATAAAAACAAAAAATTGCGTCAAGTTTAATTTTCTTGTGCCATACTTAGACAAAGAGAAACCAATCTTTATTGCACCCACCACTACAAAAAGCGCAACCGCCAAGTAAGATACCCGCCCATCAATTATTGAAAGAACAAATATCAAAAACACACTAACAAACATCACGCCTTATACCCCTTCAGAAACCTGACCATAAGAAACGTATAACAAATCGCCGCATAGACAACCCCAAACCCGACAACCACCCAAATCAATCGACTAAAATCACCAGAAAAAAACTTCATACTGACAATAATAAAGGACGCCATACATAATCCATAAGCAATTAGGGAAGCCATATAGAATTTTGCCAAACCAAGAAATACAAACAAGAAATTCAAGGCAGCGTGGAAGTACATTACAAAATAAAAAAATGCAAAGCCGATAACAAGCTCAAAATAAACCAGATATTTATCACCCAAAAAAATACTCAAAAAAAGTTTAGGGATAACAACACCAGAAAATAACAAATAGGACACTAACACCCCTCCAACGAACACCCCCGCTGAAATATTCAGGAATTTCACTGCACCATTACTACCTGACGCAATTAACCTAGGAAAAAAGTAATTATTAAATGCACCATATAGAAGCCCTCCGCCCAAAACCAAAGTCAACATATTCGAATAAAAACCCGCAAACGAAGGATCTGCTCCTACGACAAAATACCTGGGAATATTTACGATAACACTCGAAAGAAATGCAGCTGCACCTAATGTAAATCCATTAAATGATGGTTCACCACCATGGAAGGCAAAAGAAATATACCTCAACGTAAGGAGTGAAAATACCACGCCAACTACTAACAGCACGTCATCCAAGCTCGCACCAGCGTAAAGCATGCCAAACACGATCGTAGCAAACAGCACAAACCTAAAAAGCGTTGATACAAAAATCTTATAACAACTGCCCTTCCTGATCCCCTCACAAAGAATTGGTTCGTATAAAAACTCCGCACACCTATAAAGAAAAAAACAAAAAATAATTTGTGACGAAAACAAAATCGACCCAAACAACCCAAACAGTAAAAAAGGAACTATCAGCAAAAACCTCGTACGTAACGAATCCCTAAAACTTAGTTGACCACTCAATATAGAGACATTGTGCTGCATGGAAAAAAAGAGTTGAACAGGCGCACAAATAGAGAACGACGCTCCCAACAACGCGGCATCGTTAAAACTTCCAAAGTGTGCACTGACCACTACCAAAAATATGGAAGGCGCACTAAAAAAAACGTTAGTCAAAAACACAAAAATAAAATTAATCATATATTATAGCCACGCTAGCGGCTTTAGCATAAATACACTCTGCAATTAGACGCAGCATTGAATTCGACCATTTTGCATACAGATAATGTTCATTTCGAATACCACTCCCAGCTCCATGATAGAAAAAATATTGAGCCTCTAAACACGGCACTACGGGTTAAAAAATCACGAATATTGAATCGAACGCTATGATTTCTAGACACCTGCAACAGGCCGATATTTTTCAAAACACACTACCGCCCAGGATTTACCGCTGCCCCCTGAGAACGCGTCCCCAGTATCGTTTTTTGACCTTGATACCCGAGGTCACTACTCATCTCGCGAACAATCAACCCAAAAAATGCCCCGACGTCCACCGAACTTGCTGACGAATCAGACCCGAGCCGAACATTATCGGCGCGACATATCATAGCCTTGACAAGCCAGATTTTCCTCAGTACGCCCTTCCCTGAGTGGTTTTCACTGGAACAGGTACCAGTGTTTTGTTGATCACAGACTGGAGTGACTTCGACGATATAAATATTCATCCTCCTCCATCACTCCAACTGTCATAGCCTTCGTTGCGCTTTAACCAAGATATACTAGGAAGAGTTAAACCCGACCTTTCCTGATAAGTACGAAATTGCGAACCAGCACGACCATGAAACCCAGCACACCACCTAGGAAAATGCCTAGCAATATGATGAGACCCTTTTTAGGCTTGATCGGGTTGTCGGGCCGTTCAATGGGACCATCCAGGCGGTACACAGAAACAGCGTCAGGGCTTACCTGCAAATCTTTAAAAAAGCTTTGCCTGATTTGCAGTGATCTTAAGCTACCGATGAATGGTTCATCAGACTTGCGCGTTTCCAAGTTTTGAATTTCTGCCTTTAACGCTTTACTACCGCGCATATATGTCAGCTTTCCATCCATCCCGGCAGAGACCTCAGCAGACAGATCACCAGAAATTATGGGCGGATTTTGCAGGCCAATGGCCTCAGCAATCGCTAACGCTTCGCGCAATCGGGTGATGGAATCCTGTCGAATTCGACTTTCGGTCTCTTGTAAGGTGTTGATCTGCTGGCCAAGGTTGCGTGCTCGTACTTCCGCTTCACGGGTAGCGTTGCTAATCATTTCTTTTTTCGCAGCGGCACCCGCCCGAGCTGCAAAATCGCTGATCCAACTGGTTACTTGAGCAGGATCTTCGCCCTGAACGATCACTGAATACCGATCTGGTTGTTCCTTGCTCGGAAGTCCGATGGTCAATGACTTTGAAAACTCGGTATACAGTAAGTCTTGCGAGCCAGTGCGCTCAGTCGCCGGCAACGAGGGCATATAAACTTCGTTGAAGAAGGTACGTCGTAACACCTCACTCTGCAGGTTACGAATGAATACCTCGTACACATCTTTGATTGAGAAAGGTGTTAGCTCTGCCCCGACGGTTCGGCCATAGTTGAAATCCGCGATGCCGTTCAAGGTAGGCGGTTGCAGGTAACCGCGCGCTTCATAAACCGGTTTACTTAAAAAAGCATACGCGCCTGCTGCCACTGCTCCGACTAACACAAAACTGATTATCAAAAGCTTCTGAGCCCATAACGCCGCAACCAATTCAAACAGATCGATCTCATTCGTGCGCTGCGTCGATTCCAGGGTGTTCACCATATCAAATTTAACCTATTTAATTTTCATAGTGGATTAGACGCGAACCTCTATCTCTTCAGCATTCTACCGATACGATTCATCGCAACGAACGCCGAGTGTTCCGTCGGGCTACAAGCCATAAGCAGGGTATGAAATTCACTGATGGGTGCCCATTATTTGCCACACACCTATACAACCAGGCTGAAGACTCAACCCGATAACCTGATGCGAACCAAGCCTTGGGCCTGCCACCGGGATCAACACTGACATAGCTCGCAACGTGTATTGATGACTGGTCGAGAAACAAGGCTGGTTGATCCTCGAACCACCGAATATTGTTTTAATCTGTCTGCATCCCCTTGGAGCGCATATAGCCATGCCCCCCTGAAAAGCGGTGCGATCGAGCGCGCCCGGAAGGTCACACACTCGTTTTATTGAGAAGGAGAGTGCAGCAGCTTCTTCAGGTACCGACCATAGCCAGTCTTCTTCAGAGCTTCAGCTTGAGATCCAAGCTGTTCCGCAGTAATCCAGCCGCTGTTGTAAGCAATCTCTTCCAAACAAGCTACCTTCAACCCCTGACGCTGCTCGATGGTATGCACAAAATGGCTGGCCTCAAGCAGCGAATCATGAGTACCGGTATCCAGCCAAGCAAAACCACGACCGAGCATTTCGACGTTAAGAGTCTGTTGGTCGAGGTAGGCACGATTGACGTCAGTAATTTCCAGCTCGCCCCGTTCGGACGGCTTGATATTTTTTGCAATCTCGACAACCTGGTTGTCGAAAAAATACAATCCAGTCACCGCATAGCTGGATTTCGGATTGAGCGGTTTTTCTTCAATACTGAGGGCACGGCCAGAAGCATCAAACTCAACCACACCGAAGCGCTCCGGATCGGAAACGTGATAACCGAAAACTGTAGCTCCGTGGGATTGAGCACTAGCAGAACGAAGCTTGTCAGAAAAATGCTGACCATAAAAAATGTTATCGCCCAAGATCAAGCAGCAGGGATCCTTGCCGATAAATTCCTCACCGATGATGAACGCTTGTGCAAGACCATCCGGGCTCGCCTGCTCGGCGTATGTGAGCTGGATGCCATACAGGCTGCCATCACCCAACAGCTTGCGGAAAAACGGCAAGTCTTCCGGAGTGGAAATGATCAGAATTTCCCGTATGCCGGCCAGCATCAGCACTGACAGCGGGTAAAAAATCATCGGTTTATCGTAGATCGGCAGCATCTGCTTCGAAACACCGAGAGTTAGCGGGTGCAAACGAGTGCCCGAACCGCCCGCGAGAATGATGCCTTTACGATTTGTAGTGATCATTTGTTCAGAACTTCCCTAAGCATTCGGGTTACACCACTTTGCCAATCCGGCAAGTGCAGAGAAAATTTTTCACGCAGTTTCCGGGTATTCAGTCTTGAATTCAATGGACGGCAGGCAGGTGTTGGATACGCAGTGGTTTCTATAGGAACTACAGCTGTGACGGCGAGCTGTTCAGCGTGGGCCTTGGCGAATTCGATCACGTAACTGGCGTAACCATGCCAGGAGACTTCACCGCTAGCCGCCAAGTGATATAGACCTGATAGCTCAGGGCGCTGGACGGCTTGCTGAATGGCCAAGGCCGTCACATCTGCAATCAGATCAGCACCCGTGGGTGCGCCGACCTGGTCTGCAATGACGTTCAATGTTTCGCGATCCTTGGCCAGACGCAGCATGGTCTTGGCAAAGTTGTTACCACGAGCGCCGTAGACCCAACTGGTGCGAAAAACCAGGTGCTTGCATCCGGAGGAGATAATTGCCTGCTCACCCGCTAGCTTGCTGACACCGTAATGATTCACAGGGGCGACAGCATCTATCTCCTGCCAAGGCGTGAAGCCCTGTCCGCTGAAAACATAGTCGGTGGAGTAATGAACAAGCCATGCATTCGAGGCAGCTGCTTCTTCGGCCATGACCTGTGTTGCCAGACTATTCACTCTGTCAGCCAGCTCGGTCTCGGACTCCGCCTTGTCCACAGCAGTGTAAGCCGCCGCATTGACGATGACATCAGGCTTGACCTTGCGGATGGTCGCACGCAAGGCATCCAGGTCAGAAAGATCTCCCGTTAAACCATCTATCGCATGACGACCCAATGCAACCAGCTCACCCAAAGGCGCGAGGGAACGTTGCAACTCCCAGCCCACCTGACCATTTTTTCCCAATAGAAGAATTTTCATGCCTTGCTCGAGCGATCCGCATAGTTCTGGTCGATCCACTGCTGGTAGCTGCCGTTCTTAACGTGCTCTACCCACTCGGTATTGTCCAGATACCATTCAACCGTCTTGCGGATGCCGGTTTCGAAGGTTTCTTCCG
>RCUH01001353.1_pt1 | contig 18427 bp, 18 predicted proteins | sample 2166191 | NCBI WGS metagenome assembly RCUH01 (sample SAMN09932848, study PRJNA488358) | compost metagenome | feature: garden; material: soil; isolation source: compost soil in an enriched community after 214 h of incubation | place: Germany: Experimental Botanical Garden Goettingen | collected...
AAACCCTTGTGTTTCCGTGGCCAAGGTGGCTGCGGGCTGTTCAAAATTCCGACGACCGGCGGGCTGAAGCCTTCAGCGTGTCGGGGAACCGACGCCGTGCCCGCGTGGGGTCACTCCAGTTCGTGCTGGTGGCGCGCGGCCAGCAGCAGCAGATCGTTGGCGCGGCGGCAGCCCAGCGACTCCATCATGCGCGCCCGGTGGGTTTCCACCGTCTTGACGCTGATGCCCAGGTCGGCGGCGATTTCCTTGTTGCTTTCGCCGCGACCGATCTGGCGCAGGATCTCGCGCTGGCGCGGCGACAGCGCGGCCACCCCGACCGGCTTTTCCTTGCCGAGCATGGGGGCGAGCATCTTGGCCGAGATCTGCGGGCTCAGGAACACCTGGCCGGCATGCGCGGCACGCAGGGCCAGTTCCAGCTCCTGCGGGGCGGCGTCCTTGACCACGAAGCCCACCGCGCCGCGGTCCAGGGCGTCGCGGACGTGCACCGCATCGTCGTGCATGGTCATCATCACCACCCGGGTGCCGGGGGCGCGCAGCAGGATGTCGCTCAGTGCCTCCAGGCCGGTGCGGCCGGGCAGCGACAGGTCCATCAGGATCACATCGGGGCTGTGCTGGATGGCCAGTTGCAGCGCCTGTTCGGCGTTGCTGGCTTCTGCGGCGACGTCCACGTCGGCAAAGCCCTGGAGCAGGCGACTGAGGCCGGCGCGGACCAGGGTGTGATCGTCGACGATGAGAACGCGCACAGGCAGGCTGGGAAGATGTGAAGGTAAGGTCGCCACCTTAACGGAGTGGCGGCCTACCGCCAAGCCGAACGCGTCACAATCGGGGGCGTATGGTCGCCGCCCGGTTCAGCGCAGGCGGCGTGCGTCGGCAATCTGGCGGCGGTGCAGGCGGAACAGATGCCGCTCCAGGGCCATTTCCAGCGCGTCGCTCATCGGCTCGAAACGCAGCCACAGGAAGTGTGCGCCGGCGCCATTGGCGGCCTCGGCCAGCACCGCCACGGGCAGGTCGATATGGTCGGGCAGCCAGTCGCAGGGCTGCAGGCGGATCACCCCCAGGCTGCCCGGGCTGGCGCCGGTGCGCGCACCCAGTTCCAGCCGGATGCCGCGCCGGGACCAGCGCAGCGGGCGCAGCGCCAGGTCCTGCGCGCTCTGCCGCACCAGCCGGCCCAGCAGCACCATGGTCAGGTCCAGCTTGGCCTCCAGCCGCTGCAGCTGCACCGAGGACTCGCCGCGCTCGTCGTGGCCGTCATCGCTGCGCGCGTCCTCCACCAGCGCCACGCTGCGCAGCAGTGTCTCGGCGCTGCCCGGGCGCACCACCGCGCTGCCCAGGCGGAACTCGGCCGGCAGGGCCACCTCGCAGCTCAGCGTCTCATCGAACAGCTCGCTTTCGGCCGGATGATGGATGGCGCTGGGGCGAGGATCGTTCATGACAGGGATTCTGCAGTGAGATAGGCACGCGCCACGCGGCCGGCGGCAACGCCGTGGCGGAGGTGGCGGGCGGCTTCGTCGCGCTGGCTCATCATCATCACCATGATGCGCTGCTGGCGGCCTTCCAGGGCGGTCAGCCCGGCCACGTCGGCCAGGGCGTCCGGCCGCGCCAGCCAGGCCTGCTGGTGGGCGTTCAGGGCATCCAGGCATTCGGCGGCGGCGGCATGGTCTTCGGCCAGGAGCGCCGCTTCCACGCCGTCCAGGTCGGCGTTGAGGGTTGCCAGGGAGAGTGCGGCGTCCATCACAGGGCGGCCGCGGCGGGCTGGCGCTGGTCACGCGGGATCGCGTTCCAGGCCGCATCGATCTCACCCAGCAGCTCCAGCGATTCGCGCAGGGCCTCCGGGTCGTTGTGCAGGTTGGCTTCGGTCAGGCGCTGCATGACGTAGTCGTACAGGGCCGAAAGGTTGCTGGCGATCTCGCCGCCGGCCTCATGGTCGAGCGACCCGTTGAGGTGGCCGACGATCGCGCAGACCTCGCCGATCGCCTTGCCCTTGCGCGCCTGGTCGCCGCCTTCCAGGCAGGCCTGGGCCAGGCGCACCCGCTCCAGCGCGCCGGACAGCAGCAGCGCCACGAGCTTGTGCGGGTCGGCATCGGTGATCGAGCTCTGCACGCCGACTTTGCGGTACTGCTCGGTGAATTGACGGTTCGAACCGTACATCAATCATGTCTCCTTCGTGCGGGCCGCGTGCCTCGCGGTATGCGGCACCGGGGTGGAGCCTACGGCGGATGCTGCGTTGATACCGATATCGGCCGCGCGTCCACCCAACTTGAGCGCGCCGAGCTGCGGCGCGCTCGCGTCGTCCTCAGCCGGACAGCTGGCTCAGCTGCTGGCTCAGTGCCGAACTGCTCTGGCTCAGCTTGCCCATCAATGCATCCAGGGCCAGGAACTGCTTCTTGTAGCGCTCTTCAACACCGGCCATGCGCGTATCCAGTGCCTTGCGGCGCTTGTCGATGTCGGTGAGGGTGGCGGTGATGCTCTTGGTGCGCGAGACGAACGCGCCTTCCTTGCCGACCGTCGTGCTGACGTAGCCGTCGACCATGTTGAACAGCTTGGTGGCCGCACCGTCATCGCCGGTGAGCGCCTGGCGCACCGCGCCGGCCTGGTTGACCAGGGCCGCTTCGAACTTGGTGCTGTCCAGCACCAGGCTGCCATCGGCGTTGGGATAGGCGCGGGTCTGCAGGCCCAGGGTCTTGGGGTCCAGGCCGTTGGCGGCCAGGTCCTTGAGCACTCCGCTCATCATCGAGCGCAGCTGGCTGGAGGCGCCACGCATCTGCGCATCGCCGGTGAGCGAGGACGGTTCCTTGTTCTCGATGTCGTACTTGGTGGCGTCGTTGATCGCCGACAGCGCGCCGTTGTAGGCGGTCACGAAGTCCTGCATCACCTTGCGCGCGGCAGCCACGTCGGTGCTGACGGTCACGGTGCTGGTGCCGGTCTTCTTCAGGTTCAGGGTCAGGCCCGGCACCACGTCGGTCACGGTGTTCTCGCTGGCGACCACGGCCACGCCGTCGATGGTCAGCTTGGCATCGGCGGCCGGGGTGCGCTCGGTCAGGCTGTTGGCCAGTGCGGTCAGGTCGGCGTTGCCGGCCCCGGCGCTGAGCTTGATGGCGTTGGCGGTGCCCGACTTTTCCTGCGAGATGGACAGGTACTGGTTGTCGCCGGAGGCGATCAGGGTCGACTGCACGCCCAGGCTGCGGCCGGCCTTTTCGATCTTGGTGCGGATCGAGGTCAGGGTGTCATCGGCCTCGACCTGGATCTCCAGCGACTTCTTCTTGTCGCCCACCCCCACATCCAGCGTCAGGGTCCCGGCGCCGAAGGTCTTGGTCTTGGAGACGGCCGTGTCGGCGATCCACTTGTTGGCCGTGGCCAGCTGCTGCACATCGATGGCATGGCTGCCGGTGGCGGCTGCATTGGTGCTGGTGACCGTCAGGATCTCGTCGGTGCCGCTCTTGGTCGCGCTGACCAAGCGGGCGTCGAACGCGGTGGAGGCCTTGAGCGCCTTGAGCGAGGTGCTGAGCAGGTCGAACGCGGACTTGACCGTGCCCACCGCCGACAGCTGCATCTTCGCCTTGGACTGCTGCAGGTTCAGTGCGTTGTCCGCGGGCTTGCGGTCGGCCGCGACCAGGCTGGCCACCATGCCGGAAATGTCCAGTCCCGAACCGATGCCGCCGTAACCAAAGTCAGCCACGTTGTTTCTCCTGTCTGTGAGCCGCCGCGGTGATGCCGCGTGGCCGTGCTGTCAACGAAATTAGCGGCCGTAGCCGCCGGGTCTTTAGAACCACGTTGATGCAGGAGTTGTGCCAGAGGCTTGGCGCCGGTCTATGGCACGCGCTTTGCAGGGGTATCTGGGCGGGACGCAATGCAGGTCCGGCCAGGGGTCTGTAAAAAACCCTCCCCCAATGCAGGGGAGGGCTCAGGCTACTGAAAAGCGGGGGGAGACGAAGCCACCCGGGTTGTTCAGTCAAACTAACAGCGCTGATAACAGTTCTGTCGCAGGGACAGGCCATGGCCACGGAAGGTGTGGCTGCCGGGAGAGAGTCCGGCCCATGGCCATGGCCCGTTCCTGCGAGGGGTTTGCGGCTGCTCGGGGTTTTGCCCGCGCCGCCGGCCTTGGCCGGCGGCGTGGACGCGTGGATCAGCGCAGCAGGCTGAGCACGTTCTGCGGCACCTGGTTGGCCTGGGCCAGCATGGCCGTACCGGCCTGCTGCAGGATCTGGGTGCGGGTCAGTTCTGCGGTTTCCTTGGCAAAGTCGGTGTCCTTGATGCGGCTGCGCGAGGCGGACAGGTTTTCCGAGGAGGTCTGCAGGTTGGCAACGACCGAGGTGAAGCGGTTCTGGATCGCACCGAGGTCGGCGCGGGTGTTGTTGATCGCGCTCAGTGCCTTGTCGACGATTTCCAGCGACTGCTGGGCACCCTTGACCGTGGACACGTCGATCTTGTCGGCGAACTGCTTGGCCGGGGCGGCCGGAGCGGTGTTGGCGTCGGTGTAGGCAGCGCCGGTGGCGGCCACGGTGAAGCCCTTGTAGGCGCCGTCCTTGTCCACGCTGTCCTTGACCGAGGTCAGGGTCAGGCCGGTGCCGGCGGCATCGACTTCGGCGTAGACGCCGGTTTCGCCGATCTTGGCGTTGATGTGCGACGCCAGCGCGGTGGCGGCGGCGGTACCGGTGGCGGCAACGCTGCCGGCGCTCTTGACGGTCAGGTCGGCAAAGTCGACCTTGGCGCCCTTGCTGTCGGTGATGCTCAGGCCGGTGATGGCGATATCAGCGGTGGCACTGGCGGCGGCGGTGATGGCAACCGCACCGGTGGCGAACTGGGCGCCGCCCAGGGCGTTGGCCTTGGCGTCCACGACCTTGTCGATGGCGATGGCCTGGCCGGCGTTGGCGCCGACCTGGAACAGCTGGCTGGAGAACGAGCCGTCCAGCAGCTTGGTGCCGTTGAAATCGGACTGCTTGGCGACGCGGTCGATTTCGCTGACCAGCTGGGTCACTTCGGCCTGCAGGGCCTTGCGGTCGCTGGCCGAGTTGGTGGCGTTGGAGGCCTGCACCGACAGTTCGCGGACGCGCTGCAGGTTGTTGCCGATTTCGGTCAGCGAGCCTTCGGCGACCTGGGCCAGCGAGATGCCGTCGTTGGCATTGCGGATGGCCACGTCGGTACCGCGGATCTGGGTGCCGAAGCGCTCGGAGATGGCCAGGCCGGCCGCATCGTCCTTGGCGCTGTTGATGCGCGAACCCGAGGACAGGCGCTGGATCGTGGTGGCCAGGGAGCTGCCGCTGGTGCTCAGGTTGCGCTGAGCATTCAACGACATCGTGTTGGTGTTGATGACTTGTGCCATGGTGATTCCTTCAGGCGTGGGTGAAGCGCGGGACGTTGACGTCGGCGCCGGTCAGACCGGCGCCGATACTGCAGGAGCGATCAGCGCAGCAGGCTGAGCACGTTCTGCGGCACCTGGTTGGCCTGGGCCAGCATGGCCGTACCGGCCTGCTGCAGGATCTGGGTGCGGGTCAGTTCTGCGGTTTCCTTGGCAAAGTCGGTGTCCTTGATGCGGCTGCGCGAGGCGGACAGGTTTTCCGAGGAGGTCTGCAGGTTGGCAACGACCGAGGTGAAGCGGTTCTGGATCGCACCGAGGTCGGCGCGGACGCTGTTGACCGATTCCAGGGCCTTGTCGACGATTTCCAGGGCCTTCTGGGCGCCGACGTAGGACGAGACGTCCAGGTCCTTGACGAAGGCGGAGGTGGCCGTGGCGGCGACCGAGCTGGGGGCGGCGACGGTGGAATCGGCCAGGCCCAGCTGGGTGGCGCCGGTGATGACCAGGTCGCGGTCGGCCTGCACCGAGGTCAGCTTCAGGCGGTGGGTGTCCGGGGTGCCGGCGGTGGTGACCACCTCGGCGTAGACACCGGCTTCGCCGATCTGGGTGTTGATCTGGGCAGCCGCGGAGGCGGCGAACTCGGCGGTGGTCTTGCCGCTGATCGTGCCCAGGGTGATGCCGTTGATGGTCACGCCGGTCAGGTCGGTGATGGTGGCGATGTCGGCGGTGCTGTCGACCGGGGCGGCAAACTTGGCGTTGCCCAGCGAGCTGGCCTTGGCGTCGACGACGCTGTTGATGGCGATGGCCTGGCCAGCGTTGGCGCCGACCTGGAACAGCTGGCTGGTGAAGCTGCCGTCCAGCAGCTTGGTGCCGTTGAAGTCGGACTGCTTGGCGACGCGGTCGATTTCGCTGACCAGCTGGGTCACTTCGGCCTGCAGGGCCTTGCGGTCGCTGGCCGAGTTGGTGGCGTTGGAGGCCTGCACCGACAGTTCGCGGACGCGCTGCAGGTTGTTGCCGATTTCGGTCAGCGAGCCTTCGGCGACCTGGGCCAGCGAGATGCCGTCGTTGGCATTGCGGATGGCGACGTCGGTGCCGCGGATCTGGGTGCCGAAGCGCTCGCTGATGGCCAGGCCGGCGGCATCGTCCTTCGCGCTGTTGATGCGCAGGCCGGACGAGAGGCGCTGGATGGTGGTAGCGAGCGAGCTGCCGCTGGTGCTCAGGTTGCGCTGAGCGTTGAGCGACATCGTATTGGTGTTGATTACCTGTGCCATGGGTCGTCTCCCTTATTGGAATCCCGGTGGTGAATGGAACGAAGCGCCGCCGTTTTTTTTGTTTGGCTGTGTGCTTCGCTGTTGCCAAATGAATAACGGCGCTTTGTCAACAACCTTTAGGCGGAAATATCGCTGGGGTTGCCGGTGCTGCCGTCCGGGGCCTTGGCTGTGCGCCCCGATAGAAGGGTTAACGGCGCCGGAGGCGGAAATTGAAGGGGTTTTCACGCCTGGCGCCGGGCTTTGACCGGCGGGTATCCACTGCCACGGCCTCAGCCAGGCGCCGGGTCGGGTATATCCAGCGCGCGCCAACCCACCCGGGGCGACCCTTTCCAGGTGGGTCGGTGCGCACGCTGGGGGCGGTAGAGCAGGGCATCGGCGGCGTGGGCAGCGGTCACCGCGGCCTTGCGCCACGCGTGCCGCCGCGGCGTGACGTTGCCAGGGTCGGTTCCCAAACGACCGCCGATACCCTGCGTCGGCGCGACGAACGCATGCTGCGCATCGAGGAAGGCGTGCACGCTCGCGCGCGGGGTGCCAGGCGCGGGCTGATCCCGGCGCATTTGATGAGGCAGGCAGAAGGCCTCGCTGCGGTTCGCGTCGCGGCCCCGGGCCTTTCAACTGCTTCGTAACGCGCTGTCAGCGCAGCACGTTGAACAACGACTATCCACAGCCAACGTCACAGCCGCGGCTGGCGCTGGGCTCTGCCCGGTGTGTATCCATAGCCACGGCTACGGCCACGGCCACGGCCAAGCGCCGGGTCGGGTATATCCGGAAAGAGTCGCTGCGCACGCAAGGGACGGCAGAGCAGGGCAACGGCGGCGGCGTGGGCAGCGGTCACCGCGGCCATGCGCCACGCGTGCCGACGCGGCGTGACGTTGCCAGGGTCGGTTCCCAAACGACCGCCGATACCCTGCGTCGGTGCGACGAACGCATGCTGCGCATCGGCGAAGGCGTGCACGCTCGCGCGCGGGGTGCCAGGCGCGGGCTTCATCCCGGCGCGCTTGACGAGGCAGCAAAAAGGCCGCGATGCGGTGCGCATCGCGGCCTCCGGGCCTTTCAACTGTTTCGTAACGCGCTGTCAGCGCAACACGTTGAACAACGACATCTGCTGCATCTGCGAGAACAGGGTCTGGGCGGCCTGCAGCGCGGTGCTTTCCAGCTGGTACTGGCTGATTGCATCGGCGTAGTCGAGGTCGCGCATCTGCGACAAGGTGCCCTTGAGGGTGACGGTGTTGGATTCACGCATGTCCGCGGCGTTGTCCAGCGCCTTGAGCTGGGCACCACCGGCGGCACGCGAGTCGATCATCCGTTCGGAAGCCCGGGCAACGTCGCGCAGGCCGTTCTGCAGCAGGTTCTGCTGTGCCGCCGATTTGGCCGCGCTGCCGGTGTCCATCTTCAACGAGCCGATCAGGCTGTCCAGCGTGCTGAAGATGTCCCGGCTGGTGGCCGGGCTGACGTCGAAGCGGTCGCCCGCGGCGGGGCTGCCATCGATGTGCAGGCGTACGCCGTTGAGCACCAGGTCGTCGCCGGCCTTCATCGTGCCGGTGGAAACCACCGCGCCGCCGGCGTCGAGCACCTCGTACTGGTCGGCGGCGGTGAAGCGGACGCTGAAGGCCTGGCCATTCCAGCTGTCGCTGCCGTCACGGGTCACGTTGGTGAGCACGCCGGTGCCGGTGTTGGCGGTGTTGGCCGCGCCATCCACGTGGCCATCGCCGGTGCCGATGCGCAGGAAGATCTCGCTGCCGGGCAGGGCATCCAGTACGTAGGTGTCCGGCCCGACCTCGACCTGGCGCTGGTTCTGGTCGCCGTTGTAGACGACCTTGCCATCGACCTGGCTGAAGGGCGGGCTGCCATCGGCGGTGCCGCCGAACAGGTAGCGCCCGGTTCCGTCGGTGCTGTTGGCCAGGGCCAGCAGGTTGCCGCGGATCGCCTCGATTTCGGTGACCATGGACTGCTTGTCCGACGCGGCCAGCGCCGGATTGTTGGCGTAGATGGTCAGCTCGGTGATCCGCCCCATCATGTCGCCCACCTGGGCCAGCGCGTTTTCCTGCAGGCCCAATCGGTTCTGTACGTTGCCGGCATTGAGCTGCATGCGGTCCAGCGAGGCCAGGGTACGGTCCAGGCCGACGGCGGCGCCGGAGGCGACCGGGTCGTCCTTGGCGGTCACCAGCCGGCGACCGGTGGCGATCTGCTGCTCGAGGTGGCTCATCTTGGCCTGCTTGGCCATCATCAGCGACACCGACTGGTTGAACATCATCCCGGTGGAAATGCGGTTGTTCATCGGCTCACGGCTCCGAGGATGGTCTGGAACATGCTGTCGGCGGTGGAAATCAGCTGCGATGCGGCCTGGTAGGCCTGTTGCAGGCGCAGCATGTCGGCCGCTTCTTCGTCCAGGTTGACGCCCGACACGGTGTCGCGCGCGGCCTGGGCCTGGTCGGTGATCACCTGCTGGGCCTGCAGCGAGTAGTCGGCCGCGCGGGCCGCCGCGCCCACCTGGGTGGTAAGCCCGCCGAGCGCGCCGCTCAGGGTGACCGTGCCATCGTTGAACGCCTTGGCCTGCTCCACCTTGGCCAGCAGCAGGGCGTTGCTGTTGTCCGAGGAGCCGGCCGGGGTCGGCCCGATGTTGAAGGTGTCCCCGGTCTTGGGGGCGCCATCGAGCACGAAGCTCCAGCCATTGGCGCTGATGGTCTGGCCCGCGGTGTAGGTGAACGGGCCGGTGCCATCGATCGTGTACTGGGTGCCGCTGGTGAACACGATCGCGGCCGGGTTGCGCAGGGCGGCATTGGCCGGGTCGGTGACCTTGACCCCGGTCAGCTTGCCGGTACCGCTGTTGGCCAGGGCGGCGCTGCCCTTGATCGGCGCGGCCGCGGCGATGCGCGAGGTATCGGTGATCGCCACCGACAGGGTGCCGGCCACGCCGGCGGTCGGTTGCAGCAGCATGCGGTCGTTGGTGGCCGGGGTGCCGGTCATCACCAGCTCCACGCCATTGATCACCAGCGGGTCGGCGGCACTGCCGGTGCCGGTCATCGGGATCGCCACGCCGGTGTCGGCGCGGCTGGCCTGCCACTGGGTACCATCGAACTTGAGCACCACGTTCTGGCCGTCCAGCTTGGACAGGTCGCCAAAGCGGGCGGTCATGCTGGCCGTGCCGGCGTTGTTGGCGTTGCCGGTGATGCGCGGGCTGCCGATGTTGAAGAAGTCGCCACCGAGGTTGCCGTACAGGTCCGCGCCCTGGCGGTGCACATCATTGAAGCTGCTGGCCATGCCGACCGCCAGCTTGCCCAGTTCGGCCTGGGTGGGGGTCAGCACGGTGTCGCGGAACTCCAGCAGGCCGCCGATCTGGCCGCCCAGGGTCTTCGGTTCCAGGGTGATCTTCTGGCCGGCGCTCTCCAGCGCCAGCTGCAGCCGCTCGGGCATGTACGGGTCGGCCACGGTGGTGACCTTCGACGCGGTGGTGCCCACCACCAGCGCCTGGCCACCGGCGGTGTACACGTTCATGATGCCGCCGTCCTGCATCACCGCGTTGCCGCCGGTGTAGCCCACCAGGTTGGCGATCAGCTGGTCGCGGCGATCCAGCAGGTCCGGCGCGGCATTGGCGGCGTTGCCGCCGATGGCGCCGTTGAGCTGGGCGATTTCCTTGGCGAGCCGGTTGATCTCGCTGGCGCCGGCGATCAGGCCATTGTTGACCTCGCCGTTGAGCGTGTTGAGCTGCCCGTTGAGCTGCTGGAAGCGGCTGGCCAGGGTCTTGCCGCCATCGAGCACGTTCTGCCGGTCGGAGGTGCCCGAGGCGTTGGAGGACAGGCCGCTGACGGTGTCGAAGAAGCTCGACCACACCCCGGACACATTGGTGGCGGTATCGGAGAACATGGCATCCACGCGGTCGGCCATGCTCGACAGCTGCTTCAGGCGCGCCAGCTCGCCGCTGCCGTCGAGCAGCCGCGAGATCGCCAGCTGGTCGGCGACCCGGCGGATGTCGGTGATGCGGGTGCCATTGCCCACGTCGCCATAGCCGAAGTTCTGCGGGTTGGCGGTGGCGAAGTCGACCTTCTGCCGGCTGTAGCCGGGCGTGTTGATGTTGGCCACGTTATGGCTGGTGGTCGCCAGCGCCCGCTGGAAGGCGAGCAGGGCGCTGGTGCCGGTGGAAAGTACGCTGGACATGGGTTACCTCAACGACGGATGACGCCCAGCCCGGTCGGGCTGGCGGTGCTGGCAAAGGTCTGGCCCAGGCGCTGGCTGGCATCGCCCACGGCGGCGATGGCGCGCTCGATGGTCGGGCCGCCGGCAATCGCGGCGATCTTGGCCGCGTAGCTGGGATCGGTGGCGTAGCCGGCCTTCTGCAGGCCCTGGGCGAAGCCGCGGACATCGCCGCCGGCCTGCAGCGCGTTCTGGTAGCGCGGGCTGTTCTTGAGCAGTTTCACGTAGTCGGCGAAGCTGTCGCCGACCGAGCCGTAGGCACGGAAGCTCGCGGTTTCATTGCGGCGCACGCCGTCCACGTACTCATGGGTACCGCTGTTGGCGCGTTCGCCGCTCCAGCCGGTGGCCTTGATCCCGAACAGGTTGTGCGAGCTGCCACCGCCATTGCGCTGGACCAGCTTGCGGCCCCAGCCGGTTTCAAGCGCGGCCTGGGCCACCAGTGCCTTGGCGTCCACGCCCAGTTCGCGCGCGGCCTGCTGGGCATGGCCCCAGATGCTGGCCACGAACCCTTCCGGCGTATGCGGGCCCAGCTGCGCGGCGGCGGTGTTGGCCGCCAGCGTATCGACCGCGCTGGGGCCACGCGCGGGGGCGGGGGCGTTGACCCCGCTCCAGCGATCGTTGGCCAGCGCGGCCCAGTTCTCCTGGGTCGGATCGCTGACGCCCGGTGCGGCCGTGTACGGATCGTTGCGGCCAAGCGCCTCGTGCATCTGGCTGCTTTCGCGGCCGGCGATCAGGTCCAGGGCGCGCTCCATCGGCTGGAGGACGGCCGAGGGATCGGCGCCGCGCAGCTGCTGCAGCAGGTCCACCTCGCTCGGCGCACCGCTCGGGGCGGTGCTGGCCGGCAGCGCCATCGGCGCCGCCGCCGGCGCGTTGAGCCGGTAGGCACGCAGCGCGGCGGCCGGGTTCAACGCAGTATCGGTCGGCTTGGCTGCCTCGGTATCGGCGGCGCCGAGCTGGCGGCTGATCATGGCCGACAGCCCCAGACCACGGCCACGGGTCATCGCCTCGGCGATCTTCTTGTCGTACATCTCGCGGAACATGGTGTTTTCGGCGGGAAACAGCGAGTCGCCGAAGCTGGCATCGCGCATGCTCTTGACCAGCATCTGCGCGAACTGGCCCTCCAGCTGGCGCGCTACCTTGTCCACCTTGGCCGGGCTGTTGGGCTGGGCCGGATTGAGTTCCAGTGCGGGCGTGATGCGCATATCAGATCACCTCGAGTTCGGCGCTCAGCGCACCGGCCTGCTTGAGGGCTTCCAGGATGGCGATCAGGTCGCCGGGAGCGGCGCCCACCGCGTTGACCGCGTGCACGATTTCATCCAGCGTGGTGCCGCCGGTGAACTTGAACATGCGGCTGCCATCGTTGGTGGCGGTGATGGTGGACTGCGGCGTGGCCACCGTCTGGCCATTGCCGAAGGCGTTGGGCTGGCTGACGTTGGTGTTCTCGTTGATGGTCACGGTGAGCGAGCCATGCGAAATCGCCGCCGCGCCCACCCGCACCTGCGAACCGATCACCACCGTGCCGGTGCGGGCGTTGACCACCACCTTGGCCGGCGCGCTGCCGGGGGTGAGCTCGAGGTTTTCAATCCGGGCCAGCAGGCCGATGCGCGCGCCCGGGTCGCTGGGCGACTGCACCGATACCGTAACCCCGTCGATGGCACGCGCGGCACCGTCACCGAAGGCGTTGTTGAGCGCGGCGACCATGCGCGAGACGGTGGTGAAATCGTTCTTGTGCAGGTTCAGGGTGATGTCGCCACCGCCGTTGAACACGTCCGGCAGGGCGCGCTCCACGGTAGCGCCGTTGGGAATGCGGCCCACGCTGGGCACGTTCACCGACACCCGCGAGCCGTCCTTGCCCTGCGCACCGAAGCCGCCCACCACCAGGTTGCCCTGGGCGATCGCATAGACCTGGCCGTCGGCTCCGCGAAGCGGCGCCATCAGCAGCGAGCCGCCGCGCAGCGAGACCGCGTTTCCGATCGAGGACACGGTGATGTCGATCGGCTGGCCCGGCTTGGCGAACGGCGGCAGCTCGGCATGGATGGCCACGGCGGCCACGTTCTTCAGCTGCGGGTTGACGTTGGCCGGCACGTTGACGCCCAGCTCCCCGAGCAGGTTCTTCAGGCTCTGCACGGTGAAGGGGGCCTGGCTGGTACGGTCGCCGCTGCCATCCAGGCCGACCACCAGGCCGTAGCCGACCAGCGCATTGGTGCGCACGCCGCCCACCTGGGCCAGGTCCTTGATGCGCTCGGCAGAGGCGGGGGCCACCAGCACGAACACCGCCAGCAACGCCACCAGGGCACGCACCGCATGGCGCGACGCCATGCGTCGCTGCCCGAACAGGGAAAGGGAAGGAGTCATATCAGGCTCAGAACGGCGTCAACGCCGAGTTGAAGAAGCGGCTCAGCCAGCCCATCGCATTGGACTGGGCCACCGGGCCGCGGCCGCCGTAGACGATGCGGGCATCGGCAACGCGGCTGGACGGAATGGTGTTGTCGGGGAAGATGTCCGCCGCACGCACGATGCCCTGCACCTGCACCAGCTCATCGCCCTGGTTCAGGCGCAGGTTCTTGGCGCCCTGGACCACCAGGTTGCCGTTGGGCAGGCGCTGCACCACCGTGACCGTCACGCTGCCCTGCAGGCGGTTGCTCTGCGCGCTGGTGCCCTTGCCGGTGAAGTCGCGCGAACCGGCCGCGCTGGCCGCCAGGATGTCCTTGCCGCCCAGCGTCACCGGTGCGCCGAACAGGGTGGGGGTGCCGATGCTCAGCTCCGACTCCTTGGCGGTGGTGGTGTTGGCGGTGGTCTGCGCGGTGGTGCTTTCGGTCAGGGTGATGGTCAGCAGGTCGCCAACATCGCGTGCGCGCCGGTCCGAGTACAGCTGCAGGCCCGGGCCGGCGGCGTAGATCGCGCCGGCGGTGGCCTGCGCGGTGGGCGCCACGATCGGGGTGACCGGCGCCATCGCCGGATAGGGCCGGACATCGCCGGCGATGACGCAGCCGCCGAGCAGGGCGACCACGGAGCTGGCAAGCAACAGGGCAAGGGTAGGGCGCAGGGGCGACATGGCAGGGTTTCCGGTTCGGCCGATCAGACGTTCTGGTTGAGGTAACCGAGCATCGCGTCGGTGGTGGAGATCGCCTTGGCGTTCATTTCGTAGGCGCGCTGGGTTTCGATCATCGACACCAGCTCTTCGACCACGTTGACGTTGCTGCCTTCCAACGCGCCCTGGACCACGCTGCCCAGGCCGTTCAGGCCGGGGTTGCCGTTCTGCGCGGGGCCGGAGGCGGTGGTTTCCAGGAACAGGTTTTCGCCGCGGGCCTGCAGGCCGGCCGGATTGACGAAATCGGTCAGGGTGAGCGCGCCGATCTCCACCGAGGCGGCGTCATCGGCCATCTTCACGCTGATGGTGCCGTCGGTGCCGATGGTGAGCGACTGCGCGCCTTCCGGGATCTGGATGCCCGGCTGCACCGGATAGCCGCTGTTGGTGACGAGTTCGCCCTGCTGGTTGCGCTGGAACGAGCCGTCACGGGTATAGGCCGACGAACCATCGGGCATCTGCACTTCGAAGAAGCCACGGCCATTGACCATCACGTCCAGCGCGCGCCCGGTCTGCTGCTGGCTGCCCTGTTCGAAGTTCTTGGAGGTGGCCACCACGCGCACGCCGGTGCCCAGCTGCAGGCCGGTGGGCAACTGGGTCTGCGCCGAAGAGGCACCACCCGGCTGGCGCACCTGCTGGTACAGCAGGTCCTCGAAGCTGGCACGGTCCTGCTTGAAACCGGTGGTGTTGGTGTTGGCGAGGTTGTTGGAAACCACCGACATGCGCGTCTGCTGCGCATCCAGTCCGGTCTTGGCGATCCACAATGCCTGGTTCATGGCGATGTTCCTTTGTCTGTTGCGGGTGGCCGCGTGGGGCGGCCGTTACAGGGTGCGATGCATGGGCCGTGCCAGAACCGCGCCGGAATCCCGGCGCGTGCCCGCAGGCGGGGTGTCAACCGCGGCCTGCTCAGCCGCCCAGGCGCAGCAGGCTGTTGGCGCTGCGGGCGTTGTCGTCGCCGTGCTTGATCACCTTCACCTGCATTTCGTACTGGCGCTGCAGCTGGATCATCTGCACCAGCGCGCCGGCCGCATCCACGTTGCTGCCTTCCAGCTGGCCGCTCTCCAGCGACTTGCCCTGGGCCTGCACGAACGGCTGCTGCGGGTCGGTGTTGCGCATCAACCCGTCCAGGCCGCGTTCCAGGCGTTCGTCGGCAGCGGCCACCACCCGGATCCGGCCGATGTTGGCCATGGTCTGGGGGCCTTCGCCGAGCGGAATGATCGAGATCGTGCCGTCGTTGCCGATGTCCATCGCCTGGTGCGGCGGAATGGCGATCGGCGCGCCGTTCTCGTCCAGCACCGGATGGCCGCCGGCGGTCACCAGTTGGCCGTTGGGCGTGATCGAGAGCGCCGCACCACGGGTATAGGCTTCACCGCCGCCGGCCGGGGCCTGCACCGCCAGCCAGTTGCCCGACTGCAGCGACAGGTCCAGTGGATTGCCGGTGATCTGCTGGGCGCCCATGCGCCGGTTGAAACCGGCGTCCACGTGCAGGGCGTCCACGCGCGAGGCGTAGCCGGTGCCCTTGATCGGGAAGGCCTCGGTGTTGGCGAGGGCTTCCTTGAAGCCAGGGGTATCGGTGTTGGCCAGGTTGTGCGAGAGCGTGCCCTGTGCCTGCAGCGAGGCGCGTGCACCGGTCATCGCTACGTAGAGCGCCTTGTCCATCGTTGTAGTCCCGTGATGCGGTCAGTGGCTCATCAACGGATGTTGATGATGGTCTGGGTGATCTGGTCCATGGTCGAGACCATCTGCGAGTTGGCCTGGAAGTTGCGCTGGGCGGTGATCATGTTGACCAGCTGCTCGGTCAGGTCGACCGTGGACGCTTCCAGCGAACCGGCCTGGACCTTGCCCAGGTTGGAGCTGTCCGGCGCACCGGTGCGCGGGGTGCCCGAACCGAAGGTTTCCACCCACAGGTTGTTGCCCTTGGCTTCCAGGCCCTGTGCGTTGTTGAAGGTGGTCAGCGCGACCTGGCCCAGCGCCTTGTCATCGCCGTTGGAGTAGCGCGCATAGACCACGCCTTCTTCGGACACGGTGATCTCGTTGAGCTTGCCGGCGGCGTAACCGTCCTGCTGGGTGTTGCGCAGCGCGAACTTCTCGCCGTACTGGGTGGACCCGGAGATGTCCAGGGTCAGCGCCAACTGGCCGGCACCGGTGCTGGGGGTGAACGGGGTCAGGGTGATCTGGCCGTTGGCCGGGGAGGTCAGCGCACCGGCATTGTTGAAGGTCAGCGTGGTGGCGGCACCGGCGGCCTGGCCATCGACATAGTTGTAGACCTGCCACTCGTTGGGATTGGCGGTCTTGACGAAGTACGAGGTCTGGGTGTGGCTCACGCCCAGCGAGTCGTACACGGTGATGCCACCGGTGGACTGGCTGTAGCTGTTGGAATCGGTCGGGCTGAACGGGTTGACCGTGGGCACCTTGGCATCGGCCGGCAGGGTGAAGCTGACGTTGACCTTGCTGGTCTGCTTGGGCGGGCTGTCGGTGGTGAGCAGCTGCAGGTCGACCAGCCGGCCGGCATCGAAGCTGGTGCCGTCGGCATTGGGGGCGAACACCTGCAGGCGCGCACCCTGCGGGTTGGTCACATAGCCGGCCTGGTCGGTCTGGAAGTTGCCGGCGCGCGAGTACACGCGTGCGCCGTTCATGGTCATGGTGAAGAAGCCCTCACCGGAGATGGCCATGTCCAGGCTGCGCCCGGTCTGCTCGTTGTTGCCCTGGGAGAACTGCTGGGCCACGTTGGTCAGGCGCACGCCCGAACCGACCGCATTCTTGGACAGGCCATAGCTGGTGGCCGAGAACAGGTCGGCGAACTCGGCGCGCGATTCCTTGAACCCGGTGGTGTTGACGTTGGCGATGTTGTTGGCGGTGACGTTCAGGTCGGCATTGGCTGCATTGATGCCGGACAGGGAAATGTTGAAGCCCATGGGATTGCTCCTGGAGTGCGGGGTGGGGCGGCTCAGCTGATGCGGAGCACGTAGTCGATCGGGGCCGTACCGAGGCCCTTGAGGTTGAGGTACAGCCCGTCCGAGCCGACCGTGACGCTTTCCACCGGGGCTTCGACGTAGGTATTGACCTTGTTCTTGGCGCCGGCGCTGTCGGTGAAGGTGGCGGCGATGGTGTAGCTGCCCGGCGGCAGGCGGTTGCCGTTGGCGTCCTTGCCATCCCACTCGAAGGTGACTTCGCCGGCGGCCTTGGCTTCCACGCTGAGGGTGTTGACCTTGACCCCGTTGGCGTCGGTGATGTCCACGTTGACGAAGCCGGCGCCGGAGGCGGCGACCATGCCGCTGGTCTTGCCCTCGGCTTCCAGCGACCACTTGGTCGAGGGAATGAGGACCTCGTGGCCGACCAGCGCCGCGCCGCGCAGGATCTGGTCGCCGGACATCTGGTCCTGGAAGCCCTTGACGGTGGTGTTGAGGTCGGTGATGCCCTGCACCTGGGACAGCTGCGCCATCTGCGCCACCATCTGGGTGTTGTCCATCGGCTTGAGCGGATCCTGGTGCTGCAGCTGTTCGGTCATCAGGCGCAGGAAATCGGCCTGGTCCAGGGTGCTTTTCTTCTTGCTCGTGTCGCTGTTGGGGGCGTTGAGGCCGAGCGCGGAATAGATATCGCTGCCCTGGCCGACGCCGCTGGTGCTGCTCATGACGGTATGTCCTGTGGAATGAAGGGTCAGCGACCCATGGTCAAGGTGGCCAGCGCCAGTTCCTTGGCGGTGGTCAGCATTTCCACGCCGGCCTGGTAATTGCGCGAGGTGGAGATGAGGTTGACCATCTGCGCGACCGGGTCGACGTCGGGCTGGTAGATGTAGCCGTCACCGTCGGCGAGGGGGTGGCCCGGCTCGTAGCGCTTGATCGGCGCGGCGTCGCTCTGGCTGATTTCCTTGACCTGGACGGTGGTGATGTTGGGGTCGGTGCGGCTGGTGACCGACTGGAAGATCGGTTCCAGCGGCTTGTAGACGGCCTGCGCCGAGCCGGCGACGGTGTCGGCGTTGGAGAGGTTGGACGCGATGGTGCTCATGCGCACCGACTGGGCCTGGAGGGCCGAGCCGGCGATGTCGAAAATCGGCAGGTTGCTCATGGCTTATTGACCCGTGATGGCGGTGACCATGGAGCGCACCTTGGATTCGACGAAGCTGAGCGAGGCGCGGTATTCCAGCGCGGCGCGGCCGTAGGCGGCACGCTCGGCATCGGGGTCGACGGTGTTGCCGTCGATGCTGGGCTGGACGCCTTCCTTGGTGACCTGGAAGGGATTGAGGCCGCCGCCGATGGCGTAGTGCTGTTCGTTGGTGGTTTTCATGAGGCCGTTGCTGTCCAGGCCCTGGGCATTGCGCAGGGCGGCGTCGAAGTCGAGGTCCTGGGCCTTGTAGCCGGGGGTGTCGGCATTGCTCAGGTTGCTGGCGATGAGCTTCATCCGCTGCTCGCGCAACGGCATGGCCTGGGCATGGACCCCCAGATAGTCGGAAATCAGATTGGGCATGGCGCGCTCCCACGGGACGATGGGGGGAGTGGTGCAAGGGCTGTGCCAGTCGGCGCGTTGTTTCTGCGTGTGGCGCGGGTCGGCAGAGCCCGCCGGGACACGCCGTGAACCCATCCATGG
>RCUH01001360.1_pt1 | contig 18355 bp, 19 predicted proteins | sample 2166191 | NCBI WGS metagenome assembly RCUH01 (sample SAMN09932848, study PRJNA488358) | compost metagenome | feature: garden; material: soil; isolation source: compost soil in an enriched community after 214 h of incubation | place: Germany: Experimental Botanical Garden Goettingen | collected...
CTGAGGGAAATTTAGTGCCAGATTCGATTACGATAGCAATGCTGGAAGAGGAAGTGAAAAAGAATCCTGAAGCAAAAGGATTTATTTTTGACGGATTCCCACGTACTGTTGCTCAAGCTGAGGCATTGGATGCTTTTTTGGAAGGTATCAACACATCAATCTCAGTTGTAATCGCACTGGATGTAAATGAAGATGAACTGAAAGCGCGGATCGCTAAACGTAGAGAGATCTCTGGCCGTTCAGATGACGATGCTGATAAATTGGTGAAACGCATTGATGAATATTTTACAAAAACAATTCATGTGTTGCCTTATTACGAAGCGCAAGGTAAATTGTCCAAGGTAGATGGTATTGGCGATATTGATACAATCTTCAAAAACCTAACGGATATTATCGATAATTATTAATTGAAATAAATACTTTTTTTAGACTGTAATACATTGTAAATGGCGCAAGGATCGAATTTTGTTGATTATGTGAAAGTGTGTTGTCGTTCGGGACATGGTGGGGCAGGTTCGGCTCATTTGCATCGTGACAAGCACACAGCTACGGGAGGACCTGATGGTGGTGATGGCGGCCGTGGAGGACATATTATCCTAAAAGGAACGACTAATATTTGGACATTACTCCATCTAAAGTACCGTAAACATATCATTGCCTCCAATGGTGAATCTGGTGGTAGTTCGCTACGGACAGGTGCCACTGGTCATGATGAAATATTGGAGGTGCCGCTGGGTACCATTGCCAAGGATGCGGAGACCGGCGAGGTGTTGTTTGATATTACCGAAGATGGTGAGACCAAGATCTTGGTTCCGGGAGGAAAAGGTGGTTTAGGTAACTGGCATTTTAAGTCGCCTACAAAACAGACGCCTCGATTTTCGCAACCGGGGATGCCAGGCAAAGAGCAATGGATGATTCTCGAACTTAAGGTACTGGCAGACGTTGGTCTGGTAGGTTTTCCGAATGCAGGTAAGTCAACCTTGTTGTCTGTAGTCTCAGCAGCAAAACCTGAAATTGCTAATTATCCATTTACCACATTGGTACCTAATCTCGGTATGGTGAGTTATCGCGATAATCGCTCGTTTGTGATGGCCGATATTCCGGGGATCATTGAGGGCGCTTCAGAAGGAAAGGGACTCGGTTATCGTTTCTTAAGACACATTGAACGAAATTCAGTATTGTTATTTATGGTGCCTGCTGATACAGATCGCACGATAGCAGAAGAATATGGTATTTTGTTGAATGAATTAACAGCATTTAATCCTGAACTAGCGGATAAACCCAAGTTATTAGCGATTACAAAGTCTGATATGCTTGATGATGAACTTGAGAAGGAAATGGAACAACAGCTTCCTGAGGGGCTTCCACATATTTTCATCTCATCCGTCAGCGGTAAAAATATTCTGCCATTGAAAGATATGATCTGGAAAGCAATAAACTCTTAATAGTTGAAAAAATATAAACAGGAAAGGCGCTTCATGTCATGAGGCGCCTTTCCTGTTTATATTAATTGCGGTTCCCCCCATTTTCGGTATGGTTCCATTTTTGATGATTGCTACAATTAGCTGATTATAACTAATTAAGATAAACATTAAAGCTGACACATCCAAATACCAACTTATGTCTAATCACAATTTTCAATCAATTTTTATTCAGTGCTTATTCAATGATTATTCAGTTTGTACTGAGTAATCACTGAACAAGCACTGAACAAACACTGAATAAGCAATGTCAAAATGCCGAATTTGATCACTTATTGCTCGGAATTTGCTGCCGCTAAAAATTAAAGGAAAAAAAAGGGAGAGGTTGTGCGGTATTAGATCATTTTGGGCTGAAGATGAACTAACGCGCATCCTAGTGGTCCAAAAAATGTATGTTTTTTAAGTTTTTTTATTAATTTCAACCTATTATTTAATCTCTGATGGAAGACTGGTTTTTAGTTCCATCACCAAACTAAATCTAAATGAAAACAGAAGACGAAAAATATTGTGTGGAATGTGGTCAGGTAATTAATGTCAAAGCAGAGGTCTGTCCTCTTTGCGGCGCGAAACAACCTATATTTTACACGAACCAACCTTTCCAACAGAGTCGTAGCATTCAGGATGATCGCTGGTTGCCTGCTTTGTTGTTTTGTTTCTTTCTGGGCCCCTTCGGTGGACATCGTTTCTATTTGGGACAGATTGGAACAGCGGTTCTCCAATTGATTACTTTAGGCGGCTGTGGAATCTGGTCGCTTATAGATCTGATTATGATCATTGTTGGGAAATACAAGGATAAAAATGGTCAATACATCAAAAGTCCGGTAAACAATAATTAATGGCTTGGCTTGTGCTGAAATACCTGCGATTGCATTGGATTTATACCATTGTCATAGGGTATTTTGGCACCGCTATTGCATTGTACATGCTGTCGGATATTCATATCCTCATTCCTTGTCTCTGGAAGGCAATTACAGGATATGAATGTCCCGGTTGCGGACTGACGACCGCATTTGTGGCGCTGCTGCGAATGCAATGGGCCTACGCCTGGTCTGCAAATCCGATGATTTATGTACTCGTTCCTGCATTCATCTTTTTGATTTTAAGAGACTTTTGGCGTTTTAGACATACGCAAACAGATTTTAGATAAAATAATTGAAAAATGTTTTTCACTTTTAACTGATATGTCGTAACTTTGTCTCCCGTGAAAATTAAAGTAGAGTCTTTATTGGTAGGTGCCTTAGGAAACGGTTTGTCAATCGTGATGATGCATTGTTAATTGATATTTAGCCCATTTGAGGGCTTTTTTTATATCCAATCAAGAACGCTTTAAAATTCATAAAAGTAAGGATACACATTTTATAATATTACATCGATAATGACCAACTACAGCAAATTGCCTGCAATTTTAGTTTTAGAAGATGGTACAGTTTATCACGGTAAAGCCGCTGGTAAAATTGGTACGACTACTGGTGAGATCTGTTTTAATACAGGAACAACCGGTTATCAAGAGATTTTTACAGATCCATCTTATTTTGGACAAATCATGGTAACAACCAATGCACATATTGGTAACTATGGTATTGATGAGGATGACACCGAATCAAATCAAATTCAGATTGCGGGCTTGGTTTGTAAAAACTACAACATCAACTATAGCCGTAAAATGGCTGATGAGTCTATTCAAAGCTATTTTGAAGAAGGAAATTTGGTGGGTATTTCCGATGTGGATACACGTTCATTGGTAAGACATATCCGTGATAAAGGAGCCATGAATGCAATCATTTCTTCGGAAACGCTAGACGTTGAAGAATTAAAGAGCCAGTTGGCAAAAGTTCCTTCGATGGATGGTCTTGAGCTGTCTTCTAAGGTAACGACTGCCGAACCTTATTTCTTTGGGAATGAAAATGCATCTTTACGTGTTGCAGTATTGGATTTGGGTATTAAGAAAAATATCCTGCGCAATTTTGAAGCACGTGACGTTTATACAAAGGTTTTCCCGGCTAAGACAACATTTGAGGAAATGGAAAAATGGAACCCTGACGGTTACTTTATTTCAAATGGTCCTGGTGATCCTGCTCCAATGGATTACGCTATCGAAACTGTAAAATCTATTTTGAGTGCAAACAAGCCGATGTTTGGGATCTGTTTAGGCCACCAGATTTTAGCGTTAGCTAATGGCATCCGCACAAGTAAATTGCATAATGGACACCGAGGTATCAATCACCCAGTCAAAAATATTATTGCTAACCGTTGTGAAATTACTTCACAAAACCATGGTTTTGGTGTCGTAGCAGAGGATATCCAAAATTCGGAAAATGTTGAGATTACACACGTTAATTTGAACGACCAGTCTATCGAAGGTATCCGTATAAAAGGGCAAAAAGCATTCTCGGTGCAATATCACCCTGAATCATCTCCAGGTCCACACGATTCACGTTACCTATTTGATGATTTCGTCGCAATGATCAAAAACTAAGCAAACGTAGTATATCATAAAAACCCTCCCTATTGTGGAGGGTTTTTTATGCTATTTGTTGAACCAATTATTCAGATTGGTCATATTTTATTCACAATAATGACGGATTAAATACATTTTTTGTTATATTTGGTTGTGAAAAATGTCTGTAGATAAGAGTGTGTCTTATTTACACTAAGTAATGAAAATAAATTATAGTCTAATAAAGAGATGAGTTTAATTATCGATGTTCATGCGCGTCAAATTTTGGATTCGCGCGGTAACCCTACAATTGAGGTAGATGTTACTACACAAAATGGTTTTGTTGGTCGTGCAGCTGTTCCTTCAGGTGCTTCAACTGGTATTCACGAAGCAGTAGAATTGCGTGATGGCGACAAGTCAAAATATCTAGGAAAAGGTGTTTTGAAAGCTGTTGAGAATGTAAACACTAAAATTGCAAAAGCACTAGAAGGTGTAGATGTTTTCGAGCAAAATGCCATCGATAAAATCATGATTGATTTAGACGGTAGTGAAAATAAAGGTAATTTAGGTGCAAACGCTATCCTTGGTGTTTCTTTGGCTGTAGCAAAAGCAGCTGCACAAGAGTCACGTCAACCTTTGTACCGTTATATTGGCGGCGTTAACGCGAATACGTTGCCTATTCCGATGATGAATATCATCAACGGTGGATCTCACTCTGATGCGCCTATCGCATTCCAAGAGTTTATGATCATGCCAGTAGGTGCTCCTTCTTTTTCTGAAGCATTACGTTGGGGAACCGAGGTATTTCATACATTGAAAAAAATCTTACATGATAGAGGTCTTTCTACTGCGGTAGGTGATGAAGGTGGATTTGCACCAACATTTGACGGAACAGAAGATGCAATCGAGACAGTATTGAAAGCGATTGAAATCGCAGGTTACAAACCAGGTCAAGACATCTGTTTAGCATTGGATTGTGCTTCTTCTGAATTCTACAAAGATGGCAAATATGATTATGCTAAATTTGAAGGTGATAAAGGTGCTGTACGTTCTAGTGAAGAACAAGCAAGCTATTTAGCTGAATTAACAGCAAAATACCCAATTATCTCTATCGAAGATGGTATGGCTGAAGATGACTGGGCTGGTTGGAAAACATTGACTGATAAAATTGGCGATCACGTTCAATTAGTAGGTGATGATCTTTTCGTAACAAATACAAAACGTCTTCAACAAGGTATCGATACCCATACTGCAAACTCTATTTTGGTCAAAGTAAACCAAATAGGTTCTTTGACTGAAACGATCAATGCAGTGACTTTAGCGCAAAATTCTGGTTACACTTCAGTAATGTCTCACCGTTCAGGTGAAACCGAAGATGCGACGATCGCTGACTTGGCCGTTGCGTTGAACTGTGGTCAAATCAAAACAGGTTCGGCTTCTCGTTCTGACCGTATGGCTAAATACAATCAGTTGTTGCGTATCGAAGAAGAACTGGGTGGTAATGCTCGCTTCATCGGCAAAAACTTTAAATATGCAAAAAAATAGGTTTACCCTATCATGCTAAAAAAATAAGGCCTAATCTACAGATTGGGCCTTATTTTTTTAGCATAATTTTATCCTGGAAAGAGCATAAGAATTACAGTTTAATGGATTGTATCCCTTCTACTTCGATCATGATCATGATTGTATTTATATATTCTGTTCCATTTCATGAGTACCTCATTTTTGAACCATAGCTGATACTCTTCATTATATGCATTTTCATAGGTTATCAATTCCATTATCGAGTTATCATTCAGGCGGTCTGCACCAGCGATTCTATATTGCTTCCCCATGGTATTGATCACTTCTTCTTTACTCATGCCTAGTTGTATCTTTTTCATGTTTGAATCGGTTTTCATTATGGCCTGCTGGACACTGCATGAGAAGACGACCAGTAGGATAAATGAGAATGCTATGAATATTTTTGTCATAGATTTATATTAATTAAAATAAGGTATTGCCGCTTGCTTTATTTGGATATTTAAGGTTCAAATCAAATGTTTCATTCATTTTCTTAATAAAGTGGGTTGCCAGCAGGGGTGACTCAATTTCAACATTCTGATGGATGAAAAAATACAGTTTCTGTAATCCATTATCCCGCCAGAGTTTTAATACTTCTATCCAATTATCCAGACGCGCATAATCCGATGCATGGTTGGCACCGACATAACGGATAAAGGCGACAGGCGTAGTCAGGCGCATATGTAACATATCTCTTCTGCCAGCCGTATCCACCAATACATTGGTTACACTGGTCTCCTCCAATAAGGTATAAAGTTCATTCGTTACTTCAGCTTTTGAGAACCAGTCCTTATTTCGGACTTCCAATGCTAAGGGAACATCTTTTGGCCAGTCGTGCAAAAATAATTTTAACCGCGCCATATCCTTTGGACTGTAGTTGTCATGCATTTGTAGAAAGACCATACCTAATTTTTCATCAAATCGAACAACAGCATCTGTAAACAGCTTGACTTTATCCGTTGCGTTAAGTAATCGACTAAAATGACTGATAGACTGGGGGACTTTTGGGAAGAATTTAAAATCTGCCGGAGTTTTCTTTTTCCAGGTTTCTACCTGCTCCATGCTCGGTGAATTATAGAACGTGGCATTCAGTTCGATGCTGTTAAATTGATTGGCATAGTAAACAAGCTCGTCCTTTGTTCCTCTGGGATAAAAACCCTTTAAATCCTGTTTGTTCCATTTTGCACAGCCGACATATACTTCAAAAGGTTCTTTATTTTTGAAATGCTGTAGGAGGGTTAAGGTCTCCTGAGATGTAGAAGGTAGTGTGAAGTCCACTTCTTCTGGATGATCTACTTGGCCAAATTTCATATTAGATTTTTCTTAGTTTATGATCAAATAATAAGTGTGCGAGCAATGCCATTAAGGTGTATGTTGTTCCAACCGCAATAACCCCCGGCCATTGGAAATGCTGCCATGCTTGTGCCGCAAAAAAGGTGCCTGTTGAACCACCGATAAAATAGCTGACCATATAAACGGTGTTCAGACGATTGTTAGCGCCAAGATTGAGCGCGTAGAAATCACTCTGATTTAAGATGTGCATGGACTGTAATCCAAGGTCAATGAGGATCACACCAATGATCAGGCCCCAGTAATAATTACCGAATAACGTAAAAAGCAGCCAGCTAAAGACCATCAATAATATTGCGTAGAGGATAATTTTCGCGGTACCAATGTATGCGGTCATCCGATTAACAAAAGCAGCTGCAAGGGCGCCGCAGGCACCCACAAGCCCAAATGCCCCAGCGGTAGCTGGCCCATCAAAAAACGGAGGCCCTTCGATATGGAAAACCAGGGTCGTAAAGAAGGCTGAAAACGCCCCAAATCCCATTGCACCACGAAATGCAGCCAATTGCAGGACAGGTTGTTTCTTGGCAAAATTCCACACCGAAAGCATCAATTCTTTATAAGTACCCTTAAAATTTGGGCTAACTTCAGGTAATTTGATAGCGATGGCCATTGCTGTGATGATCATGATCACAGTAGCGATCCAATACATTTCGCGCCAGCCAAAGTAGGAACCGACAAATCCGCTGACCACACGAGATAAGAGGATACCGATCAATAAGCCTGACATGACCATACCTATTGCAGCTGCCTGTTTCCCTTTCGGGGCAAGTTCTGCCGCCATGGGTACAAAAACTTGTGGTATCACGGACGTAAAGCCAATCAAAAAACTAAAGATTAGGATAGCTGTGATAGACTGGGAAAGTGCCATTCCGGCCAAAGAGAGAATAATGAATATAAAATCAATTAAGATCATTTTCTTTCTCTTGAACATATCGCCCAGGGGAACAATCAATAAAAGCCCACAGGCATAACCAATTTGTGTTAACATCGCGGAATTGCTCACTGTGGCTTCGCTAACACGTAGGTCTTTGGCAATCAGCCCCAATAATGGCTGATTATAATAATTATTGGCGACAACTAAACCTGTGGCAATGGTCATCAGCCATAAGGTGGCTTGGGATAATTCTGTTTTAGAATCGGTAATATTCGTCATTGATTAATGTAGTTCGTCCCACAATTCTTGAAACTTCTGTTTTAATTCAGCAACTTCCCGTTCGAGTTGTCCGATACGTTCCAAAAGCGCCGGATCTGCAGCCACGCTCGGTGCATTGCTGCTATTTTCAAAGGCTTCGATATTTACTTCACCCAGCAGGTGGATATAACGCACCTCTTTGTGTCCGGCTTGTTTTGGAAGAGATTTCAGATAGCCCTCTTGAGCAAGTTTCTCCAATTGTTCATTAATTTCACCTAAAGAGTCAAACTCGTATAATCTTCCAGCATTTGAATTGATTTCACCGGCTGTCATTGGTCCACGGAGGAGTAATAGGCAAATTATTGTCAATTCAGATGGTACAAGGGGAAACTGTATGGCGAAATTGTGCTTATACTTAGTTACCCTGGATCCACCACCGATAACGGTTGAAACCAACCCTTTCTTTTTAAGTATATCCAGCGTATTGACGATGTCCTCTTCGGTGTATTGAACAACAGGTTTGCGTGAAGTTTTTTGATTACATGCAGCCTGTAAGCTGTTGACCGTCATGGGATAATATTCGGGGGTTACCTTTGATTTTTCAATCAGAGAACCCAGGACACGCTGTTCCATTGCAGACAATTGAGGCAAATTAGTCGTTTCCATGTTATTGTAATGTATCTATTTATGATCGAATATAAGTTTAATGTCAAACGGCGCCCGACATCAACTTGAGGATTTGTTCTTACCCAAAGATGCCCTTTTTCCTATACAACTCCAAAATATACGATTGATATTGTTGGATAAAATGGGATTGCTTTAGTTTTTCTTATCTTCGCATGAATAAAATAAGATTTAAAGTGCTCAAGATAGCTTTTCATCCCGAATTTATCCATCCGGTCAAAGAAGGACATCGTTTTCCGATGTTAAAGTATGAGTTGATCCCGCTGCAGTTGAAGCACGAGGGATTGGCCAATGAAGCTAATTTCTTCCGGCCTGAGTTAGCAAGTTTTGAGACCTGTTGTCTGGTCCATGATCCAGCTTATGTGACGAAACTGTTTGATTTGACCTTGGATGTAAAAATGGTGCGCAGGATCGGATTTCCCTTGAGTAGGAGCTTGGTAGATCGCGAACGCTATATTTTGGATGGAACTGTTCAGGCTGCAGGTTATGCTTTGAAATATGGGGTAGCTTTTACGATTGCAGGTGGAACGCACCACGCGGGTTATGATTTTGGTGAAGGCTTCTGCCTGATGAACGACCAAGCGACTGCTGCGGGTTATCTATTACAACAGAAGCTTGCAAATCGAATCCTCATCATTGACCTAGATGTGCATCAGGGGAATGGAACAGCGCATATCTTTGAAGGACATCAACAGGTATTTACCTTCTCGATGCATGGCGAGAAGAACTATCCCTTTATCAAGCAGCGTTCTCACTTGGATATCGGTCTTGCTGAAAATATAACAGATAAAGAATACCTAAAAATCCTGACAGCCAATCTACTGGATTTATTTGAGCGTATCCGGCCTGATTTTGTCTTTTATCAGGCAGGTGTAGATATACTGGGAACAGATAAACTGGGTAAATTGAATTTAAGTCCGACAACCTGCGCGCGAAGGGATGAGCTTGTATTGGGGCTATGTCATCAGCAGCATATCCCTGTTCAGGTAAGTATGGGAGGCGGTTATTCTCCGCAGATCAAAGATATTGTCAATGCACATTGTCAAACGTTTAAAATAGCAATAGATTTATATAATTTATAAAATAAGAATATGTTTTTTCATCAAGACGCAATTTTTGAAGCATTATCTATCCATCGTGTAGGAAACAAAGCACAGGATGAGTTTTATATCCTTTCTGACGCCCCTGTATCCCTTGAAGGCGATGAAATATTGCCCGGACTTTTGATGCAGTACTTTATGAGCCCCTTTGCGAAAGTGAACGAAGTATATCGTTTATATCATCCCAATGAAGAACTGGATCTGAATGAAGTCTTCTATTTTGTTCGTCAATACTTTAAGGAACAGTTACCTTTTCACGATTTTTCTCAGCAGATTTCGAAGCACTTGTATGAGGTGTCCAGTCACCCCAAGATTAAAGCAGGAGAGGTGTATGTGGTAGCGCTAAAAAATGTGCAGATTGAAGGCGAGGAACACGATGCTATTGGTATATTTAAATCGGAGAACAAAGAGACTTATCTAAAAGTATATCCTGAACAAGGGGCTTTTACCTTGGAATATGAGCAGGAGGCAATCAACATCAATAAGTTGGACAAAGGATGCATTATTATCAATGTTGAGGAAGAGGAAGGGTATAAGGTTCTTGTGCTAGATCAAACCAATAGACAGCAGGAAGCAGTGTATTGGAAAGACGAGTTTCTAAAATTGCGCGTGCGTAATGATAATTTCAATCAGACGGGTAACTACTTAAAAGTCTATAAGAATTTTGTTCAGGAGAAACTCGATGAAACGTTTGAACTGGAGAAGGCCGATAAGATTGATTTGATGAATAAATCAATGAACTACTTTAAGGAAAAGGAAACTTTCGTTCAGGAGGAATTTGAAGAAGAAGTATTGGGAAATCCTCAGGCGATAGCTATGTTCCAGGACTATAAAGCTGGTTTTGAAAATGAGTTTGATTCACCCTTTCAGTCAAGTTTTGAAATAGCGGATAAAGCCGTCAAAAAGATGGAATCATCCTACAAGTCTGTACTAAAATTGGATAAGAACTTTCATATCTATGTGCATGGAAAACGGGAATACCTTGAAAAGGGATTTGATGATGATAAAGGGATGAACTATTATAAGGTCTATTTCGAAAACGAAAGCTAATATTTATGACGAAGCGTGATAAATTAGCTGTTTTTATTTTTGGATCATTCATCGGCCTGCTATTCCTTTTATCGTCGATCGAAAGCAAAAGTCTATGGATAGAGGAATTTTATGCACAGGGATTTTATCGATTTTTTGGACATATCCCGAAGTATATTTTTGGTTATATTCCCTTTAGTATAGGAGATGTTTTTTACGCTTTCACGATTATTTTTCTGCTTTATTGGCTTGTTAATCTTATACGGAAGGTATGGGGTAAAAAATGGTCGGATGCTTGTCGAACCTTTTTGTTTATTTTAAATCTATTGCTGGGGTTATATATTTTCTTCTATATCTCCTGGGGGTTGAATTATTACCGGAAGCCGATCAGTGTGAATGCAAACCTGCAAGTTGACAGCTTGAAGCTTGCGGACTATCTCATGGTACTCGATGAAGACCTGGATAGTACAAATGCTTTGCGGGAACAGGTCAATCCTGCACAATGGACGGATCGGAAAGACCATATGCGGGCGGATCTTGCAAATTGGGTTAAAAATGATACCACATTCTCTACTTTTTTATCAAGGAGCCAGGTGCGGGTTAAATCACCTTTAAATAGTGTGGTTGTTTCGTATTTCGGGGTTTCAGGTTATTTCAATCCGTTTACACATGAAGCGCAGGTAAATTATGCTATGCCAGCCTTATCTTTTCCGTTTACTTATGTACATGAGCTCGCCCACCAACAGGGGGTTGGTTTTGAGGATGAAGCCAATTTTATTGCTTTTGTTCGCTTACAACATCATCCGCAATCCTTTTATCGCTATTCAGCTTATTTACAAACAACCTTATATATGCTGGGAGAATTGCGGGGGATGTATCCAGACCTTTCGAAGGATTATCAAATAAGGCTAAGTAAGCAGGTGTTTGCGGATATTACAGATGAACGCCTATTTTGGAGTGATTATACCGGTTGGATCAACGATCTGATGGGGCTGTTTTACAATCAATACCTAACACATAACAATCAGAAGGAGGGAATTGCAAGATACGACCGGATGACAAGATTGGTATTGGCCTATGAACTAAAAAAGAGAGGCTGTCATTGAAATTAGTATAAAAACTCAGGTCAATAAAAAAGCATCAATGCTCACATTGATGCTTTTTTATTGACAAGTTGCTTCCGTTTATCCTATTGGGTTGAAATCAGCTCAAAGGAACCTTCCGTACCTGCACTGCCTGAGTAAATCTGCCCTTGTGGTAAACCTCTAAGACCTGTAGGCGCGGTTTTGATCCGATCATAGATATTTCTCAAGTCTGTGTTTGCATTGACCGCTCTACCACCTGCCACGACATCAGCATAGATATAATTTGGAGATTTCTTATCTGTCGCCTGTGGTTTTATACTTCCTGTTGCCAGGGTAACTTTCACTTTGCCACCATTTCCATTGGGGAATGTTTTGGTTCCATTAAATGCATCATCGCCTTTTGCTATAATATACAGTGAACCCAATTTTTGGAAATTGGCGTTGATATCAAAATTGGCGCCATTATTCTTTCCATCGGTCCCATAGAAAGTTGCTTTGTTTCCGATCTCAGCGTAACCAATGGTGATTTTTACATTTTTCTTTCCGTAAAAGGACAAGGTGGAGTTATCCTTCATGATTAATGTGTCAATATGGATAACTGCTGTGGAGTCTTTACTGTCAATATTTTTCTTGGCTTTTTTTCCAATTTCAAGCTTGGAAAAATGCTGTGTTTCCTGCGCTTTACCAACAAAGGTAAACGCGACACAAAAAAGAAAGCCTAAAATAAGTTTCGATTTCATAAACCTTTAATTATTTGTAACTATTTAATAGTTTGACAATTGAAAGCCCAAAGAGTTTAATTTTTACTAAGATATTTTACAATTAATTTAGCTGTTTTCTCCGAGGCACCCGGTGTGCCCAGTTTTTCGGCAAGGATATCGTAATTTTCTAACACACTTGCCCGATGCGCTTTGTTGTTGATCAGTTCACCCACTTCATAGGAAATATCATATGCTGTGCAATCTTCCTGAATTAACTCTCTTACGGATAGAAAATTGTTTATTAGGTTTACCAGTGAAATAAACTTTACTTTAACCACTAATTTGGCAATCCAAACCGATATTGCATTTGCTTTATATACGACAACTTGCGGAACTTTCAATATACCTGTTTCCAGCGTCGCGGTACCACTGGTGACTACTGCCGCCTCTGCATTGTTTAGGATATCATATGTTTGATTGAAAATAACCGGAATATCGATACCCCTCATGAATTGTTTGTAATAAAATTCGTCAAAATTAGGCGCACCCGCGATAACAAATTGATGCACTGGAAAAAAATAAGGGAGTTCGGCCATAATGGGAAGAAGTTTGGAAATCTCCATTTCTCTGCTACCCGGTAATAAGGCAATGAGTGGTTTGTCTGTAAATCCATTTTCATCCCGGAACTTTGGATTAAAAGAGTAGGCTGAAATAGCATCGAGCAGTGGATTGCCAACATAATCGACCGGCATACGCCATTTTTTGTAGAAATCAACTTCAAATGGCAGAATACAGAACATGTGATCGACAATTTTTTTGATCTTTTTCACACGCCCCTGATTCCAGGCCCATACTTTTGGTGAAATATAATAACATGTTTTGATATTATGCTTTTTGGCAAATTCGGCAATTTTTAAATTGAAGCCGGGAAAGTCTATGAGTATGACAGCATCAGGTTTTTCTTTCAGCAGATCACTTTTGACTGCCTTCAAATTTTTAGTTATTTTGCCCAGGTTTTTCAAAACTTCCACAAAACCCATAAAAGCCATCGCCGAAGTATGTATCAACGCTTTCTCTCCAGTGGCTTCCTGCATTAAATCACCACCAACGATTTTGAATGTAGCTGTGGGATCCTCTATTTTAAGTGCTTTGATAAGATTGGCTCCATGTAGGTCACCTGATGTTTCGCCAGCAATGAGATAGTATTTCATATGTAAATGATTTATTCTTTAATGGCCATACGGAATATCCACATTATTTTTAAGACTATTTATGCTTTTCAAATACGGATATTTCATCGGAATATTAATGTTGTTTCGAATTGTTAAAGATAAGATTATTCTAAGTATATGATGAATTTGAGTACATTATTCCATATCTTTATTAAAGATGTTTAACTTTGGAAGAAAATATCAGGAGTATAAAAGCTAAATAGTATTTTTGTCCTATGCAACGATTATGGTCTTTAATTAGAAATAAGTATTTATTAGCCACTTTGGCTTTTTTGGTGTGGATGTTGTTTTTTGATCGAAATGATTTTGCGACACAATACAGTTATCAAAAACAAAAGACCAACCTGGAGACGGAACGATCCTTTTATCTGAAGGAGAATGCAGCGATTATAAAAACGATAAACGACATTCGATCCAATCCGCAGGAGGTGCAACGTATCGCGCGGGAGAAATATAAGATGAAGAAAGATAATGAGGATATCTATGTTGTCTCTAAAGTTACCCCTAAAGAAACCCCTTAGTGTCTAACGGAAAAAGGGGATCCCATTATAGAGATACCTTGTACAAAATGAAGAAAGACCATCATATGAATACGATGGTCTTTTTCAGTATATAGAAAACGGGGTATTTTAGTTTGCGGCCTGAGCTACCAAACCAAGGTATAATGGTTTTTTCTCATCATTGGCCTTGCCGATCAATATCAATGAATAGTAATAATTTTCAACCAATTTGATATCCTTACGAGTTGCAATGGTTTTTCCGGCTTTATCTTTAGCAATAACTGTAAAGGTTCCACTTTTTTGTGCGATGAAACCTTGGTGAGCAGTCGCTGAATTTTGTGTTTCTTTCGCACGGTTTGTCCATTCTGTCGGAGAAGTCTGGCTACCGATTTGAAGGCTTACCTGATCGGTTCCTTCAGCAAAATTAAAGAAACGTAAACCGGATTCCGTGTTTTTGATTTCTTTGTTGATTTTATCCGTTGTGATGACCTGAATGGCTTTGGATTTGTTTCCATACACAAATGAAGTATAAATTGTACTGTCTTTGATTGTAATAGTAGTATCAACCAAAACATTGTTATACTCTGATGATATCGCTATTTTTCTAGCCCCTGTAAATAGGCCAACTTGGCTATAGCTTTTAAAATCCAAGGGATAATATGGACTCTGTAAGGGTCCCCCGTCGGCATAATATACAACCGCATTGGCGTCAGTGTATCCATTGACCATTGTAAATAACGCGCCTGGAATTCTTTGGTCGTCATTATCTTTTAAGCAACTGGATAGTAAGAATGTCGCTACTGTGATGGCAATAAAATTAAATAATCTATAGTTTTTCATAACCGTGTAATATTAAAATCTTTTTTGTGTAAAACACATTGCGCTTGTGTTGTCTATTATACGGAGATGACATACACTTTGCTACAGTTACTTGTAAAAATAATAAAATTGTGTTTTATTTTATCATAAACGAGATTTCAGGTGATATTGTCCAATACTGAAATAAGTCAGTACGTGAGGGGACTCGCTTCGGGTTGAGTGCTACCTTGTAAAAAAGGCACAGGCTTTGTTAATTAAAAAATATTGATAATTTTGAGTTATGAACAGTAGAATCAAAAAGATTGCATCGGGTATGTTTGAGCGCTTTAGACATCGTAAAATCACCGAAGCGGAGCTGTCACAGGCAGAATCTAAGGCGAAAAATCTAGGAAGCTATGTTGGTGATTTTAAATTGCTGATCGCGATGTGCAAGGATGCAATTACAGGAAAGTTTAAAATGAACAGTTGGAATCTATCCATTATTATCGGGACGATTATTTACGTGGTTTCCCCTGTAGATGCTATTCCGGATTTTATTGCTATAGGCGGTTGGTTAGATGATGTCGCTATTGTTGCCTATGCCATACGGAAACTCTCGGAAGAAATAGAACGATACAAATCAGAGCGATTGGGCTGGCAGGTCAACAAATAAAAAAAGCTACTTTTTACAAAGTAGCTTTTTTTATGAGGCGATTGGATCGTTCTTAATGTTTGAAATGTCTTACGCCTGTCGTTACCATTGCAATACCTTTTTCATTGGCCATATCAATAGATAATTGATCTTTGATAGAACCACCTGGTTGCAATACGGCTGCAATACCCGCCCCAGATGCAATTTCTACACAGTCAGGGAAGGGAAAGAATGCATCTGATGCCATTGAACAACCTTGTAGGTCAAAACCAAATGAAACTGCTTTTTCAATTGCTTGCTTTAAGGCATCAACTCTTGATGTTTGCCCAACACCCGATGCTAACAATGTGCCATTTTTAGCAAAGACAATGGTATTGGATTTCGTATGTTTTACAATTTTATTCGCAAAATATAAATCTTCCAATTGTTCAGCTGTAGGTTTTACTGTTGTTACAGTTACCATTTGCTCAGGACCTTCAATTGTATTGTCCTTATCTTGAAGAATGACACCATTCAATAAGGTTTTGAACTGTTGGCTAGGTAGTTTTACGTCTTTACGAACTAAGATAATTCTATTTTTCTTGGCAGTAAGAATAGCAATTGCTTCCTCCGAATAAGAAGGTGCGATTAAGACCTCGAAGAATAAATTATTGATCTCTGTTGCTGTTGTGCCATCCACTTCTCCGTTGGTGATTAAAACCCCGCCAAATGCTGAAACCGGATCACAGGCCAAAGCATCTAACCAAGCTTGTTTAATCGTTGGTCTTGATGCAACCCCACAAGCATTTGTGTGTTTTAGGATAGCAAATGTCGGTTGTTCAAATTCGTCGATTAAAGCTACAGCTGCATCTACATCAACTAGATTGTTGTACGAAAGCTCTTTACCATTTAATTTGTTGAACATGTTATCCAAGTCGCCAAAGAAAATACCTTTTTGGTGCGGGTTTTCACCATATCTTAACACCTGAGCATTTTGCTCGGATTGTTTAAAAACTTCAATTGGATTCTCTTGGTTGAAATAATTGAAAATTGCCGTATCATAATGCGATGATGTATTGAAGGCGCGTTTCGCAAATTCTTTACGTTGCTCCAAAGAAGTATTACCTTCTTGGTTCGCTAGGATTTCTTCAAGCGCTTTATAATCATTTTTAGAAGAAATGATAACAACATCATTAAAGTTTTTCGCTGCTGCACGAATCAATGAGATTCCACCGATGTCGATTTTTTCGATGATGTCTTGCTCGGAAGCTCCAGAAGCAACAGTTTCCTCAAATGGATACAAATCCACAATAACCAAATCGATCTCTGGTATTTCGTACTGAGCAAGTTGCTGTTGGTCCGACTCAAGCGGACGGCGAGCTAAAATTCCACCGAACACCTTCGGGTGTAAGGTCTTAACACGGCCTCCTAAAATCGAAGGGTAGCTTGTCAGGTCTTCAACTGGAACGACATCTATACCTAAATCTTTGATGAATGTTTCTGTCCCACCAGTGGAATAGAATGTAACACCGTATTTGTTTAATAATTCAACTAAAGGAGCAAGGCCGTCTTTATAATAGACTGAAACCAATGCATTTTTAATCTTTACAGGATGGTTCATTATGATGGATTTGTTTCGTGGCGCAAAGATAAGAATTTAAAGTCTTGATGTCAATAAATCAAGTACTTTTAAATAAAGACGGGCTTATTTATACCTAAGCCCGTCTTTATCTACGTTATACTAAATTAAGTTTTGTTTTCAGCTCTTCAGAAATCTGATTGGTAATATCCCAGATCGGCTCCGGTTCGTCCGTATTATTGAATATAACCTGATCACAAGAATCCTGAAACGGTAATAAAAACTCATTATAAGAGGGGAGGACGTGATTCACCCATTTGTACATAACATCATCCTCAAAGTAACCACGTTCAACCAAATCGCGATGTAGCCTTCTTCTGAGTGCAATATCCTGATCAGCGCTCAGGAATATCTTATGATTTATAAGTGCATTTATTTCCGTGTAATAGAAAATAAAAAGCCCTTCGATAATCAATATCGGAGCCGGTTTTATCTCTAATATTTTTGGTGTTAATGAAGGATTATTAAATGTATATTCCTCTTTATAAATAGTCTCTCCATTAAAGAGTGCCTTAATATCTTTGTAGAAAGCTTCTCTGTCTATGGATGTTGGGATATCGAAATTATAGAGTCTATTTTCTTCCTGCGTTTTTGTATTGGCTGGAATGTAATAGTCGTCTTGGGAAATCAATGTAACTTCATCAGTTTTGAAATGTTTCAAAAAGCTATTCAAAAAAAAAGTTTTTCCAGAACCACTACTTCCGGCAATCCCTATGACATACGGTTTGTTATTCATTCTTGTTTTGTGCTGCAAGAGCTATTTTTATTTTAATTAATTTTCTAAAGGTAATCCGTAGGCGATCTCTACCTGAAAGCGTTTATCTAATGCTCCAATACTTGCCGCTGCGGACTTTGATAACACCACAATAGCATTTTGGTTTTCAGCATTGTCATTGAATTTGCCGACTACCTTCGCGTAGGTAACACTTTTAGTCATTGGGTTGGTGATTTTTAGGATCGTTCCTACAGGTGCACTTTTATGGAGTGCTAGAT
>RCUH01001361.1_pt1 | contig 18345 bp, 19 predicted proteins | sample 2166191 | NCBI WGS metagenome assembly RCUH01 (sample SAMN09932848, study PRJNA488358) | compost metagenome | feature: garden; material: soil; isolation source: compost soil in an enriched community after 214 h of incubation | place: Germany: Experimental Botanical Garden Goettingen | collected...
TATGAATCAATTTAACTCCTCCAGTTGCAATTACGCTGCCACCATCCTCCGGTCCTGGATCAGTTGAAGAGAGGTAATACATAATCGGCTCTGGGGTATCTCCTTCTTTGTAATAGCCTAGTAGCTTAACTCCCGAATAGACTGGATATGTTCCTTGTAACCATGCAACCTCATTTGCAGAGAGATCCTTCATCTCTTGCATGGTGTTTTTAATTAAAAATTGATTTGCCATATTTTCTTTTCTTTTAAAGTGTATAGCAAAAGTAGGCGGGCTGGTGTCGCTATCTGAGGAAAAGAATGTGAATGTAAGCGGTAGTGGCGAGATACCGAAAAGTTGGTTATCATGAATATTTCAACATGAAGCACTCTTGTGTAAAACAACAAAAATAGGTGGGTCGACCACTAACCCGGTCAGATACCAGTTTTAAATTAAACTGTGCTTTTAATTTATTGACCAACGTTATAGTTGTCAATAAGTCCATCGCTTTTCGGAGAAGCTGCTAGGATAAATTGGAATGCATTATGATAAGGATGGCTCATATTGGATGTTATTTATTCCATCAAAAAGACCATAGGAGACCTTCGCTGTAATGATTCGGATTTCATTAAATTTGTTCTTTACTTTGAGGTTTAAATAGGTATGAAGAGGATAATGAGGCTTAGTAATGGCAAACATATATCCAAAAATAGATTGATGCTGTTTCGCAAAATTACCAATAGACCATGATGGTAGCACTTCGTAGGATATTAGCTCGAATTTATGCTGCTCCAAATCAAAATCTATATATTCATCAACTGCGACCCGAACCATTTTCTTTCGTAAAAAAACGCTATAGATTGCCAGAATGTACAATAAAATAAAGATAAAAATGATATCAGGGCCCATATTTTCAAAAATAGAATGACGAGGTGAAAGATAATGAAATTAAGATCTAGCGAAAGTTCAATAAAGTGTCTGCTGTACTCTTCAGAAACTCATCCATGTTAAAACAGTATCGTTTATAGACCTTTTGTTCAGCAGAATAATATGAAATTTCACCTTGTTCATTATTCAACCCAATATAATATGTAGGTGTAGGAGTTCCTCTCAAATGAAATTTAAAGTCCGAAAAACATTCCTCCAAATTGGCATGGTATAAAAACATTTCATCATCGTTGAAGAAGAATAACCGCTCATAACCGAGAGCTCGAAATTCAGCAATGGATTGATTTTCAACATTTAAGACATCCATTTTTTTCACTGCTAATCTATCGCTTGCCTCGTCAAACCAGTCTCTAACTTCAATAATATCCCACTGCCAATCAAGAATATATTCGACTGTATTATCAAATTCATAGCATATTTGGATTATCCCCCAAACTTCATTGGGCGGTAACTCCTCTTCGTAAGGACTTGCTTTCCTTTCAAGATTAAAATACAATTTACCACAATTCATTTTTGTCAAAATCTAGTTATTTACAATATAAGCTCTCCAAACGATAATCCTCAACAGTTAAGCTACCTAAAAAAGAAGTATATCTGGTCTATCAAAATATAACTTCAACGGAATTATCAAATTCAAGACCTGTAATGCCATTTTCTTCAAGGGCAGATCTCAATTTCGCAGAAATGAAAATTCCACCTATGCGAGAATAGAACAGATCCAGTTTTGAATCAAATTCATTATTCAGCGCTAATACTTTTATTTGAGGAAAAGGCCTGAAATTTCTCATTTCCTCCCCATTCGAAAATTGATGGTCAGTGAGAGCCACATTTCCATATCCTCCCGTATAAAAGACCGATTTACTAAAGTCAACGATATCATAATCTTGCATTAAGGCAAAGAACATCTTATACGAATGAATTTCCTCTGAATTAATAGGGTCAGAGATAATACTTGGATAAAGTTGATGTGATTGAATATTAAATGATTCCAACAACTCAAGCGATCTATCGTCAATTAGAAAAAGGCAGTTATTAAAGTGAGGGCAGAAGCTCATGAAATTCGTTTCTTTTGTCAGTTTCAACTTTTTAAATTGAAAATAAACAGAGAAATCGGGTAATGCGTCTTTCAACGTCCAAGAACTTCCCGTATGGAAATAAGAATCCAGTTTCTTTAAGTATTCCTTTGTAAAAACCTTTTCAACCAATTCAACTTGATAGATCCCGTTCCGCACACCGATAAATTTGGGATCACTTGATAATTTTAGTTTAAAATACATTAGCTTTTATTTAAAAGAAATCATTTATTTTTTTTCTAGGTTAGAACACATTTGGTACCTCCTCAGAACAAAGTTGATCAAGTACTTATACTAACATAGGCCAAAGCATTAAAAAATGTTACTCGTTGTTTTTTTTGATACTTTATCATATTTTTTCCAGTTATAAAAATGCTTCACTTTTATTTGCCTGCTAAATGTTTCTAAAGGAATCTTTTTAGCTTACTCAGTTATTTCCCTAAAATATCTTCCAGTGTTTTTAAAAGCTCCTCTCCCCTAAGATTAGTGGCTATAATCAGGCCCGTCGGATCCAAAAGAAAATTTTGGGGAATTCCTCTCACATGATATAATTCAGCTACCTCACTTTGCCAGCCTTTAAGATCGGAAACCTGTAACCATGTTAATTGATCTTCTTGAATGGCTTTAAGCCATTTTTCTTTTGTAGTTTCATCATCCAAAGAAATCCCTAAAATTTCAAAATTTTTAGCTTTGAATTTTTGATAGGCTTTCACCACATAAGGATTTTCATTTCTACAGGGTCCGCACCAGCTTGCCCAAAAGTCCAACAGCAGATATTTTCCTTTTAAACTGTTCAACGACACCAAATTTCCGGATGTATCCCTAGCACTAAAATCAGGAGCTATTTTTCCAATTTGAACTGCACTCATACGATCGATTTGCCTGCGAAATTCCTTACCTAAAGAAGTTTGTTTGAGAGGATCATTCAAACTGTCCCATAAATCTTCTATTTGTCTTACTTTTAATCGACGGTAAAACTTTCCCAGTGCCATTAAGCTGGAAAAGCTTCCCGGATGTTTACCAATGTAATCAACAGCTAAATCCGTTTCTTCTTGTTGGATTTTTTGATATTCGATACTATATTTATTCAATTCGTTACTATCTGGATTCGCCGTCATCTTGAATTGATCATATCTCTCGTACCATTTTGTTCGTGCTAGCTCTGCTGGTTTTAATACCTGTTTAAGTTCTCGGAAATCGTTATTGATCTGAGATCCTTCAATTTGTGATTCATTCAGAATTCCATTAGCATGAATCTTAAAATTTGCGGGCTCAATCATAAAATCGAACTGATTTCCATCATCTGGGTCCGCTGCGCCGTTTCCCTTTAGCTGAATATAGGCGTGAGTTCCATATACTGGAACACCTTTAAAATAGAAGGCTCCATTTTTTATAAGTGATGAATCTTGTTTAAAACCTTCCGTACTTTCATAGTTGAGATAAATATATTTATAGTCTGTTTTCTTGGCCAGCTTTCCTTCAATAGTAAAATAATTTTGCTGTCCATACGACAATTGTCCACTTAATAGCAAGGCCAAGGTGAGAAAGGCTAATTTCATAAATTAATATGTTCAGGGCTATAGTTTAACTTAGATTTCGGATTAAATTCCAAATGCGAAAATAGAAAATTTTTAATGATTTTTTTAGCATAATATATTTCCAGAAAACAATTAAAAACCGCTTTTAGACCTACGCATTTCAACAGGGAGCGTTGAGCATCAAATTCGAAGGGTTTAGAAATAGAAAACACCAACACAATTGGTATTCTATTCAAGAATTTAGATATTGAGGATGACAAGAATTTTATTCTCCAATATGCTAGGATAAAATCATTATAGAAATTCTATTCTCAATGCTGTCTTGGTAATTATGAAGCAGTTGAAACCACTCGTTTGACGAAAAGTGTAATAGAACAAATCTGGCATTTTCATTGCATTCATTTTATCCTTTGATAACATCGCTCTAATTCTATCCCATCTATAATATACAGATACGTCATCCTCATTTAGATAATCATCATAGCATGCAACAATCAGAGACATTAATGCCATCCTTTCCTCCAATGACAAATAAATAGCGTCGAATAATTTTTCTTTTACGATTTCATAGATAAATAAAAACTTGTTAAGCAGCTCTTGAAATTTATCACTATAATCTGAACTATGTCCTATTTTAAATATTTTCGTATCCGATGAAAACTCGGCTACGATATAGCCTAAGGTTTAAATTTGACTTCCATTTTTATTTTCCGTTGAAGATAGTGATAAAATTAAAGCTGAATAGCTAGTCAACTTCGCTTCTCCGGCATAAATATAAAATCCCTTATTACAGTAGAAAGATCTATCATATAGGAGAATCAATCGCCGCAATGGAAACAAAGATATCATAAACGCTGGATCAGCTCCCATAAGCTTTGAAGGATTATAATATCGAGAAAAAACAAGACTTAATATTGGTCAAAACGTCGTTGGTCGAAAAAATTTTTATAAATAGACCCCATTCACTAATTTGAAGATAAACAAAAATAAGTCTAAAGCTTCGTTAAGTACCATTCTTTATAAAAAATTTAAACCAAAATAACACATGAATTTAGACATTAGACATACGTTCAAAAAAAAACTCACGTATTTTTCTTTCGCAGTTATTGTATTGATGCTATTGATAACATCGTGTAATCGAAAAAAAGATCGGGTTGATATCATTGACAAATTAGTAGGAACAGAAGTTAATCTCGGCAATCATCTGGTGGAAATGAACGGGAATGGCAAGCCTGTTTTAAAGAACTATGATTACCAAATTGTCTTATATACAGACTCCGCAGGCTGTATGGATTGTGCTTTTGATTTAGAAAGCTGGAGAGACTTAATGAAACAGGCTGACACGACATTATCAAAAAAGATCGATTTTAAGTTTATCTTCCATCCCGCAGCTAAAAACCAACTTCAGTCTTTATTAATAAAGTCCAATTTTGAATATCCTGTTTACATAGATTATGACAATCACTTCTATAAAGAAAACGCTGTACCAGAAGACCTTCTGTTACAATGTTTTTTAATAGACAAAGAAAATAAAATCCTTGCTGTCGGAAACCCAATATATCGTTCGGAAGTATGGAATTATTTCAAAACAATAATTAATGGAGAAAATACAAACAAAAAAAGCAGCTCCTAAATCACGAATCATTACTCGAATAACAATAATTGATTTATTAATAAGAATTCAAATTATGAAAAATTTCAGTAAAAAAATCCCCATCAGCGTAGGTTGCTTAGGGATACTAGGCAGTAGTTTGGCGGCGATTAACCTTCCAACCAACGCATCGGCCAATGCCATCTTTAATGCCAAAGTAATTGATGCAGCTTTCGGACCATGTACCGCACCTAAAGTCAATGGCACTTGTATGAGTGAAAACTCAGTTCCGTGCGCAGACCCAATTGGTTGTGATACAACCACCCCCACACAGGAACCATAAACAAATTTCATTTAAACACATATTTTATGACTACACTAAAAAAAAGAATACCTCTAGGCTTAGGCTGCTTGGGGTTATTAGGTGGGCTAGTTTTCACCAATTTACCAACATCAGTTTCGGCAAGCGCCTCAATTAATGCGACAGCTTTAGAGGTTGCTCCGGGAGAATGTACTGGACCAAAAAATGGTGAATGCAAGAGCGAAAACACGAATCCATGTTCGGACACAACTGGCTGTAACTCCACTACAAAAGGGCCTGAAGAACCACCTGCTGTTCAATAGATCGAATTAAACATTTATTGAATAAAACGAAAAAATAGTTTGCTTTTTAAATTTTTATAAACATTTTAATTATGAACACATTTAACAAAAAATTACCCCTAGGCCTAGGCTGTTTAGGGTTATTAGGAGGTCTATTAATGACAAACTTACCTTCTACTGTTTCCGCTAATGCTGCGACTAATGCTGCTGCAATTGATGCTGCTGCTGGACAATGTACTGGTCCCAAATATAGTAATGGATGTGGAAGCGAAAACACAAATCCGTGCTCGGATACCTCTGGCTGTAATTCAACGACAGTGGCGCCAGAATAGTCTCCCTAAAATACCAATAACATTAAATTGAACACAAAAAAAGTTCAACTAACACAACTAAATATAAACAACTTATTATGAATACATTAAAAAAAAGATTACCTCTCAGCCTGGGCTGCTTAGGGTTGTTAGGTGGTATATTTATGACCAATTTACCTGCTACTGTTTCTGCCAATGCCGTAACTAATGCAGCAGCAGTTGATGCAGCCGGGGGACAATGCACAGGTCCAAAGGATGGTCAATGTAAAAGTGAAAACACAAACCCTTGTTCGGATACCACAAATTGTAATTCAACGACAGTGGCACCTTAATAACCATTATTGTTTTTGATTACACTTGATCGTCTAGCTTATCAAGATAAAACACAACTTAATTTTTTTTAAACTTTTAAACTATGAGCACATTTAAGAAAAAAGTACCCCTAGGCTTAGGCTGTTTAGGGTTATTAGGAGGTATCCTTATGACCAATTTACCTTCTACTGTTTCCGCTAATGCCGCAACTAATGCTGCTGCAATTGATGCTGTTCCTGGGGAATGCACTGGTCCTAAATACAGTGATGGATGTGCAAGCGAAAACACGAACCCTTGCTCGGATACCTCAGGCTGTAATTCTACAACGAAAGGTCCAGAAGAACCACCAACTGCTTCTTAAAATCAATAAACAGGTTTTTAATTATTAAATTAAAAACCTGTTTATCACAACATCGCCACCTTCCCTAAAATCTGTATATGATGCACCGAATAAACGTTACGAATAAAACTATCAAAGGATTTAAATATATCTCTTTATTGGCTTCATTTTTTATTTTAATATCTTGTCAAAAAGAAAAGCAACAAAAATACGGGCCATCGAGCACGATAGATTTTGCGAATGTCACTATCAAAGAAATTGAAAGCTTTGTTCCTTCTATCTTTCCCGATTCCTCCATCCAATATCTTAATCTTGATCCTGGTAGCGAACACAAAATAAAATCAATCTCTAAAGCTGTTGTAAAAGATAGCCTTATTTATATTTTAGACTTCAAACAAAACAGCCTTTTATTTTTTCATAAATCAGGAAAATTGTTAAAAATTTTATCCGCCAGCGCGCTAAACCTCAGTAAAATACACGACTTTCAGATCAACAACAATAACTTAATAATCTTAGATGCTAAATCAGATTTTCTTAGGGTCTTCAGCTTAGATCCAACTCCCAAAATCATTGAAACCATCAAACCGGATTACGAAATCAGCACATTTTATAATTTACCAAATGGAGATTTCTTGGCTTATACATCCCCTTGGAACAAAAAGGATTATGATCAGATATTACTCACAGACCGGCATTTCAAACCAAAAAAATCTTATTTTAAAAGAGAGATCAAAGAGGATGAAAATTACATTCTCTCATCAAACTATATATATCCTTATCAGGGTGGCTTGTATTACGCTAGCCCCGCTTTTAATAAATTAGTCTATTTTGATAAGTCAGGAAATATTAAAATGATCTATAATTTTGAGTTTAATGAGGATATTAATCCGAAATACTTAGGAGATCTTCAAAAATTTAAAAAAGAGCTTAATACTATAAAATTTGTGAATGGATACTGCTTTGTGACAGATTCAATAATACTTGGCGATATTGCTCATGGCTTAAACACCCCTGCTGCCTTTTACTACGTAAAATCTGATAATACCATCTATATGGAGAAAAACAAATATTCAACTATTCTTAGTAACAAAGTAGGAAGTACAGAAAATGGATTAATTACAATGATTTATCCCGGACAATATGAGATCATTAAAGATAGTCCTCTTATTCCTAAAAATGTCAAAGAACATCTAAAGTCTGGGCAATATGCCATCAGTTTTATTACTTTAGACTAATAATCAATTTGAGTATTTCACTGAAATATCATTAATTCCTCTGCTTTAATGAAGAACCAAATTTCAATAATTATTCCTTTTTTGAATGAAAAAGAAGAAGTAGAAAACACCTTGATCAGTATAAGAAAATATACAAACAATATTCCCATCATACTCATCAATGACGCCTCTGATAATGATTATGATTATACTAATCTGCAGGCGAAATATAATACGACTTATATTGTAAATAAGGAAAGGCTAGGAGTCGCAAAATCCAGAGATTTAGGCATTTCTAAATGTTCAACCGAATATTTTCTACTATTAGATGCTCATATGAGATTTTATGAAAATGGATGGGAAGAAAAGATTTGCTCAGTTTTGAATAAAAATAAAGAAGCAATTGTATGCTGCCAAAATAGACCCTTATTCAAACAGCAAGGCGAACTTGTTGAGACTGGAAGAAAAGGATATGGGGCCAAAATAACTCTGTCAGATACCAACGAAAATTTGTTTTTGACATTAAAGTGGATTTATAAAGAAAATCTAGAATCAAGTAGTGTGGAAGAAATACCCAATATTCTCGGCGCAGCTTATGCTGCATCTAAAACTTATTGGAAGAAATTATATGGATTAGCAGGGCTAGAACAATATGGGAGCGACGAAGTGTATTTAAGTACTAAATGCTGGCTGAGTGGAGGCAGGTGTTTGCTGATAAAGGATATTGAAATTGGTCATATTTACCGTAAGAAATTTCCTTACCACGTACAAACTGCTGCCATGTTATATAACAACATAATCATTTTAAAACTGCTGTTTCCGCAAAAATATAATATTTATCTCTCATCCTTAATGAAGAAAAGGGTTGCAAGCTCCGTTTACAGACACGCTCATTATAAATACTTAAAAAATTCCGAAGAGCTTGGGCAGTTAAAAGGTCATTACAAAAATTTATTCATTAAAAATTTCTCTATTATAGAAAAACTCAATGACTTCCCTCAAATACTGGTCAATAAGCACAACCAACTAGCTGTCCCTGAACCAATCTTTCAAATGTTGAAAAGTAGAGTTGCAAACGAGCGTGAAATTGGTTTAAATGGAAGAATGGGTATAATAATTTCTTTATTTCTATATTCCGAATGTTATCCAATTGAAATTTCTAGTGATTTTTTAAAACAATTGCTGGAGGAAACTTTATCTCAATTAAACCCCAATACAAAGTACCATTTTTGTGATGGTTTTTTGGGAATAGGCTGGGCCTTAGAATATCTTATACAAAAGGGCTTTGTGGAAGCTGATCGAGACCAAATATTATTAGGAATTGACAACTTATTACTAAACACTGATTTAGTCTCAATTAATAATTTCGATCTAAATACGGGTATTCTAGGCATACTCCATTATCTTGTTGCCAGAATCAGCCAACGCAATAATGAACATCCCTATTTCACGAAAGAATATATTCGGAGTTTATACAATGAATATTCAAAATATCAGAACTATTTCGATGAATATATTGAGATATTCAATAAACTATTCTGCTATACCGAAGGAATTTGTATTGAAGATCAGATAAGTATTGCTGACCTTATTAATCTTCATGAAATAGAGATAAATAACGATTCATCAAGTTTATTCGGAGGTTTATCTTGCGCTGGGATAGTAGACTTGGTAGAGAATGACAGGATTGAAATCTGAAGTAATAGAGGAGTTGACAACTATTCTATAATAAATAGCACTAAATCTATCAATTTGATATCAAAAAAAACAGTAAATTAAATTACAATAACTTATACTATGATTTAATGAAGAAAAAATATTTGTTTACTATATTTTTAATTTTATTTACATGTTATCTAAAAGCACAAACAGTAGAATTTGTTTTAAAAGATTCTTTAACAGCATATGCTATTGCCAACGCTACCCTACATATTAAGAGCTTACACGATAAAAAAGATTATCAAGTTCAGACTGATAATGCTGGAAGAGCTGTATGGCGAACTCAAGGCTTTCCCAAAGAGATTGTGATAAAAATTACAGCTGCTAGCTATAAAATTTTTAAAACGGATACAATACTTGTCAAAGCAGATGAGACGCTTTCATTTGCAATAGTTAAATTAAGTCAACGAATAGACGAAGTAGTAATAAACGACCCCCGAACGCTACGATACTCGCAAGGTAAGCTAACATATATACCAAAAAAAAATGTCCTTGATCAGACACAGTCTATAACGGAATTGTTTCCAGCCATACCTGGAATATCTAAAAGAAATGGAAAGTATTATTTTAGAAATGAGAGTAATTTTCTAATATTAATAGACGGTGTCGGAGAAAATAGAAGCAAAGAGGAACAATTGGCAATTTTAGAAAATATGCCTGTAAATTCTATAATAAAGATTGAGTTTATTGACCAACCATCAGCAAGGTATGGAAACAATATCACAGGCATTATTAATGTTATTACCAAAAAAAATACTTCTTATACAGTTTCTAAATTTGGAGGTACTGTTCAAAATTTCTCTAATGATGGGAACACAGATCCCCCCCTATCCTTCAACGGGAATTTAGACTCAAAATTTCGAGTAGGGAGCAGCAACTTTCAAATTGCATTAAGATTAAATCATACAGAACAATTGGATAAAAAATATAATAACGTCATCTATCAACCGAATCGAGATATACAGCAAAATAGTTTAAGTACCACAAAAGCCTTTACCATATATCCATATTTAAGTATAGATCATTCTTTTAGTAAAAGATTAAGTGCTCAGGTTTCCACTTATTTTTCGTTTAACAAACGGAAGGAAACTGGGAATTCAATATACAATTATCTATCCAATAATATTTCTGATTCCACTTTTAATACAAAAGACTTGAACAAAAGTACAACCTCACGATACATTGTATCGCCTCAATTGAAATACATCTTAGATACCTTAAGAAATACTACACTATACCTAAACTCTACTCTTGCTTTATTGGGAGACGATTACGAAAACAATTATCAACTACTAAAAAGAAATGATATCATCAACAATGACAATCTATATTCAAGATTGTCTTCAAATACAAAGATCATATATTTTGATATCATCGGCGAAAACATACTAAACGGAAAAATTTTAAATGTTTCTGCGGGTACAAAGTTCAATTTCCTTAAAAATATCCCTCAAAATGGACAAAGCTTCCAATATGAGGAGTCTGTAGGCAATGTCTTTATTTCGTCTGAGATTAAACTTCCGAAAACCAAGATTACCTCTGGGATTAGAACAGAATTTTTAAACTTCGAAAATCAAATAGACAATGTTAAATCGAAGGAAAACCTCACTAATTTTTTCCCATCATTCACAATACAACGCGAACTAGGACTAGAAAAAAACGTCTCTTTGGGATATCAAAGAAATATTTTAAGGATGTCTTCGATGGCATATAATACTCAAATAATATATAGAGGTTACCTTAACGGAACAGTGGGAAATAATAGTCTTGAACCACGCATTACTAATCACTTATTTCTTCAATTCTACCTAAAATCCCATGTGTTTTCAATAAATTACAAGCTTCACAATAATCATCGAATTTTCGTTCCTTTGGATTCCATCCAACCTTATATCATGCGAGCTATTACATACAATCATTTTAAACAGCTATATGTAAACTACAATAAAGATTTCCAAGTATCAAAATTTTGGAACTCTAATCTCGGTATATATTGTTATTTTAATAGGATGGACAATAATAGCTTATCTTTTCGATACAATAAAGCCGTTAATTATCAGATCGATTGGTATAATACATTCACAATGGCTTCTTATAATTTGGAAATAGGTTTAAATTATAACTCGCCCTATAAAACTGAATCGGGAATGATAAAAGAGGTTTTATATAACAACATCACGTTAAGCAAAGCTTTCAAACAAAACACGTGGAACGTTAGGATTACGGCTAACGATTTTTTGGGAGTTTCTAAAGATAGGTCAGTTATAGATTTACCATTATTATATCGTTCCGAAGGCCAATTGAACAACCAGCAAAGTTTTACCATTCAATTATCATATCGATTTCCATTTGGGAAAAAAACTTCTCATAACCAATATAAGTCAGATATAAAAGACGAAATCAGAAACTAGCGTTATAAAAGTTATTAATCTATCCCTTACGACAACAAAGTAAAACTTTAAGAATTAAAAAACTAAAAATCTCCATTTTTATTTGGCAGTTACTGGCACTGGCTATATTTTTCCCGGACGGTACTTATCTATTCAAAAATTCTACATCTTCAATCATTCCAGTCAAACTAAATAGAGTAGAAACATAGTTTGGTATTGGTCAAACTTCCGTTGGTCGAAAATATTTTTTTAAAGAAAATAGTAAGCCGAGTTTAGTGAATACATCATGGTAATTAAATAATAAAAATGGAAAATTTTAGCTCAGAACAAATTGAACAATTTTTAAAAATTGAAGACGAAATCATCGGTAGCGCCGACCACTTTGCCATTACCCAAAAAGGAATTTTTGATGATATTTTAGATGGAGATGGTATAACGCAGCTAACCACTAAAACACATTAAACAATCAAAAATCTGGTTAAAAGATGAAAAGATATTCTTGCATTCTGGTTGAAGACGATGTACTAGCAATTGATATGATGGAAGACTATATCAATAGACGAGATGATTTAATTTTAAGAGGCATTAGCACTCAATTATCAGAATTGAAAAAGTTATTGGTTAACATTGAACCGGCAATTATCTTTTTAGATTTAATTATTCCCCCAGGTGAAAGCCAAGGCTTCCACCTAGGAGAATTACCCTCTTCTGCCCATATAGCAATCATCTCAGCTATACCACTAAGTCTTTATAAAGGTTCTCTTCCAAAGGGACCTACTATCGAGTTATCTAAGCCAATATCTTTTGAAAAATTTAACAGCTGTGTAGAACAGATTATTTTGAAAATAAAAAATCAGTAGTGTGAGTATTTCAGAACCATATGACTTTTATTTATTAAGAAGTGCAAGATTCCCTACTGAAATATTAAAGCATTTAAACTGTCTATATAATTACGATGAATTATCACTGTATATTCTTAAATTCTTCGAAAACCCATCGGCATTAAGGGCTTTATATTTTGCCAGTACTGAAGTATATCAACAATTTGTAAATTTCAGAAATACGGGTAAGAACAACAAAATTGAAAAATTATTATTGACTCTCTACAAATATATTTGTAGAATGGCCAGTCGCCCTACTCCTTTTGGTTTATTCGCTGGAATTTCCTACGGGGAAATATCATCAGGTTCAACATCATTGATCCTATCAGATCACGCAACTTCACATCTGAGGTTTGATGGAGATTTTATATTCAAACTTTCTGAAAGGCTTCTTTTAGAATCTTCTATCAAAGAGAAAATTTCATTCTTCTCCAATAGTTCAATAACGATTCGAAATAACGTAATAACTTATCTCGAATTCGTTGATGAAAACTATAATAGGCGTTTTCAATGGCGGCAAATTCAATTAAATCCGTTAATAGAAAAAGTGTTAACATATTCAAAAAATGGGATCAGATATCATAATATAATTGCTCAATTAAAAGAAATGGGCATTACAAAAACTAAGGCAGCAAATTTTGTTGATAAACTAATTGATGTTAAATTGCTTATTTCAGAATTGGAACCGAATGTAACTAAAGATGACACCAGTTCTATATTCTCCACATTGACGTTATCCACTTTAAAATCGGACTTTTCACCACTCCTTCAGGACGTTACTCAAAGTATAGAACCGCCCCATGATATCCAAAGACTTTCTAAATTGGACGATAATCGACATCAATTTGAGAAATTATTAAACACTTCTCTAAAAAATATTTATCAGGTCGACTTACAGCTATCTGCAGTTGCCAATCAGATCGAAGCATCTTTAATCAAGCAAATATCAAAAGAAATAAATGAAATTTCGGTTTTGAACAATGCAAGCATATCCGCAGATCTAAAACAGTTCATCAGTGCTTTCCATAAAAAATATGAAGGTCAAGAAATTCCCTTATTAGAAGCGCTAAATCCTGAAATTGGAATTGGATATGGCTTATCAAATATAGCTATAGAAGATCAATATCCACTATTAAAAAATTTTAAACCTCAAAAATCCGCCTCTAAAGAAGAGCACTTTAACATCGCTATCAAAAATATATTAGAAAAGTATCCGGGTTGGGACATCTTTGACATCCCCAACATCGAGCTTAATGAGGAAGATTTACAAAATCTTAGCGGTAGTTCAGAAAAAAATCAGAACAAACCTATTGGATTTCATGTCCTTGGAAACCTTCTATTAGAAAATCATAATCTTATTAACAAAGCAAACTTTAGATTTAATCTCTTGAAAGTTGGCGGTGTTTCAGGCCTGCCTCTGATGACAAGATTTAGTCATCTGGATGCCAAATTAAAAGAAAGAGAGCATGCAGTAGCAGCATTTGAAGAAAAACAAGCAAACGGCAAAATATTAGCCGAGATCGTATTTTTACCCAACAGAAGAGCCGGAAATATTCTCTCTAGACCAGCTTTTTACAAGTATGAAATACCTATTATCTGCCAAGGGACTGTCGAAAATGAGCACATCATTAATCTAAAAGATTTGTACATTAGAGTAAAAAACGGAGTTGTCATTTTATACTCTCACAAATTACAAAAAGAAATTATCCCTAGATTAAGCAGTGCACACAATTTCACGTATGGTATGGCTATTTATCGCTTTCTATGCGATCTCCAACCGCAATACAACGGGATGAATATTTGTTGGGAGTGGGGCACCATGTCCTCAAGAAATTATTTGCCCAGAGTAACGTACAAACACTTAATCCTCTCTAGAGCAAGATGGAGGCTCACACAAGAGGCGTGCATTAGAAATCTCAAAACCAATCACACTGAAATCATCGAATCGATAAGGGGCCGCTATAACTTACCCAATCATCTCCTATTAATAGAGGGGGATAACGAGCAATTTATTGATCTTGAAAGTGCTTTTGGTAGACAACTATTCCTTAAGGCGCTGACTAAAAATGATATTACTGTTTATGAATATATTTATGATAGTTTTCGCAGTGCACTAAAAAACGAAAATGAGGAAGCATTTAACAATGAAATATTAATTCCTTTTAAGGGAGAACAATTTTATAGTGATCTGTCGCTCCATACCTCAAGCGGGATTTCGACAGTACGGCAATTTCTGCTCGGGAGTGAGTGGTTGTATTTTAAGCTCTACAGTTCGGAAAGTTATGCTGACAAAATATTGAATGGCCCGATTAGAGCTTTAATCTCCAAACTTTTCAGGGAGAATCTTATTCTAAAGTGGTTCTTTATCCGATATAATGATTCCGATCCACATTTAAGGATTCGGCTCCATTTAAATATACAGGGTGATATTACCCTGAGTAAATCACTCCAGTATATTAATCAGTATTTTGAACCGCTATTATCCGAGAAAAAAATTGATAAGATTATTTACGATACTTATAATCGAGAGCTAGAAAGATATGGGGCAGATAATATCGAAAATTGTGAATATATCTTTTTTAAACAGAGTGAATTGATTTTAGAATTGCTACCTCTTTTCCGAAAAGATAGCAGTAAAACCTATCGTTGGTTAACTGCTATGAAAGTTGCTGAAGAGATGCTTTCAGCATTTAGTTTCCCCCCGAATGAAAAGCTAAAATTATCACAAAAAATTAGAGATGAATATTTAGATGAATTTAAGAATTATCAGAAACTTAAATATTCATTAAATAAAAGCTTTAGAGAAAATCAAAGATTAATAACGAACTTCTTCGATGACCAACATTGCTCAACTCCTGAAATTTTTATTGCTTTGAAGAAATATCAAAATGTTGTTAAGGAGTTTTGTGTCAAATGTCAAAGGAGCGCAGAATATCATAGAAAATATACCGAAATCGTTGCTTCCCTAATACATATGTTTTTGAATAGAATCTTTTCTATAAAACAACGGGAACAGGAATTGGCTATCTACCATTTTTTATCGAAGTATCTCACTGCTTCGATAAATAGAAATAGGCCTTCATAAAAATTAATCATTTAAACCTAATCTGCGATATAGTTCGATCTTATATTGCCCCCCTATAGGAATATCAGGGATGCTTCCTTTCATTTTCATAATATTTCCTTCTACTCTCTTCGCAAAATCAAGGTTTACTATAAAAGATTTATGGATTCGAATAAATTGTTTTGCTGACGAAAGCTTTTCCTCCATGTCAATAAGCTTTTTCCAAATGTTGTATTTTTTTTCTAATGTTTCGATCCAAACGTAATCTTTATCCCCTTGAATAAAGAAAACTTCATTATATGGCGAGATGATAATATTTGACCGGTCCTTAATGATGAGAAAATCTCGTTCCGAATTTTTACCTTCTTCATTATTTAAATATGCTTGAGCCTTATCAATAGTTTTTATCAGCCTATCAACTCCATATGGCTTAAGAATATAATCCAACACGTTTAGTTCATACCCTTCAAGTGCATAGGATGGATCTCCGGTAACAAAAACAAAACAAGGAGGATTTCTCAGTGTTTTTAATAAAGTAATACCATTCATTTCAGGCATTTGTATATCGCAAAAAACTAAATCTACTTGATCTGATTTTATTACTTTCATAGCTGTAATAGCATCTTCATATACTCCTAAAACTTCAACATCAGCTATTTTATTCAACTGTGAAACTAGTACTTCCTGCGCCAGTAATTCATCGTCAATTACTATACATTTAATCATTATATTTCCTCCTACAGTTTAATTTTTAAAAAAACAGCATAACTGTCATTGTTCTGACTGAAATCAATCATGTAACAATCTCGATAATATATATCTAATCTCCTTTGCACATTTTGCAATCCCAGCCCTCCATATTGGTGCTTTTCAGCTAGATTATTGACGCTATTAGTAACCTTATAGTCCAATATTCCATCATCAATATTGAAGTCAATCTTAATCCATGCATCTTTTCTACTTCTCTCAGGTCCATGTTTTATCGCGTTTTCAAGAAAAGAAATTAAAATTAACGGGACGATCTGATATGGTTCTTCAGTATTTTTGATATTAAAATCAATTTGAACACTGTCCCCATATCGCAATTTCATTAGACTGATAAAATCTTTCAGAAATTGAACCTCTTGGCTAATGTAGATCATTTCATCTTTGGTTTGATATAAGATATGTCTTAACAAATTTGACAGATTTAAGATGGCTTCTGGTGTTTTAGCATCTTGTTTTTCCGCCATTCGGTACATACTATTAAGCGTGTTAAATATAAAGTGGGGAGAAATCTGAGATTTTAAAATATTAAGTTCCATCTGGAGGTTATCTCGTTCTAGCGCAAATTTATCACGCTCTAGCCTTACTCTATCTTTCTCCAAAATAGTTAGTTGATACGCACGGTCAAAAAGTACTTTAGTCAGTTTAGGTGCTAACGGAAGTGAAACTAAAAATAAAAAATCAAGAACTAGGTCTGGAACTTTGTGTAAGTTGAAAAGGCCTAAATATCCATCTTCTAAAAAAATATCCAAGTATTCATGTATCTTTTTCTCCGAATATGGAATGATATTAACGGCGATTCTACAATCTAGGTATGTTAAAGATAACCACCAAAAGTAACAAAAGAATATAAATAATAACGATGGGATAATTTTACCTCTTGAAACCCATTTCGGCATAAGCCAAGATGCAAAGTAAAATAAACTTGCCGTTACTGTGATATCTTTAATTGAAAAAATCCAAAAATATTGACCAACAAGCCTTTTGTAGGAAAAATAATATAATATAAAAACCACCAACCAAAATAACATGTGGATCAATACACGAATTCTTGGCGTATACCAAGCTCCCCAAACTAATTCTCTTTCCATAATTTACCGAAGGAAACTACATAAAAATCTATTGGTCACATAACAGTTAAGAAATCCTCAATAAATATAACAAAAAAAACATCAAAATAAAAGCAAATACATTACCCTATGTATAAACACCAAACAAATAACAAGCATTTTTCCTCAAAAATTAATCAATTCATCGCAATGATTATTTAACAGTTGAGCATTACAGTGTTTTTCTCGACCAGTTTTCGTTATGGCTAGAATGATTTTTTTGGCGTAAGGTCAAATTCATTGACCAAAACTAAAGCCATAGGTAAGTTCGTCGCATTTTGTGAAATAACATCAGCCAGAGTACCTAACTGTTTCACAACATCAGTTGTATTGACAGACGCCTCATATTTTGATGTCATTACCATTGACGAGAACTATTATTGGAGATTTTCTGAATATAAATATTCTCGTTACCTGATGACCTAAACGGCATGTAATAACGTGTCGCATAAAGATTAGCAACCTCAACTTTCAAAGTACCGGCAACTGCTGCACCAATTGGAAGACCGA
>RCUH01001364.1_pt1 | contig 18307 bp, 18 predicted proteins | sample 2166191 | NCBI WGS metagenome assembly RCUH01 (sample SAMN09932848, study PRJNA488358) | compost metagenome | feature: garden; material: soil; isolation source: compost soil in an enriched community after 214 h of incubation | place: Germany: Experimental Botanical Garden Goettingen | collected...
CTGAGCGGAAGCGACTGCATCTGAAACAGCCACGGGCGGGGGCCTGAATGATCAAGTCTGAACTGATCGAGAAGCTGGCGGCCGAGAATATCCACCTGACCCACGCCGAGGTGGAGCGGGTCGTCAACGTGATCCTGGGTCAGATGACCGAGGCTCTCTCGGACGGCGGGCGGGTCGAGCTGCGGGGCTTCGGCGCCTTCTCGGTGCGCAGTCGCCCGGCGCGTGTCGGTCGTAATCCCCGCACCGGGGATACGGTCGAAGTCCCGGCCAAGGCCGTTCCCTTTTTCAAGAGCGGCAAGGAACTTCGCGAACGCCTGAACGCTTCCGGCGACGCCTGAACGAAAGACTGAAGAATGAGCCTGCTGACCGAGTTTCGTGAATTCGCCGCGCGCGGCAACGTCGTCGACCTGGCGGTCGGCGTCATCATCGGGGCTTCGTTCGGCAAGATCGTCACCAGCCTGGTCGATCAGATCATCATGCCGCCGATCGGCCTGCTGCTGGGGCGTGTCGACTTCTCCAAGCTGGAATGGGTCCTGATCCCCGAAAATCCGGCCACCGAGGCGGTCGAGAAGGTGGCCATCCAGTACGGCGCCTTCATCAACACCCTGATCCAGTTCCTGATCGTGGCCTTCGTGGTCTTCCTGGTGGTCAAGGGCATCAACAAGCTGCGCCGTGAACAGGCGCCGGAAGCGGCCGGTCCGACCGCCACCGAGGCCCTGCTGGCCGAGATCCGCGACGAGTTGAAGGCCCGGCCCTAACCCAGGGCCCCGGCTTTCGAGCCGGTCGGCGCTTCCTTGTCACGGAACCACCGTCCGCGCGCCCGAGGGGGCGAGACGGGTAGAGGACGGGTGCAGAAGGAATAGTCGCCGTCAAACGGGGTCGGACGCCAGTTGCCGCCCCCTTCGAGATCGCCCGCTTCGGAGGCAGGCGCGAAGGCGACATGGCAATGGCCCCAGCCGCCCTCGCGCCGGGCTCGACGCCCCAGAGCGCCCAGATCATGCAGCATGGCCTCCGTGACCACCTGCAACCGCACCTTGGCGGCGCCCAGCGCGGGCGCCAGCTGCAGCAGGGCGGCGACCAGGGCAGGAATGGCGGCCTGATCGCGATCCAGGGCCTCCAGATCCAGAATCTCCAGCGTCGGCGGCTCGATCGAGTTGCCCTTGCCCAGCAGGGCCAGCGCATGGCCGGTGATTTCGCCGCCCTGGCGTCGCGCCAGATGCAGCGGGCGGGTAGTCAGGTCGGGGTCGGAAAGACGCCAGCGCATCATGGCCGGGCTGCGGTCCCCGATGATGCGTCCCTGGTCGCGCAGGGCGGTCCAGAAGCCGGCGTAGGCCGAGGTGTCCGACAGGTCGTTCAGGGCTGTCACCTCATCGGACAACCCCGTCGTATCGACGGGCCTCGCGGAGCGTGCCGGCATCAGCTGTTCGCCCAGCCAACGCGCCGCGCGCGGCTCGCGCGCCACCACGGCCCGAAGTCCCCGGCTGTAGAGGCAGGCGGCGGGGTTGATGATCCACGACAGCTTCACGGCATGGGTTTGCGCGGGCCAGGCCTGCATGCCGAACCGTTTGTAGAGCGGGCTGGAGCGGGCGTTGGCGTTCAGGGTGTAACGGGCGAAGCAGCCGGGCTGTCCGACAAAGGTTCCCATCAGCTCGCGGCTACGGCCCCTGTGGTCTGGCGGCACGATGACAGAGAAGCCTGTGGCCCCGTAAAGAGGGCGCTCGCCCGACCAGAAGCGCTGGATGAAGTTGCCCAGAAAGGCCCCGGGCCGGCCGTCCGCGCCTTCGATCACCCAGCCGGCCGGCGCGTCGAGCGCCAGGCGCGCCGGATTGTTTTCCAGCCAGCGCCAGCCCTCATGAGACCGCTCCGGCCACCAGACGTCACGGTGCAGCCGATTCACGTCGGCGACGTCGGCGGGAAGAAAGCGGCGGACCGTCATGCGCGTCAGACCCCTTGTTTAGCTTGAGATCCAACGACAGCGCCTAGCTTCAGGTTGCGAAAACCGGGCCTTTTTGTGAAAAAACAACCCACAGGCGTAAGGTCTGCGAGGTAAAATGCGTCGTTGCGGTGACAAGTCGCGGCGTTAACGCTTGTCCGCATGGCCTCGCCGTGCTGTTTCTGCGGCCTTAATGCGCCAGTCAGGGCGCAGCATTTGGGAGAACGCCGTTGAGCACGACGGATGGGGGGGGCGCGCTTTCGGCGACGCCTCGCAAGACGTTTCTGGGACACCCGCGGGGGCTGGTGGTCCTGTTTCTTACAGAGATGTGGGAACGCTTTTCCTACTACGGCATGCGGGCCCTGCTGGTCCTCTACCTGACCCAGCACTTCCTGTTCGGTCCGAAAGAGGCGCAAGGCATCTACGCCGCCTATGCGGCCCTGGTCTATCTGATGCCGGTCGTCGGCGGCATGATCGCCGACAAGTATCTGGGCTCGCGCAAGGCCGTCATCATCGGCGCCGTCCTGCTGGTCGCCGGTCACTTCATGATGGCCTTCGAGGGCACGGGCGGGCGGGAAAACCTGACCATCGGCGCCACGACCTATGAGCTTCAGGTCGAGGGCCGCGATCAGAACCGCACCATCTTCGCCGTCAACGGCGACGAGCGGACCCAGATCACGATTTCGCCGGAAGGCATTTCCAAGGTCGGCGCCGAGCCGGCGGCGGCGATGGCGGCGGATGCCGCCGCTCCGGCCGTGGCTCCGGCGGCAGGCGGTTTCCCCGCCTTCACCGCGACGGACGGCTACAAGCTCGAAACCGTGCGGGACCTCGGCTTTGGGGAGCCGGTTCTCTTCTTCGCCCTGTCGCTGATCATCGTCGGCGTGGGCTTCCTGAAGGCCAATATCTCGACGGTCGTCGGCGCCTTGTATGAAGAGAACGATCCCCGTCGCGACGGCGGCTTCACCATCTTCTACGTCGGCATCAACCTGGGTTCGGTCCTGGCCACGGCGGCCTGTTCCTACCTCGGCATCAAGTACGGCTGGGCCTATGGCTTCGGTCTGGCCGGCATCGGCATGACCCTGGGCCTGATCACCTTCATCCTCGGCCAGAGCTGGCTGGAAGGTCGCGGCGGCCCGCCGCAGCCGGAAATGCTCAAGACCCGCAAGGTCTTCGGCCTGCCGTTCGAAGCCATCTTCTGGATCGGCGGCCTGGTCACTGTCTTCCCGGTCTGGCTGCTGATGCAGCGTCACCACATCATCGAGACGGCCCTGCCCTGGCTGGCCGGCGTCATCTTCGCCTCGGTGGTGGGTTACGTCTTGTTCAAGCTGCGCGGCTCCGAGCGCACGCGCATGCTGGTCGCCTTGACCCTGATCTTCTTCTCGGTCCTGTTCTGGGCCCTGTTTGAACAGGCCGGCTCGTCGCTGACCCTGTTCGCGGACCAGTCGACGGCCATGCCGTCGTGGTTCAATGCGCCCATGACCCAGATGTTCAACCCGGGCATCATCGTCATCGGCGGCCCGATCATCGCCGCCCTGTGGGTCTGGCTGGGCAAACGCAACATGGAGCCCTCGACCCCGGTCAAGTTCTCCTTCGCCCTGGTCCTGGTCGGCGCCGGCTTCCTGCTGCTGACCTGGGCGTCGGCGACGCAGGCCAACCTGGACTTCCGCGTGCCGCTGCTCTTCCTGTTCCTGACCTACTTCCTGCACACGATGGGCGAGCTCTGCCTGTCGCCGGTGGGGCTGTCGATGATCACCAAGCTGTCGGTGGATCGCGTGGTGGGTCTGATGATGGGCGTCTGGTTCCTGTCCAGCTCGGTGGCCCACATCGCCGCCGGCTTCATCGCCCAGGCGACCTCGACCGACACGGTCGCGGGCGTTGTGACCAGCCCGGAGCTGGCGCTGCAGACCTATGGCTCGATCTTCGGGACCATCGGCTGGACCGGCGTCGTCGTCGGCGTGGTGCTGCTGGTGCTGTCGCCGCTGCTGAAGAAGGGCATGGCGGGCGTCCACTGATCGCCTGACCGCTTCGTTCGACAAGGAAAGGGCGGCGTCTCGCGAGAGGCGCCGCCCTTTTCAGTGGGCCGTTGAGGCCCGTCCTGTCCCTGTCGGGGTTGGGAACCGGCAGGGCGGGAGTCTTGGTCCTGAAGGTCTAGAAGGTCTTGCGCACACGGATCTGCCAGAAGGTGCGCGGGTCGATGGCGCGGCTCTCGACGAACTCGATCGGCCGCGTGTCGCGATCGGCGAAGACGGTGCGGGTCACGTTGAAGTCGTTCCAGATGTTGACCTGACCGCGGATCGACAGGGTCGGGGTCGGCTTGTATTCGGCCCACAGCTCGTAATAATCCGTGCCGCGCCACCCCGAGATCTGATCCGGCTGATAGCCCGTCTGGCCCAACAGCGGGATCCAGGCGCCGCCCCATTGCAGCTTCCACGACGTGATGTCCTGCTCGAAGGTGATCGTCGCCTGCGAGGCGCGCACGTCCGAGATGGGGCGCTTCTCGCCGGTGGTCGGGTCGGTCACCTCGGTCTTGTTCCAGGTGTTGCGGAAGCCAAACTTGCCGCCCGAGACGCCCAGCTTGTCCGTGGGAATGGTCACGTTCAGGGCCAACTGATCCAGGGCGCCGTCGCCGATGTTGCCCACCGCCGCCAGGCCGCCGTCCAGCGGGATCAGGTCGATGACATCGGTGATCTCGTCGTGGCGCAGGCCCAGGCTGACGATGCCGTCGCCCCAGAAGCGCTTCTCGAAGGTCAGCTCGCTGACCCAGCGCGATTCCGGCGACAGGTTCACATTCCCGCCAAAGACGTTCTCGTCGGCGAACTCGGCCGAGGCGGCGAAGTCGCCGAAGTCCAGCTGTCCGACCGTGCGTTCAAGGCGCAGACGCACCTGGCTGTTGGCCATGGGGGTCCAGGTGGCCAGGACGCGGGGCTTGGCGAAGAAGAAGCTCTTTTCCTGCGAGGCGTCGCCCGACTGGCTGATGGTCGAGGATTCCAGCCGCAGGCCGCTTTCCAGCGTCCACTTGGGATTGATGCGCCAGGTGGCCTTGCCGAACACTTCGCCGCGGGTTTCCTCGACCTTGACCGAGGCCGAGGGCAGGGGCACATCGACGCCGCCGACCGAATAGGCCTGTTGGACCTCCAGCATGTTGTAAGCGATTTCGCCGCCCGTCTCGAAATCCATGGCGGGCGACCGCTCGTAACGGACCAGACCGCGCAGAATGGTCTCGGACGAGTGTCCGTCGCCGCTGAACAGTTGTTCGGGGCTATCCACGGCGCCGAGGCGGGTGCGCGAGGTCGAGACATTGTCGAAGTCGCCGAACTCGTGGATGAAGCGCGTTTCAAGCTTCAGTTTCTGGGACAGGGGGCGGGTATAGACGACGCCGAGTTCTCCGCTGTGGCCGTCCTCATCATAGAGGTTCTCGCGCAGGATGTCCGGCGCGGCCTGTCGGCTCAGGCTGTGGAAGTCGTTGACGCCATAGCGCGCGGTCAGGTCGATCTTGCCGCCCAAAAGAGGGCTGGAGAAGTTGCCTCGGATCGAGTTGCCGCCGCCCCAGCTGTCGTTGAAATAGGTTTCATCGCGCAGAACCGTCCCGTCGGCGGCGACGCGCAGCACCCGACCGGCGCCGTTGGAATCGCTCAGGGCATAGCCGTCGCCGAGCGTGACGCCCCATGTGCGGTCGCCTTCGCGGGCGGTGAATTGATAGGTGCCGCCAAAGGTGTCGTGGCCGCCGTCGAACAGGTTGGCGTTCCAGCTCAGCACATGTTCGCGGCTGGAGGTCGTCTTCAGGATGACGTTGGCGACAACGGAATAGCCCTGCATTTCGACGCCCGGCGCGCCGCCGCGGACCAGTTCGATGCGCTCGACCTGGCTGGCGATGGTGCGGCCCAGGACGTTGGAGCCGGTGTCGTTCTTGGAGGCCGGGCGCGAACCGTTGATCAGGATGTTGCCGACCGCGCCTTCAAACCCGCGGGCGCCGTCGCCGTCGTTCACCGAGAAGCCGGGCACGCGGTTGACCATGTCCAGCGCCGTATTGGGGCGGGCGTCCTTGAAAAAGTCCGGCGTGAAAATCAGGACGCCCTGATCGCTGACCTGGGCGCTCTGGCGCGGCGCCGTCGGCGCGGTTTCGGCGAAAGCCGGTGCGGCGGCGGCGAACGCCAGTGCGGCGGTGGTGGCCAGCAGAATGGTCTTGGTCATGGCGTCGTCCTCTCCCTCGGTCGTGGTGAGAGGTTTGGCGGGGGGCGGCTCAAGTCTCCAGTTACAAGCCTGACAGGTGGATTAAATCGCGGACAGCATTACCGATTAGTCAGATTACAGTCTGGTTAGATACTGTTACGCCATCAGACATGACCGCTCGTATCCTTGCCGTTTCAGCTCTTGTTCTTGGCCTGTCGCTGGGCGCACCCGTGCAGGCGCAGGATGCGTCGGCCATGCCTGTGACCACGGTGGACGAGATCATCGTCAGCGCCCGCCGCACCGAGGCGCCGATCTGGGAAGTGACGCGCGGCGACAGCACCCTGATCCTGGTCGGCGCCATCAGCGGCGTGCCGCGCGACGTCGAATGGCGGCCCGAGGCGCTGGAGGCGGCGACACGGCGTTCGCAACGCATCCTGTTTCCGCAGGAGGGGCGCGCCTCTGTCGCCGACGTGCTGCGCCTGATCTGGCGCATCCGCACGGTGGCCACCCTGCCGCGCGGGACGACGACCGCCGACTATCTGGCTCCCGATGTTCAGGCGCGGCTGGAGACGGTGATGGCGGATCAGAAGAACGACAGCTGGCGCACCAACAGCCTGATGATCCTGAGCATGGACCTGATGAGCGACCATGCGGGCTATGAGCGGGGGCGGACCCGCACGGCCGCGGACATCATCAAGAAGGCGGCGCGCGACGCCCGCATTCCGGTGCGCCCGGTCGGCACGGTGCGCGGCGACGAGATCGTCGACAGCCTGATCACGGCGCCGCCCGCGACCTATGCGACCTGCCTGGAGCGCGCCCTGGCCGCCGCCGAGGCCGGGCCGGAGGGCGCCGCCATCCGCATCAGCGACTGGCGCGCCCGGCGCGTGCCCGAGGTCATGGCCCAGCCGCTGGAGCAGGCGCTGGGCCTGTGCTGGCCCTGGGGCGACCCCGAGATCGCGCCCCTGCTGCGCCGCCAGTGGGCCGAGGCGGTGCAGACGGCTTTGGGCGAGCCGGGCGTGACCATGGCCGTGGCCCAGCTGCGGGTCCTGGCCGAGCCGGACGGCGTTCTCGATACCCTGGTGGCCCAGGGTTATGAGATCGAGGGGCCGGCGTGGAAGGCGGCCCCGGTCGAGGTCGCGACCCCCTAGACCGCCGTGCCGCCGACCGTCAGGCCGCCGATCTTGAGGCTGGGCTGGCCGATGCCGACGGGGACGCCCTGACCAGCCTTGCCGCAGACGCCGACGCCGGGATCGAAGGCGAAGTCGTCGCCGACCATCTGGATATGGGTCAGGGCCGTGGCCCCGTCGCCGATCAGGGTGGCGCCGCGTACGGGGGCGGTGATCTTGCCGTCCTCGATCAGATAGGCCTCGGTGCACTGGAAGACGAACTTGCCGTTGGTGATGTCCACCTGGCCGCCGCCGAAGTTTGCGGCGTAGAGGCCGCGCTTGGTCGAGGCGATCATGTCGGCCTTCGAATCCTTGCCGCCCTCCATGAAGGTATTGGTCATGCGCGGCATGGGCATGTGGGCGAAGGATTGGCGCCGCCCGTTGCCGGTGGCCGTTGCGCCCAGCTGACGCGCCGACAGGCGGTCGTGCATCAGGCCGACCATGATGCCGTCCTCGATCAGGACGGTGCGCGAGGTCGGGGTGCCTTCGTCGTCGAATGACAGCGAGCCGCGACGCCCGGCGATGGAGCCGTCGTCCACGACCGTCACGCCGGGTGCGGCCACGCGCTGGCCCATCTTGCCGCTGAAGACCGAGGAGCCCTTCCTGTGGAAGTCGCCCTCGAAGCCGTGGCCGACGGCTTCGTGCAGCAGGACGCCGGGCCAGCCGGCGCCGAGGACCACGTCCATCTCGCCCGCCGGGCAGTCGACGGCGTCGAGGTTGACCAGGGCCTGGCGCAGGGCCTCGTCGATCTGGCCCTGCCAGCGGTCGGGGGCGAGCCAGGCCTCGAAGCCGGCGCGGCCGCCGGCGCCGGCCGAGGCGCTCTCGCGCTTGCCGTCGCGCTCGACCGTGACCGAGACGTTGACGCGGACCAGGGGCCGTACGTCGCTGAGCAGTCGCCCGTCGGCGCGCAGGATCTCGACCGTGCGACGCTCGCCGACGATGGAGGCCGAGACCTGAACCACGCGCGGGTCGCGGGCGCGGGCCCAGGCGTCGATTTCCGACAGCAGTTCGATCTTGTCCGAGAAGCCGGGCGAGGCGAGGGGATCGACCTCGTCATAGAGCTTTTGATTGGTGGCGCGCGGGGCCTCGGCGGCGTGGCCGGAATAGCCGCGCTTGGCCAGCGAGGCGCTGTCGGCGGCGCGGCGGATGGCGGCGGCGGAAATCTCGTTGGCGTGGGCGTAGCCGGCGGTCTCGCCCGCCACGACGCGCAGGCCGAAGCCCTCGACGGCGTCGTAAGACGCGCCCTTCAGACGCCCGTCGTCAAAGACCAGGGATTCGCTCTCGGTCTTCTCCAGAAACAGCTCGCCGTCGTCGGCGCCGGCCAGGGCCGTCTGCAGGATGGACAGGGCCTCGTCAGGGGCCACGCCCGCGGCGTCGAGGATGGGGGAAGGGGAGGCGGTTGCGGTCATGCAGGCTAGATAGGCGCTCGGCCCGCCCGCGTCACGGGGGCTGCATACGGAACGGCCCCTCTCGCGATGCGAAAGGGGCCGTTGGTCGTCCGCGGCGCGAGGGGATCAGTCCTGGGTGACGTCGCCCGAGCCGCTGATGTCCTGGCGCAGCTGGGCCGGGCGGCGGGTCAGGCGCACCGAGCCGCTGCCCGAGACATCGACCTCGGCCCTGCCGGTGGGACCGACCTCGGCGTCGCCGCTGCCGCTGACGCGCAGTTTGGCGTCGGTGACGAACAGCTCTTCCAGTTCGGCGTTGCCGGAGCCGGAGATATCCAGGGTTACGGCCTCGGTCTTGCCCTGGGCGCGAACCTCGGAGCTGCCGGTCAGGGTCAGGTCCAGCGCGGGCTGGTCGTAGCCGCGGATGTTCAGCTCGGTGGGACCCGACAGGTCGAAGGCCTTCACCGAGGGGGCCTTGATGACGACCTTCAGCACGTCGGTCTCGCTCCAGCCGTGAATGCCCGTGCGGGTCCAGCGGATGTAGCTGCGGTCGCCGCGCGGGGCGTCGTCCATCGTCAGACGGCCGTTTGCGAAGCGGACCCGGTCCACGACGGTCTTGGGGCCGATGACGGTGATGCCGGGCTCGTCGGCCTGCTGGTCGTAGGTGATGTCGGCGGGCAGGTTGATGGCCAGCCGCTGGTCGCCGGTCCAGGCGAGGGTGCGGGTGGTGTCGGGCGAGACGGCGCCGCGCTCGATCTTGAAGCTGTCGTCGCCGGCGTCATCGTCGGTGACCACCCAGGTCCAGTCGTGGCGGGCCAGGTCGCGGCCCCCGACGGCGAAGGCCCCGCCGATGCCGACGATGGCCAGGATCAGGCCGGCGCCGGAGATGATGAGTAGATTGCGGATCATGTCAGTTCCTCCCTCAGAACCGGCTCAGGCTTGCGATTGGGGTTCGAGCGCGGGCTTGACCACGCGGTAGTGCAGGCGGGCGTACCAGACGGTGGCGTCGATCAGCCACTTGGTCAGCAGTGCCATCAGGCCGCCCATGAACAGGCCCAGGCCCATCAGGCCGACGCCCAGCAGGGCCGCCGCCAGTGCGCCCCCCGGAACCCCGACGAAGGGGCCGACCACCAGGACTGCGCCGCCGGCCACGAAGACCGCAACCCCGCCGATCAGGATCGACAGCACCGTGCCGAAGACCGGCAGGGCGATGGGCAGCAGGATCAGGATGTCGATGGCGCCCAGGCCCAGGATGCCGAAGATGGCCCCGGCGGCGGAGGAGGCGGTCTGCTCCTGTCCCCAGCGTTTGGCGCTGGCCTCGGCCTTCAGCTCGCGGGCCAGACGATCAGGATCGCCCAGGGCCTCGGCGACCTGCGCCTCGGTGCGACCGGCGGCGGCGCCGTCGGCGAAGTGGCTTTCATAGTCGGCGACGATTTCGTTCGCCGTGATGGTCGGCAGCCCGACCAGGCCGCGTTGCAGGCGGGCCAGGAATTCGGCGCGGTTCATTGTTCAGCTCCCCTTTGTGCGTCTGCGGATTGATCGGTCAGGACGGCCGGTTCGACCGGCGCGCCCGCCGCTATGGCGTCGCTGTGCGGCGCGGTGTTGGCCACCAGGGCGTCGACGGCCTGGGCGAAGGCCCGCCATTCGGCGGTCTGGCCTTCCAGGGCGGCGCGCCCGGCGGTGGTCAGACGATAGTATTTGCGCGACGGGCCGCTGGTGGACTCGACCAGATAGGTTTCGACCAGACCGTCCGTCTGCATGCGGCGCATCAGCGGATAGATGGTGCCTTCCCCCATGCCGATGGCGTCGGACAGGCGGCTGGCGATCTCGTAGGCGTAGCTGTCGTCGCGGGCCAGCAGGGCCAGCACGCACAATCCCAGCACGCCTTTCTTCAGTTGGATGTCGATGGAGTCGGGCATGGCGTTCCCTTCGTTGATGACGAATGGGTATCGCAAGGTATCGTGCGCTGCAAGGTAGCTGTCGCTACATGACAGCGAATTAATCCGCCGAACTTTCGCCTCATCCCGTCACTTGCGCGTCTTGATCGCTTGGCAAGCGCTACCCGAGCCGATAAGGACCGGCCCTGAAACGCCGAGGTCCGTCCAGGGCCCGGGGGTGTTTGCGAATTGCTCGCAAGTATCGGCTGCGAAACGGTTTATGAGGACTCGAATGGGGATGGGCACGCGAGCCATGGCGCGGATCGGAGGCGGTGTCGCCGCGACCGCCCTTGCCGCCTTCGTCGCCGCGCCGGCATGGGCGCAGGATCTGCTGGGGCAACCGACCCCGGGCGGAATCAACCTGCAACCCGCCGCAGCGCCGCTGAAGCACGAGGCGATCTTCTTCCATGACTGGGTGCTGATGCCCGTCATCACGATCATCACCCTGCTGGTGCTGGGCCTGCTGATCTGGATCGCCATCCGCTACAACAAGAAGGCCAACCCGGTTCCGGCCAAGTGGAGCCACAACACGGTCATCGAGGTCATCTGGACCGTGGTGCCGGTGTTGATCCTGGTCGGCATCTCGCTCTTCTCGTTCCGCCTGCTGTTCGCCTACCACGACATGCCGGACCCCGATCTGACGGTGAAGGTCACCGGCAACCAGTGGAACTGGGCCTATGAATATCCCGACCAGGGCGTGGCCGAGTACATCTCGAACATGACGCCCGAGGACAAGGCGCCGGCTCACCTCTATCGCCTGGCCGCCGACGAGCCGATGGTCGTGCCGGTCGGCAAGACCGTTCGCCTGCTGGTCACCGCCTCGGACGTGATCCACGCTGTCGCCCTGCCGGCCTTTGGTCTGAAGACCGACGCCGTTCCGGGCCGCGTCAACGAGACCTGGTTCAACGCCGAGAAGACCGGCATCTACTATGGTCAGTGCTCGGAGCTGTGCGGCGTCGACCATGCCTTCATGCCGATGCAGATCAACGTCGTCACCGAGGCCGAGTTCGCCGCCTGGGTCGCCTCCAAGGGCGGTTCCATGACGAAGAAGGCTGACGAAGCCGCCGCCGCCGCGACCGCTGCTGCTCCGGCCGCCGTGGTTGACGACGCCGCGGCTTCGGCCGCCGCCGCCGCCGTTCCGGCCCCGACCGCCGCCGCTCCCGCGGCCCCCGCAGCCGCTGCCGCGCCCGTCGCGCCGGCGGCCCAGTAACAAGACGCGAGAGCCCCACGATCATGGCCACCGCTGCCGCAACACACGACGATCATCACGATCACAAGCCGGGTTTCTTCACCCGCTGGTTCTTCTCGACGAACCACAAGGACATCGGTCTGCTGTACCTGATGTTCGCCATCTTCACCGGTCTGGTGGGCGGCGCCCTGTCGGGCCTGATCCGCTGGGAACTGGCCGAGCCGGGCATCCAGCTGTTCAAGGAAGGCACGATCATCCAGCAACTGGGGATCGTGGAGGCTTCCAAGCATGGCTATAACGTCACGGTCACGGCCCACGCCCTGATCATGGTCTTCTTCGTGGTCATGCCGGCGACCATGGGCGGTTTCGCCAACTACTTCACGCCGATCATGATCGGCGCGCCGGACATGGCCTTCCCGCGCCTGAACAACATCTCGTTCTGGTTGCTGTTCGCCGCCTTCGTCCTGCTGTGCATCTCGATGTTCGTCGACGGCGGTCCGGGCAAGGGCTTCGGCGGCGGCTGGACGGCCTATCCGCCGCTCTCCACCATGGGCCACACGGGCCCGTCGTTCGACCTGGCGATCTTCTCGCTGCACGTCGCCGGCGCCTCGTCGATCCTCGGCGCGATCAACTTCATCACCACCATCTTCAACATGCGCGCGCCGGGCATGACCCTGCACCGCATGCCGCTGTTCGCCTGGGGCGTGCTGATCACGGCCTTCCTGCTGCTGCTGTCGCTGCCGGTTCTGGCGGGCGCCATCACCATGCTGCTGACGGACCGCAACTTCGGCACCAGCTTCTTCGATCCGGCCGGCGGCGGCGACCCGGTGATGTACCAGCACCTGTTCTGGTTCTTCGGCCACCCCGAAGTGTACATCATGATCTTGCCGGGCTTCGGCATCATCTCGCACATCGTCTCGACCTTCTCGAAGAAGCCGATCTTCGGCTACCTCGCCATGGCCTACGCCATGGTCGCCATCGGCTTCATCGGCTTCATCGTGTGGGCGCACCACATGTACACCGTGGGCATGAGCATCAACCTGCGCGCCTACTTCGTGGCCGCGACGATGATCATCGCCGTGCCGACGGGCGTGAAGATCTTCAGCTGGATCGCCACCATGTGGGGCGGCTCCATCACCTTCAAGACGCCCATGCTGTGGGCGATGGGCTTCATCTTCCTGTTCACCCTCGGCGGCGTGACCGGCGTGGTCCTGTCGAACGCCGGCATCGACTACAGCCTGCACGACACCTACTACGTCGTGGCCCACTTCCATTACGTGCTGTCGCTGGGCGCCGTCTTCTCGATCTTCGCCGGTTTCTACTACTGGTTCGAGAAGATGTTCGGGGTGAAGTACAACGAGTTCCTCGGCGCGACCCACTTCTGGATCATGTTCGTCGGCGTGAACCTCGTCTTCTTCCCGCAGCACTTCCTGGGTCTGCAGGGCATGCCGCGTCGTTACATCGACTATCCGGAAGCCTTCACCTACTGGAACCACATCTCGTCGGTCGGCTACCTGATCACCATCGTCGGCGTCGGCGTCTTCCTGGTCATGCTGGCTGAGGCGGCGATCCGTCGCCGCAAGGGCGAGGCCAATCCGTGGGGCGAAGGCGCCACCACCCTGGAGTGGACCCTGTCGTCGCCCCCGCCGCACCACCAGTTCAACGAACTGCCGGTGGTCAAGGCGGACAACCACTGATCCGAACCGGATAACCCTTGAGAGGCCGCCCTTTCGTCACCGGAAGGGCGGCCTTTGGCTTTTAATGACCATGACCGACCGTCAAGCTCCCCTCGTCACCACGTCTCAGCCGGAAGACTTTTTCCAGCTGCTGAAGCCGCGCGTCATGTCGCTGGTGGTCTTCACCGCCGTGACCGGACTGGTGGTCGCGCCGGGGCAGTCTAATTTCCTGCTGGCCGCCATCGCCGTCCTGTGCATCGCTGTGGGGGCAGGGGCCGCCGGCGCCCTGAACATGGCGCTGGAGGGCGAGACCGACGCCCTGATGCGTCGCACGCGCGGTCGTCCCGTCGCAGCGGGGCGTGTCCGGAAGAATGATGCGATGGCCTTCGGCGTCATTCTGTCGATCTTCTCCGTCATGCTGCTGGGCATGACCACCAACTGGCTGGCCGGGGGCCTGCTGGCCCTGACCATCGTCTATTACGCCGGTTTCTACACCCTGTTGCTCAAGCGCCGGACGCCGCAGAACATCGTCATCGGCGGCGCTGCAGGCGCCTTCCCGCCAGTCATCGGCTGGGCGGCGGTGACGGGCGAGGCGCCCTGGCAGGCCTGGCTTCTATTCCTGATCATCTTCCTCTGGACCCCGCCGCACTCCTGGGCCCTGGCTCTCTATTCGGCCGGCGACTACGCCAAGGCGGGCATCCCGATGATGCCGGTGGCGCGCGGCGCCAGGTCCACCCGTCTGCAGATCCTGATCTACACCCTGATCTTCGTGCCCGTGGCCGTCGCCCCGGCCTTCCTCGGCCTCGGCGGCGTCGTCTATCTGGCGGTGTCGGTGGCCGGCGGCCTCTTCTTCCTGGCCTTGGCCTTTCGCCTGTGGCGCTCGCGCGCGGGCGACCAGCCGGACAAGGCCGAGGCGGTGGGGCGAGAGGCCGCATTGTATGATGTCCGGGCCGAGGCCAAACCGGCCCGGAACCTGTTCGCCTTCTCCATCCTGTATCTGATGGCGCTGTTCTCGGCCTTGCTGGTCGAGCAGCTGCCGGGCCTGGGAGCCTGACCGCGTGACCCGTCCTGACTTCATCAAACTGACCGACGAACAAGTGCGCGCGCGCAAGCGCCGCAACGTGGCCATCGCCCTGGGCCTGGTCGGCTTCATCGTCCTGGTCTTCGTCGTCACCGTGGTGAACCTTCAGCGCAACACCGAGGCCCGCAAGGCGGCCGAGGCAGCCGCTGTCGGCACGGTGCTTCAGGCGGATCCGACCCTGCCCGCGCCTGCCGACGCACCGGCTTCGGGGCCGACGCCGTGAAGGACCGCAAGAATTTCGTCGCGCTGATCTGCGCGGCCGTGGTCATGGGCATGACGGGCGCGGCCTTCGCCGCCGTGCCCCTGTATCGCCTCTTCTGTCAGGTGACCGGCTTTGACGGCACGGTGAAGAAAGCCGAGGCCGCGCCGACCGAGATCCTCGACCAGAGCGTCCTGATCCGTTTCGACACCAACGTCCGCAACCTGCCGATGGACTTCAAGGCCGAGCAGGTAAGCCAGCGGGTGCGAATCGGCGAGACGGGCATGGCCTATTTCAAGGTGACCAACACCTCGGACCAGCCGATCCACGCCACGGCGGCCTATAATGTCGTGCCGGAACGCGCCGGTCCCTATTTCCAGAAGCTGCAGTGCTTCTGCTTCGAGGGGCAGGAAATCGGCCCGGGCGAGACCAAGGAATTCCCCGTCCAGTACTTCGTTGCGCCCGAAATGGCGACCGACGCGGAATCGAAGGGCGTCCGGGAAATCACGCTGAGCTACACCTTCTTCCCCACCAAGGGCTTCCAGCAAGCCGCATCTGGTCAATCTGCTACTGGCAAAGCCGGATAGCGGAGGCTATAGCCCCTTCATAAGAACGATCTCTCGCCTTAATTCAGAGACCCTGGAATGGCCGACGCGCACGCAAAACCGCATCACGACTACCACCTTGTGGACCCGAGCCCCTGGCCGCTGGTCTCGTCCCTGGCCAGCGTGCTCATGTTCGTGGGCGCGGTCATGTGGATGAAGGGCCTGTTCGGCCTGCCGGAAGGCACCAAGTGGTTGTTCTTCGTCGGTCTGGCGGGCGTCCTGTTCGCCATGTTCGGCTGGTGGTCTGATGTGATCAAGGAAGGCCAGAAGGGCGACCACACCCCGGTCGTGTCGATCGGCCTGCGCTACGGCATGATCCTGTTCATCGCTTCGGAAGTGATGTTCTTCGTCGCCTTCTTCTGGATGTTCTTCGACATGGCGCTCTTCACCGAGTCGCGCGCCATCACGCCTGAAGTCGGCAACTGGATGGACACCGCCGCCGCCTGGAAGACCTGGCCGCCCAAGGGCGTCGAGCTGCTGGACCCCTGGGGCCTGCCGCTGCTGAACACGGTCATCCTGCTGCTGTCGGGCACGACCGTCACCTGGGCGCACCACGCGCTGCAAGTGGGGGACCGCAAGGCCGCCAAGCTGGGTCTGCTGATCACCGTCCTTCTCGGCGTGCTGTTCACGGGCGTTCAGGCCTATGAGTATCATCACATCCTGCACGAGGGCTTCTTCTTCAATGAAGCCGCCGCCCAATCGGGCCTCTATGGTTCGGTCTTCTTCCTGACGACCGGCTTCCACGGCTTCCACGTGCTGATCGGCACCATCTTCCTGGCCGTTTGCCTGCTGCGTCTGCAGGCCGGGCAGATGACGCCGCAGAAGCATTTCGGCTTCGAGGCCGCCGCCTGGTACTGGCACTTCGTGGACGTGGTCTGGCTGTTCCTGTTCGCCTTCGTCTACGTCACCTTCGGCTGACGTTGAGCGAACCATCCTCTGCACTTCAATCGGCGCGGGACGAACAGTCCCGCGCCGATTTGCTTGGCGGGCAGGCCGTTCGCGCCGGTCTCAGGGGGCGTTGTCCGAACTGCGGGCAGGGGCGTCTGTTCCAGGGTTTCCTCAAGGTCCGCCCCGTCTGCGAAACCTGCGGCTACGACCTCGCCTCGGTCGAGACCGGCGACGGCGCCGCCACCTTCATCATGCAGATCGCCGGCTTCGTCGTCGGCTTCTCGGCCCTGGCGGTCGAGATCGCCTGGCATCCGCCCATCTGGCTGCACCTGATCGTCTGGCTGCCGCTGGTCGCCGGCCTGGCGCTCGGCCTGATGCGCCCCGGCAAGGGGCTGATGACCGCCTTGCAGATGCTGAGAACCCGAGACCCGAAATGACGACTGCCGCCCGCCCCCGTTTCCCCATCGTTCTGACCATCCTCGCCGTCGTCCTGTTGGGCGTCCTGCTGGCGCTCGGCGTCTGGCAGGTGCAGCGGATGGAGTGGAAGGAAGGCTTGATCGACGGGGCCGAGGCCGCTGCGGGCCAGCCGCCCCTGCCGCTGGCCGAGGCGCTGGAGCTTGAGAACCCCGAGTTCCGCCGCGTGATCCTGACCTGCCGCGGTCTGGCGGCGGCGCCCTTTGTCGAGTTGCAATCCATCGAGAACAGCGATGCGGGTGTTCGTCTGGTTTCAGCCTGCCGCCCCGAAGGGACAGAGGGCGCTCCCGTCCTCGTCGATCGCGGCTTCGTCTCCGCCGGCATCTCGGCCCGGCCCACGGTGAACGCCGACGACACCATGCCTGTCGTCATCACCGGCGTCCTGCGCCGCGCCCCGGCCCCCAGCGCCCTGACCCCGCCGCCCGCCGAGGGCCGCTTCTACGGCCGCGACGCCGAGGCCATGGCCCGCGCCTTGAAGGTCGAGGGGCCGATCTCGCCCTTCACCGTCTTCGCCACGACCTCGACCAATCCCGACTGGGCCGCGCTGAGGCCCTCGGCGCCGCCCGCCGCCTTTACGAACAACCACCTGGGGTACGCCCTGACCTGGTTCGGTCTCGCCGTCGCCCTGATCGCCTTCTACGGGGTGCTGTTGCGCCGCCGAATGACCCGCAAGGACACAGAATCCTGACTGCTCGCCTTCACACCCTGTCCAACGGCGTCCGCGTCGTCTGCGATCCCATGCCCGGTCTGCGGACCTTCGCCCTGACCGTCGCCGTGCGCGGCGGGGCGCGGATGGAGGACGAGGCCCGCTCCGGCTGGTCGCACCTGCTGGAGCATCTGGTGTTCAAGGGCGCCGGCGACATGGGCGCGCGCGACATCGTCGAGCGGATCGAGGCCGAAGGCGGCTCGATCAACGCGGCCACCGGCTATGAGCGCACCAGCTTCGAGATCCGCGCCCTGCACGGCTCCCTGCCGCTGGCCATGCAGATCGTCTCGGACCTGGTCTTCCGCCCCACGCTCGATCCTGCCGAGATCGTCCGAGAGAAGGACGTCGTGGCCCAGGAGATCGCCGAGGCCTTCGACACCCCCGACGACCACGTCTTCGAAATGGCCCAGACGCGCGCCTATGCCGGTCAGGCCCTGGGTCGGCCTATTCTGGGCACCGTCGACAGCCTGAAGGCCGCCGACCGCGCCGCCGTGGCCGACTGGCGCGCCCGGCTCTATTCCCCCGACCGCATGGTCGTCGCCGTGTCCGGCGCGGTGGAAGAGAACGAACTGCTGGCCCTGGCCGAGCGCTGGTTCGGGCAGGAGGCGGCGACGCCGCTGGCCCCGCTCGCTTCCGCCGCCTTCGTCGGCGGCGAGGCCAGGCTGACGCGCAAGATCGAACAGGCCAACCTGGTCTTCCAGTTGCCGACCATGGGGGCGCTGGACCCGCGCCTTCCGGCCCTGCGTCTGTTCACCGAAATCCTCGGCGGCGGCATGGCCTCGCGCCTGTTCCAGAGCGCGCGCGAGGACCGGGGCCTGGCCTACGCCATCGACGCCTATCAGGAAGCCTATGAGGACGCCGGCCTGCTGGGCGTCTACGCCGGGGCCGCCGCCGACCG
>RCUH01001368.1_pt1 | contig 18242 bp, 15 predicted proteins | sample 2166191 | NCBI WGS metagenome assembly RCUH01 (sample SAMN09932848, study PRJNA488358) | compost metagenome | feature: garden; material: soil; isolation source: compost soil in an enriched community after 214 h of incubation | place: Germany: Experimental Botanical Garden Goettingen | collected...
CTTAAGAGAAATTAATATGCCTGCTCAATTTTGAACAGGCTTTGAATAGAAAACCGGTGGTTTAGATCGGCTAAAGCTTTTGCCAATCATTTTTGTTAAGCTCCCAAGTCTCAGCCTCGGTTAAAGATGGATCAACAAATTTCGCGGGCCGCGTGCCTACGAAGCGAGCGCCAGTCTTTTCCTTAATTCGACGTGATCGAATATTACCTAGAGCATTTGAAAAGACGAGCTTATCAAAATCAAGATTTTGAAATGCAAAGTTAGTCACGGCTTCGGCGGCCTCTGTCATTAGACCTTGTCCCCAGAAAGGTTTACCTAACCAGAAACCACGATTTTCAGGATGCCCTTCCCTCCAAAGATCAATACAGCCTATTAGCTCAGATGGGGTGTTTTGCATGAATATCCCCCAAGTCCATCGATCTATGCCTTGCGATGGCAAGATAAACGTCTCAAGGTAGTCAACGACACCATCCTTGGGATAGGGCCATGGAACTACGTGTGAAAGATGACGAATGACTTCGTATTCAATAAAGTACTTTGAATAGTTGGGAACATCTTCAAGTGTCAGGGGCTTAAGGAAAAGTCGTTTTGTTTTTAAAGTAGGAACTGCATTGGTCATATCTCACTCTACCAATCATTTTGATGCCGTTCAATTGCGATCAATAAACCAATCTTAAAGATCCATAAGATGGATATATTGGCATTGGCCTTTTTATCCGTAGGTACGCCGTTCTTTTTTGCCACACGCCGCGCTATCAAGTCGTGGCGTTGATTTTTAATAAGTCAGCGGCTTTCGTTAAAGGACAGGGCAAGTTCACTAGTCTTACTGTTCAGAAGCTTGATGCTTCAGAGTCATGAAAGTTGCCGATCGAGTTTTTCCATCGCTTGTCACAAGAGCAATCAACGCTTGCTGATTTGATTTGCCTACCAAAATGGCTGGATTCGAAACAGACTCTGATGGTATGAGTTCGTTGTTCGCAATTGCTTTACCTGCAAGATATGCTTTAACGGTTTCATTTAAGCGATCTTGATCATCAACTATTACACCAAATTCTCTCAAAAATTTTTGAAGCTCCTCAGGCGATTTAATGAACTTAAATGACTTTACGATTTTTAAGGGATTTAGATCCGTTTTAAGCTCCTGCACCCATTCTTCAGGTTTCAGAACTGACCCAGGCTGGCACACAGAGCCTGCGTTACTCAAAGTTTGTCCAGACTTCAGGTGGTAATCTGGCCCGCTACCTCCATCTACATCAGATTTCCAAAAAACTTCCTGAACTGAGACTCCATAAAAACCTGGGCAGTTTGCCCATTTAGAAGCCGCCATAGACTGCAGTGGAGTCGTAGCGATAAACAATGCACTTAATAAAATTTAGGTCTTTCATAGCTCACCTCCTCAAAAACAGTATTGAGATACGTTTGGGTGGTCACTATTTATATCTCCAAGAGTCATAAGTCGCATATAATTGCACTGGCTTCCTGGGTGGGATTGCGAGCTATCCTGATCAGACCGATTTGGACTCAATCGCTTAGCTTGAACCAAGATTTGCCACGCGGATTCCAAAACCATTGGGTTTTCTAGACAGTCACGAGAAACTTTGCCAAAATCGGAACGTGCGAAAATTTCCTTTTATTGGATTCAGATATGATGATCGAAAAAGCAAAAATGTCGGGACTTTTGATTGCAGATTTTCTGTGGACTAATATTAAATGGCACTTTTTCGGAAGTATCGCGGCTGTCCTTGGCACTGGTTTACTGGTTCTGATGACAGCGAGGCAGGGCTGCGATGGCGGCAGCTGTGGCATCGTTTTTATTGTGGTGATTCCAATCTTTCTAATCTTGTTCATGACTGGTTTTGCATATGCGTGCGGACGCATAGCTTCGCGTCGTGGCACGTGGCTTGACTTGGCACTAGGGATTCTAACATATGCGACATTTCTTTTCGTGCTTGCGCGTATTTTGAGATTCATTTCTCGCGGTATTTACGAACTGTTGGGTGTATTGCACCATAGTTGGATGTCTGGTTTCGTCGAAGCTATTTATTTCACGATCGCCGTATGTGGAATTTCCATATTTATTTGGCAGCGTCGTAGTCGTGATACGAACCTTGCTCGTCGAGTTACGATCTGCGTGACTGTGGTTTTGGTAGTTCTGGGCCTCTTCTTGAGCCTGTTTTTGAAAGGTGCCTGGTAGTTTTTTGCGTCTACAGCGCGTTGGACAGAGGTGCCTGGTATCGAGGCTTGTTAGCGTCGAGTGTCGTTTTGTAGTCGGCTGGCCGCAAGGGCTTCTAGTTCTTTTGCTAAGATGAGATTTTGTCCCAGCATCTTATAGAACGCGTTTTGTTGGATTTCTAAAAGTATTGAATCTCGCTGGGTCGAGACCGTCGCCGTTCTTTGGCCACCGCTCATTAATAATGAAATTTCTCCGAAACAACTGCCTTGATTGAGGACGTTGATGGTTTTTCCTTTTTGGCTGATCATGACATTGCCTTGGATCAAGATGTAGCACGTGTTGCCGGGTTGTCCTTCTTGGAACAGCACCATGTTTGCTGGAGCTTGGCGAAGTTGTCCTGTGAAAATCAATGAATCCAATGTGTCTGTGGGAATGTCTTTAAAAAATGGTGATGACAGTAGAGCTTGTAAGACCCAGAAGCGGTGATGCAGGGCTTGGGCCTTGTCTCCGCGAATGAAGCTGTCGAACTCAGGCAGGTGACGAACTCGTAAAATTTCCGAAGGCTGTGTTGTCACCACGTCGGCGTTTCTGGCTTGAGCTAAGAGGAAGCCTCTTTCTCCAAAGAGCGAGCCTGCTCCCAAGGTCATGATCATTTGGCGTTGGCCCTGGCCTACGGGTTTGTACATGGAGGCTTGGCCTTGCAGCAAAATGAACAGATCGCGATCGGTGGCTCCGGCTTGCACCACTCTGGTGTTTGCTGGAACTTGGAGGCGTTCTGATTTTTGCAAAAGGAATTGGGCCACTTCAGGAGTCAGTGTTCTGAAGAAGGGCAGTTGAGTGTAAGAAACTGTATTTGCCATTGCCGGAGAACTGCTGCCCGTGAAGCTCTTCCACAGACGTGTAAGTGATCCCTCATCTTGAGGTTGCAGGGACGCTAGGTAGTTGCGGATGTTCGGGTTGAGAAGAATCCCCTGAGCGACCAGATATTGAAGAAGGGCATACAACTCACGAAAACTGACCAGCCACCCTTGCCCTAAAAAGAACTGAGTCATTTCTTCCAGAGACATGCCATTCTTTAAAACATCGAGATAGGAGTACTGCAAGGCGCTCAGTTGGAAGCTTTGACCGCTTTGAACGACGGTCGCAATGCCACCATCTTTCATGGGTTGAAGTCGCAAATCCAATAACTGCACACGCTCTTGTTCGATTTTCATAGAGACAGGCTCTCTTAAGCGGGGCCCTTCATCAATCTTCGCTTCTTGTCGCTAGACCATGGGTGGGGTTTTCCAGTTCCAGACTCCGGGATTCTCAAGCAATAAACTACACTGAATTCATGGCAGTAACGTCTTGTCGACATTTTTCCGGTTATAAACCTTGTACCAAATCCGCGGCATGCGATTCCTCCTGCCAACATCAAAGTATTCCGTCCATGTCTTTATTGATCGTTCATCTGGGGGCCTTGGGAGCCGTCGTTCGCAGCACGAGTTTGCTCAAGGCGATGAAACGCAAATATCCTAATGCCATGATCACATGGGTGACGGATGCTCCGGCTCATCATCTTTTGAAAGGGCATCCCGGAATTGATCGCGTTCTCACAACTTCGGAGGCGGATCTTTTGACTTTGTCGGCTTTGGAATTTGAATGTGCTTTTGTTATCGATAAGTCTCTCAAAGCGTGTGGAGTTATAAAAAGAACTTCTGTGGATCAGGTTTATGGATTCATTGCAGATCCGCTGACGGGCGCCATTTTGCCTGCAACATCCGCAGCCGAAGAACTGTGGAGCCTCGGTCTCGACAATCATAAAAAATTCTTCGTGAATCAAAAGCCTGAAACACAATTGATGATTGAAGCTCTCGAGCTTGGCGCATATCAAAGAGATGACTATTGGTTGCCGCTCAATCTTCAAGAAGAATCTCAACGACAAGAACGTCGCCAAGAGTGGCTTTCTCGAGGGAAAAATCTGATTTTGGGGATCAACACGGGTTGTAGCAATGTGATCACCTACAAGAGACTCACCGTGGAATTCCAGCGTCAGATCATTCAAACCCTGACTGCGAAATATCCTCAAGTTCAAATCGCCTTGTTGGGTGGCCCGGAAGACACTGAAAGAAATCAACAGATCGCGGAAAACCTGCCTGTGATTTCATCAGCCACTGAATCCGGATTGCGTGACGGTTTAGTGAGCGTCGCGGCCTGTGATGTCGTCATCACCGGCGACAGTTTGGGAATGCACATGGCGATCTCTCAACAAAAACAAGTTATCGCTTGGTTCGGTCCCACTTGCGCCCATGAAATCGATCTTTACGAGCGGGGAGTGGCCCTTAAAACCCAAAGCCCCTGCAGTCCTTGCTGGAAGAGAACTTGTGAAAAAGCCATAATGTGCTACGATCAGGTCTCTTTAAAGGAGCTTGTGAATGCCTTTGAATCTTGTTGTGCAGACAGCCTTTCTGGGGGATCTCCTCCTCTGCATACCTTTGCTTAAAAAAGTCAAAGAGCTTTGGCCTGAACAAAAGCTAGGATTGGTTTGTCGCAAAGGATTCGGGGATTTCTTCTTAAAAACTCATCTAGTGGATGAAGTTTTTGAAATTCAAAAAGGCAAAAAAGAAACCTACGAAAAAGCTCTGGCGGGGATCGCTCAGTTCGAAGTGCAGCATCTGATTTCGCCCCATGAGTCTCTGCGCACAGCTTTTTTCTGCCGTTCCATCGAAGCGAAACATAAGGTCAGTTATAAGAAATTCTGGAGCTTCCTGGTTTATAACCAAACTGAAGTCAGAGACTATCGTTTGCCCGATGCCATGAGACAGCTCAGTCTTTTGAGAAGCTTCAATGCTCAACTTGAATCCCAAATTCAAGATTACGCATCCACCGCAAAACCGTTCCACCCAGATGCTCAGAGAAAACTCTCAGCTCCTCCGGCGTGGGCGAGCATGAGTTTGCGCAAAGCCGTTCTTGCAGATTCCACACTGTTTTACTCTTTAAAAGAAAAATACCAACTCGATGAGTACGATAAAGGCCCCGTGGTTTTGATCTTCCCAGGAAGCGTCTGGGCCACAAAGCGTTGGACCGAAGAGGGTTTTGTTGAAACAGCAAAAACCCTCAAAGCCCAAGGCTATCAAATCATCGTGATGGGCGGCCCTGGAGAAGAGGTCTTGGCAGAAAGAGTAGCGGCACAAATCCCGGGAACTCGTTCCTTGGCAGGAAAGACGAAGGTCTTTGAATCCGCGCAACTGATCGCTCATGCCGCTCTTTTGATTGGCAACGACAGCGCATCCACTCATCTGGCAGCGGTCTGTGAAACGCCGTTGATTGCGGTTTTCGGTCCTACGATTTTGGAATTTGGATTTCGTCCGTGGTCTTCTGAAAGTCATGTGGTGGAGATCGCAGGCTTACCGTGTCGCCCTTGCGGCAAACACGGTCATAACAAATGCCCTATCGGCACCCACGAGTGCATGAAGGGCATTGCCGCCGCTGAGGTCGTTAAGACCGCAAGGGCTATTCTTCCGAATAGTCCTTCACATTGATAGCATACTTACGAATTTTTCTGAGCAGGGTGTTCTTCGGAATATTGGCTTGGGCCACCGTCTGATTGATACGGCCTTTGTTGGCCTTCAATGCACTGACGATAAATTCCTTTTCCATCTCTTCTTTGAAAGCATCAAAATCCAAAGGGCCCGAGTAGCCCACGCTGGCCATTTGCTCTGCTTCAGCTTTTGAAGCCCCTTTGATAGAGTCAGGCAAGGAGTTCAGAGTGATCATCGAAGAGTTCTCGACGATGAAGGCACGCTCAACCAAGTTTTCCAACTCACGGATGTTCCCCGGCCAACGATAAGATTTCAAGGCTTGCAAAGCCTCTGGAGTGATTCCATTGATCACGCGACCATGTTGCTTAGAGATTTTCTTGATAAAGTGCTGAGCCAAGGCTTCGATGTCGTCCGTGCGATCACGCAAGTTCGGCAAGAAGATCGGCATCACATTCAAACGATAGAAAAGGTCCTCACGGAAAGCGCCTTCTTCCATCATTTTCTCAAGATTGCGGTTTGTCGCCGCGATGATGCGAGTGCTGGTTTTCACTTCGCGAGTTCCACCCACCGGAGTGAACTTGCGCTCTTGAAGAACACGCAACAACTTCACCTGCATGTCTGGTTTCAACTCGCCAATTTCATCCAAGAACAGAGTCCCGTTGTTGGCCATTTGAAACTTACCAATTTTTCTTTCCACAGCGCCAGTGAAGGCCCCTTTCTCGTGACCAAAGAGTTCGCTCTCCATGAGGTTCTCAGGAATAGCACCACAGTTGATAGCCACAAAGCTGCCAGATTTGCGAGGGGAGTTGAAATGGATTGCACGAGCCACAAGCTCTTTGCCTGTTCCGTTTTCGCCACGGATCAAAACCGTCGTGTCCACTTTGCAAAGGCGATAGATCAGATTGAAGACCTCTTTCATTTTCGAAGAGTTGCCAACGAACTCACTTTCGATGTCGTCGTCAAAAATCGGATTGGAGAGAGCCAGGCTTGAAACCAACTCGCGGGCTTCCAAACTCTTGCGCACGATCTCGGTCAAAGTCTGAGGATTGACAGGCTTTTCAACATAGTCATAGGCACCTTCTTTGATCGCGGTGACAGCGTCATGAAGATTGGAGTGAGCGGTCATCAAAACCACGAAAGTGCGAGGATCGTGTTCTTTGATCAGAGTCAGGGCTTCAAGACCATTCATCTCGGGCATCTTCACATCCATCAAGACCAGATCGAACTGTTGCTCTTTCACTTTGTCCAGAGCCTCTTTGCCCGTGGCGGCCTCATCGATCGTGAATTCAACTTCAGGCATTGCCGATTGAAGAATCGAGATCACCGAGCGTCTTAATTCTGCTTCATCGTCCACAATCAAAGTGTTGAGTTTGTTCATCATGCCGTCACCTCATCCGTTAGTTCAGTTTCATTTTCCAAAGGCAGAGTGAAAGACACGGTTGTGCCCACACCCAATTTACTATCCATAGAGACCTTGCCGCCATGGAGTTCAATAAAATATTTAACCAGGTAAAGTCCAAGGCCCGTGCCCTTGGATTTCATATCTTGATCACTCCCGCGAGTGAATTTGCCCCAGACTTTGTCCATGTCTTCGGCCTTGATGCCTTCGCCGGTGTCTTTCACCAAAACATGGATGTCGTCTGCAGACTCGTGGGAGATCACTTCGATCTTGCCTCCCGCAGGAGTGTACTTGATCGCATTTTCAACCAAGTTGATCACCACTTCCTTGATCAAAACGGCATCGAACTCAGCCGAGAACATGGGTTCCAGGGACGTGTGCAAAGTGATGTTCTTTTCTCGAGCCAGAGGTCGCAGGTGATTGAGAGCCTCTTCGATGATCTCATTGATGTCGGCCACTTCTTTGTTGATCTTGAAATCTCGAGATTCCACTCGCAAGACTTTTAAAATCGATTGAATATAGCGATTCAATTCATCACTGAAAGTTCGCAAGGAACGCAAATCTTGGCCGAGGTCTTCGGCTTGATGTTGCATGAGCAAGCGATCGACGATGGCTTGGATCTTGGCGATGGGAGTTTTCAAATCATGAGAAATCAAGCTGACGAAGTTGTTCTTCAGTTGTTCGAGCTCTTGTAAATAAAGCTGCTCTTGCTGCAGGCGATAGTTCTGGCGCTCAATCTTTGTGGCCTGATAACCAATGAAGATGATCCAGGTTGTTGCTAACATAACAAAGGGCGAAAAGGCCGGAGACCAGAAATAGAAGCTGTCAAACACCCACGCCGACAGGGCGGCCAGTAAAGTGCCGATCCACACCATAAAGAATAAAGCCACAGATTGCGGATAGGTCGTGATAAAAAACACCGCCACGATCACGAGAAGAAAGAAGCCCACGGCGTACCAGGCAAAGGAAAGTCGCTTGATCCAGCGGTCTCCGACCAAGCTGTCTGTGGCGTGAGCTAAGATTTCCGTTCGCGAAAGAGCTCCAAGGGGCGTCATGTACACAGCGCCGGTCGCGGTCTCAGCGCCAATCAAAACGATCTTACCTTTAAGGGCATTTGAAGGAATCTCGTCATAGAGAATCTCATTCAAAGAGTAATGCTGAAAAACCCGAGGACTTCCACGGAAGTTGATGGGCAATCCTGCCAAGGTGGTTGGGAACTTTTTGCCGGTGATTTGCTCGACAAGGTGAGGCTGCTCGGTTCGTTGTGGAAACACGCGACGAACAACGCCGTCATCATCGCGACGGATTTCATTGTTCCCGAGATTGCTGCGATCACGATTGGCAAAGACGGGCAGGAGCACTCGTTCTTGATTGTTCGTGGTGGTGGACCAAAAAATGCGCGGGTCCTGAAAGACTTTAAATTCTTCAGGGCTCGGCTTCATGGCTCCGATATTATCGCCGAAGTAAAGAGTCACTCCCACGGTGCGAGGGTCTTGCTTAAGAATCTTGGTCAGCAGTTCCGTCCAGATCTTTTTGTTCCAAAAGAAGCTGTCCGTGATGTCGGTGACCTCGCTGATATTGCCCAAGAAGTTGGTTCGTTGGTCATAGACGTTGGCAAAATCAGACTGATTGATGGTGATCAGAACAATTTGCGGGGAGGCTTTTTGGTCTCCACGAAGTTGGAACCTTTTGTCGTAAGAGGAAATCTCATCATTGGAAAGGGCCAGGCACCCAATCACCCAACACAAAAGACAACGGAGGACAAAACCCCGACGTCGGGAGAAATGGCGAAGCAGGACTTCGGCGCGGGTTTTTAGTTCTTGAAAATTGCTTTTTTGCACGCGTCGCAACATAGCAAATTTATTAGAATTATCAAGAGTTAAAAGCACTTACCGAAGTGCAAAGAAAAGAGTATATTGAAATTTATGCAGGTCTTTAAAGGGGTCAAATACATAGAGCCGAGTCTGACGTCTTCGGTGGTGACGATCGGGAACTTTGACGGTGTTCATAGAGGGCATCAGCAACTGATTGAGACGGTGGTCCGTGAGGCTCGCCATTATGGCGTTCCCTCTGTGGTTTACACATTTCACCCACATCCTGTGAAGGTTTTACACCCAGAACGTCCTACACAGCGGCTCTTTGATCTGAAGGATCAGCAAGAGCAATTTGCTGAAAGAGGAGTGGACCTCATCATTATCGAGGAGTTCACAAAGGATTTCTCTCAGATTTCTCCTCAGGAATTTTTTGAAAAGTATCTGCTTGAAAAACTGCACCCGAAAACTCTGGTTGTCGGTCATGATTTTTCTTTCGGAGCGGATCGTGCAGGAAACTTGGCTTTCCTCGAAAACCTGTGCCGTCAAAAAGGCATTCGTTTGATTATCATTCCGCCGTTCCAGTTGGACGGCAAACCAGTTTCTTCCACCCGCATCCGCGATGAGTTGAAGCAGGGTGAAGTGCAAAAAGCCAATGAGCTCTTGGGTCGGACATATTATCTCCGGGGGCACGTAGAAAAAGGTTTTCAAAGAGGTCGCACCATTGGTGTTCCTACGGCCAACATTCATCCCGATGTGGAATTCGTTCCCCGTCAGGGAGTGTATTGCACACTGACAAAGTTCGGTGGACACATGCATCCGTCTATCACCAACATTGGAATTAATCCGACTTTCCACGAAGACAAAAAGAGTCCCATTAAAATTGAGACCCATCTCTTTGACTTCGATGCTCAGCTTTATGGCATGGAAGTGGAAGTTTATCTTTTGAAATTCCTCAGAGACGAGAGACGATTCAGCGGCATCGACGAACTCAAAGCGCAGATTCAAGCCGATATCCAGGAAGCACGGAGATATTTTGATGAACAAAAAAATATATGATGTGAATCCTGAAGGACATTTGAGTCGCTTTGCAGAGTACCTCAAAACTCTTTCCGAGAAATATGGTCTTGGTTTTGATCTGCAAGCCGTGCCTCAGTTCTCTGTAGATTTATTCAAAGATGCTCATGCTGTGTACATTGAACCTTCATTGGCAGAAAAGGTCTTCGCGACCACGGCTCTGGTGCCGTCTCAGGTCAGAAGCCTTGGCGTGGTGGATTCTTTTTTTCATGACGAAGGTGGTTGGCTGTCACGCATCGTCGCGTTTGAGGCTTTGCGCCGAGTGCTGGTGAGTAAAGCCAAGGAAATGGATATTCGCAGCCCAGCTTTTGTGATTGGCGATGGTGAAAAAGTTCGTGTGTCCACGGCGGTTTTAGCCCATTTGGGTTTTGCAGATATTTACGTCGTGAGCGAAAACGAAGAGGCTCTTCGTCATAATATTGAGTACATTTCAAAAAGTTATATTGGCATTCGCTTCCACTCTCTTTTGGCCAATGCTTTGACCATGCAGGCCCTCAGTGCTGCGATTTTGATCAACACGGTGGATCTGTCTCAAGATAAAGCCCTTTTAAATGACCTTTCCTATTTTAACTTTATGAAGAGGGAAGGTTTGGTGCTAGATTATAATCTTGAGGGCTATCCGAATCACTCTTTGCTCGAAGAAGCCGAGAGAGCAGAACTCAAACTTTTGGATTGCTCTGAACTCGCAGCGATGATGGCTCTTTTGTGGTTCGAGTATTTGAATCTTGATGTCAAAGCGACCAATGAGGACCTTAGTCAAGTGTGGTCCGACTCTCTGAAAAACCCTCCCTCGGTCTAGTTACAAAAAATGGCACCCTAGAGTAAAGTTTGATGAGGGGAGCCACAATGTCTTCACTCAAATTAGGTGAAATTTTAAGTAAGCAAGGTTTGATCAAACCTGATCAGCTGGCCTTGGCATTTGAAGAACAAAAGAAGAGCGGTGTGAAGCTGACCTCAGCTATCATCTCTTTGGGTTTTCTTAAGGAAAATCAAATTCTTCGCGCGTTAGAGAAACATTATGCTGTCCCGGGCGTGGAGGTGAACACATTTGAGATTGATCAAAGTGTTTTGTCTCTTGTCACAAAAGACGTCTGTGAAAAGAATGTTTTGATTCCACTGCAAAAGGCGGGAACGACTTTGGTGGTGGCCTTTGCCGATCCAAGCAATATCATGGTGAAAGAGGATCTGCGTTTTATCACTCGCTGTCGTATTCAAGCGGTGGTGGGTACGGAGTCTGCGATCATCTCGGCCATTGAGCGATATTATGGTGGCAGTATTAGCATGAAGTCTTTGAACTCCATGTCGATGGGTGAAGGTGGTATCGATGAAGAGTACGCCTTCTCTGGCGGCGGCGGACAAGCCGAGATCATCGATTCCGAAGGTGGCACAGAAGATGCGCCGATCGTAAAGTTCGTGAATTCAATTTTGGCTGATGCCATTCGAAAGAAAGTTTCTGATATTCATTTTGAACCCTATGAAAAACGTTTCCGCGTTCGCTTCCGTATTGACGGAAACTTGGTTGAAGCCACGGCTCCTCCCGCGGGAACAGCAGCGGCTATTGCTTCTCGTATTAAAATCATGTCGAAATTGGATATCGCCGAGAAACGCCGTCCTCAAGATGGTCGTTTGAAAGTGCGTACCACCCGCGGAAAAGAGATGGATTTCCGGGTGAGTGTCCTGCCAACCCTTTGGGGTGAAAAAGTCGTGCTTCGTCTCTTGGATAAATCCAATTTGCAATTGGATATGACCAAGTTGGGATTTGAAGACGATGACTTGAAAATCTTTAAAAATGTTATCAACTTGCCGCAAGGAATGGTTTTGATCACGGGCCCAACGGGTTCTGGAAAGACCACAACGATCTATTCGGCCTTGGCAGAGTTGAACAAATCTGATGTGAATATTTCTACAGCGGAAGATCCGGTGGAGTTCAATCTCGAGGGGATCAATCAGGTGCAAATGAATGCAGATATTGATCTGACATTCTCTCACGCTTTGAAGTCGTTCTTGCGTCAAGATCCAGACATCGTCATGGTGGGGGAGATTCGCGACTTGGAGACGGCAGAGATCTCATTTAAAGCCGCCTCCACAGGTCACTTGGTCGTTAGCACTTTGCATACGAACGATGCTCCTTCGACAATCATCCGTCTCACCGAGATGGGTGTGGCTCCTTATATTATTACGTCGACGGTGAATCTCGTGGTGGCGCAGCGACTTGTGGGTAAAGTGTGTGAGTCTTGCAAAGCTCCCATTGAAGTTCCCGCTCAGACTTTGATTAATCTTGGGGTTGCGGCGAATGAAGTCGGCGACTATCAGCTCTTCAAGGGCAAAGGCTGTGCGAACTGCAACAACACGGGAATCAAAGGTCGAGCCGCGATCTATGAGTTGATGAGCATGTCTGAGAAAATCAAAGAGGCGATCCTCAAAGGTGCTTCAACCGGACAGCTTCGCTTCTTGTGCCGCGAGCAGGGCATGCGCACTCTCCGACGAAGTGCCCTTTTGAAATTGAAAAAAGGTATTACAACAATTGAAGAAGTCTTAAATGCATCTGTGAAGGACATCTAATGAGTTTGACTGAACTGCTCCTGCAAGCGAAGGCGAAAAAAGCCCAACAATTTCTATTTGTCGTGGGTAGTGAGCCGCGAGCCAAGATCAATTCATCTTGGGTCAGCTTAAGAAAGTCTCCAGCCTTGGTGACTGAGTGGAATCTCTTGCAGCAAAGTTTCTTGAATGGCCAACAAAAAGCCATGCTCGACACCCGCGGTGTGGTGGTGGGTGAGGCTTTCATTGAAAGCACGCGCTTTGGCTTTTCGTTCTTCCAAAGTGAAACGACGATGAAAGCCGTTTTGCAAATGGACTCTGATGGCGGGAAGCAAGAACTGGCTTTTCCACCCAGCGTGATGGAGAGCTGTCTGCGCATGAAGGGCCTGGTGATTTTATCAGGTCCCGGAGATGCCGGGCAAACCTTGGCCGTTCATCGTCTTTTGCAAAAACTCAATGAAGAACGTTCTTTCTTGGGTGTGGTGTTCTCACAAAAAATGTTCCCGCAAATCCGCGAAGAAAAAGGCAGCTTCGTTTACCAAAATTACTCTCTGACAGAAGGGTCCTTAGAAGGCCTGATGTCCGGTGCTGATGTTGTGGTCTTTGATGGCGTGCAAAGTGATGAAGAATTCATTCGCGCCATGGAGTTTGCTGAAAAAGGTCTTTTCGTTATTTGTTCTATGGCCGCGCCCACCATGGGAAACACTCTTCGTCGAGCGATGTCCGCCGTGTCGGAAGCCTTTTCTGAAATGGGTGTGGCTCGTCTTTCCGAAGTTCTCAGTCTGTGCGTAGGGCAATATGCCATGGCCGGCTTGGGTGGCGATCAGGCTTACGCCCATGAAGTTCTTTTGGTGACTCCTCAAGTAAGACATTTGATAGAGCATAAAGATGTTCGCGGGATTGAAAGTCTTTTGAAGGGTGCTCCTGAGAATTCTGGTTTGATCAGTTTGAATCAATCCCTTTTGCAAAATCTTATTCGTCGTAAAGTAGACATCAAAACAGCATTCGAAGTGAGCCAAGACCCGGATGGTTTGGATCTTCTTTTGAAAAAGGTGGGCATCTAGATGGCGAGATTTTTCTATCAGGCGAGAAACGTCTCTGGACAAATCGTACAAGGGGAGCTGGAGGCCGGTTCTCAGCAAGAGGCCATTGTCCGCTTGAGAGCTCAGCAACTCATTCCTTTGAAACTCAATGTTGGTGGTGCCTCCAAGGCCGCTGGGGCCACCTCTTTGGGTTTGTTTGCACCGAGCGTAAAGGGGCGTGACTTACAAATTTTCACGCGACAGTTTGCGACTCTGATCAACGCCGGTATTCCCGTGGTGGATTCCTTGAAAATTCTTTCTGAGGGTTTGCGACCGGGATTGCTTAAGGAATCTTCGGCCAAAGTAAAGTCTTCGATTGAGTCGGGCCGTCGTTTGGCGGATTCCATGGCTCAAGTTCCTCACGTTTTTGATAAACTCTATGTGAATATGATTCAAGCCGGGGAAGAAGCCGGTATCCTGGATAGTATCTTATTGCGTCTGGCTTCTTATATGGAGAAGTCCGAGAAACTCAAAGGCCAAGTGAAGGGCGCCTTGGTTTATCCGGGAGTGATCTTGGTCGTGGCCTTGATCGTTATCGCGGGTATCTTGGTCTTCATTATTCCGCGTTTCACCGAGTTCTTTACCTCGGCCGGAAAAGAACCACCTTGGTTGACCATGCAAGTGGTGAATCTCAGTCACTCGATGACAGAGAAATGGTACGTCTATATCGGTTTGTGCATCGGTTTGCCTATCGCCTTCAATCAGTGGATTAAAACCAAAGAGGGAAGAGATTCTTTCGATCGTTTCCTGATGAAAGCGCCCGTTTTTGGTGAGGTCGTTCAAAAGTCCTCCATCGCTCGTTTGACGAGAACTCTGTCGACGCTGTTGTCTTCGGGTGTAGGGCTTATCGAAGCCATCGACATCTCTGCGAAAACCGCGGGGAATATCGTGATCGAGCAAGCTTTGATGCGTTGTAAAGAATCCGTCACCGCCGGTCGACCGTTTGCAAGTCCCTTGTCCAAGGAAAAGACTTTCCCTGATATGGTGGTGCAAATGATCGCCATCGGTGAACAGTCTGGTACCTTGGATATCATGTTGGGAAAAATTGCGGATTTCTATGAAGATGAAGTGGAGACCGCGGTGAAAGCCATGACTTCTCTTCTTGAACCTTTGATGATGGTGGTCTTGGGCGGTATTATCGCAGTCCTCGTTATCGCCATGTACTTGCCGGTCTTCACTATGGGAGACGTGATCCAATAACATGCGGGTAAGTCTAAGTTTGCAAAACAACAAATCGCAGGGATTGCTGGTGGAGTTCACCCGCATCTCCCTCTATTTGATCATTCTTCTTGTTGGAGTGATCTCCAGCTTCTTCCAGTCGGGATTTCTGAATTGGGATCTTATCGGTCCTTTTTATGGCATCATCTGCTTTGCTTTGACCATGCATCTGATCTGGGTGGCTCAGTGGGAAAAGTTGATCACCAAGCCGATTTTGTTGTTCTCGGGCTTTGCTCTTGATTCTCTGCTGATCTCTCTTTTGATTTACTATTCTGGTTTCAACCAGTCTCTGTTCTTGTTCTTGCACCTTGTGAACATTCTGCTTGCGGGCATGGCCTGTCAAAGTGTGGGGGCTCTCGGAGTTGCTTTCTTTACGAGTATCTTTTTTACGACGGCGGCGATCTTCTCTCCAGAGATGAAGGCCTTGCAGTTCTTGTTTCTCTTGGCCTTGAATAACATCGCTTTCTTTTCTGTGGCGGGAATTTCAGGTTACCTCAGTGAACAATTGCAAACTGTGGGAAGAGAGCTTAAAAAAACCGGATTGAACCTGCGTTCTGCTCAAGAGTTGAACAAGGTGATTCTTGAGAATATCCCTTCGGGCATGTTGAGTTACACAGACAGTGGAGACATCATTCAGGCCAACCAGTCGGCCGCGGGGATTCTTGGCTATGAGAGTCTTTTGCAAAAGAATTGGTTCTCTCTTTTTCCAGATTTCAAAAATAACCAAGACAGCTTCAAAGGCGATATTAAATACACTTCGCCAGATGCCACTGCGGCAAAAATATTGGGTGTGACAGTCTCTCGTATTTACAGCGCAGATCTTCAAGAAAACATTTCTATTGCTCTGATGGATGATCTAACTCGCGTGAGAGAGTTGGAGTACAGCGCTCGTCAAAATGAGAAGCTGGCGGCTGTCGGTGGCTTGGCTGCGGGGATTGCCCATGAAATCCGTAACCCCTTGGCTGGAATCAGCGGCAGCATCGAACTGCTCAGTCAAACTGTCAGTAATGACGACGATAAAAAGCTCATGAAAATCATCTTGCGAGAGATTGACCGTCTCAACAATCTCATCACGGAGTTCTTGGAGTATGCACGTCCAGAAACTCCTCCCACAGATCCTGTGGATGTCTCATCTTTGCTTTCTGAGGTGTTGGACTCTATGAAGACCAATGGGCAAGTGCGGGCTGATGTGGAACAGGTCCGTGACTATGCGGAGAAGCTCGTGATCTTGGGTAAGCGAGACAAGTTAAAGCAGGCCTTCCTGAATATCATCATCAACTCCTATCAAGCCATGGGCGAGGCTCCGAGTGCTTCAGTTCGTGTTGCAGGAACATTGACCGAAAAAGAAGTCGTCATTCGTATCAAAGACTCAGGCTGTGGCATGAGTGAAACGACTTTGAAAAGAATGTTTGAGCCCTTTCATACGACGAAAGCGAAAGGCACAGGCCTTGGTCTGGCTGTGACTCATAAGATTCTTGAGGGTCATGGTGCGAAAGTGGTTGTTGAGAGTGAGAAAGATAAGGGCACGGAGTTTATTCTGTCTTTTCCTAGGGTTAACCTAGTCTGAGAGATAAAAGCTTTTGATAAATGGCCGCTGAATTGAGAGAATGATTTAATAAATTGGATGTGGGAGCGTATACATGAAGTCGAGAATTCTTGTTGTCGATGACGAAGAATCAATTCGCGAATTTTTGGAGATCATGCTGAAGAAAGAGGGCTATGAAGTCACTCTGGCTGAAGATGGTCAAAAAGCAAAAGATCTGTTGGTCAAAAAATCATTTGATATGATCATCTCTGATTTGCAGATGCCTCACGTCACGGGTATCGAACTTTTGAAACATGTTAAGGAATCTTACCCTGAGACTGTGTTCATGTTGATCACAGCATTCGGTACAACGGAAACTGCCGTTGAGGCCATGAAGATGGGTGCTTATGATTACCTGACTAAGCCATTCAAAATTGATGAAGTTCGTTTGAACATTCACAATGCTCTTCGTTCGCGCAATCTCGAAGTTGAAAATAGAACTTTGAAAAAAGAGTTGGTGAAAGAGTATTCATTCCAGAGCATGATCGGAAACTCTTCGGCTATGCACGTGATCTTCGACATGGTGAAGAGAGTGTCTCAGACCCCAACAAACGTGTTGATCACAGGGGAGTCGGGAACAGGTAAAGAGGTTGTAGCAAAAGCCATTCACTACAACGGTCCTTTGAAGGATCGTCCTTTCGTGACAGTGAACTGCGGTGCCATCCCTGAAAACTTGATGGAATCAGAAATGTTCGGTCATAAAAAAGGTTCATTTACAGGAGCCGTGGCTGATAAAGCCGGTCTCTTCGAAGTGGCTGACGGCGGAACACTCTTCCTCGATGAGGTGGGTGAGTTGCCATTGACGATTCAGGTAAAGCTTCTTCGTGCAATCCAAGAACGTGTGATCCGTCGCGTGGGTGCGACAGATGACAACAAAGTTGATGTGCGTATCATCGCAGCGACAAATCGTAACTTGGAAGAAATGGTTCAAAAGGGCGGCTTCCGTCAAGATTTGTTCTATCGCTTGAATGTTATCAATATTAAAACTCCTCCATTGAGAGATCGTCGTGAAGACGTTCCTTCTTTGGCGAATCATTTCTTGAAAAAGTACAATGATCGCTTGGGTAAAAATATCGGAGCCATCTCTCAAGAGGCGATGGAAATCCTTAAGAAGTACGACTATCCAGGAAACGTGCGGGAGCTCGAGAATTTGATTGAACGCACCGTGGCTCTTGAGGGCGGCGCGACGATTCTTCCAGAATCATTGCCACCTATGGTGAACACTTCTTCAGGTCGCAAAATGGCCTCTTCGAACGAAATTGAAATCGGCGATGATGGCGTGGACTTGGACAAGGTTATGGGGCAAATCGAAAAAGAGCTTTTGGTGAAAGCAATTCACTCTGCTGGGGGCGTAAAAAAGAGAGCCGCAAAATTGTTGCACATCTCTTTCAGATCTATGCGCTACCGTATTGAGAAGTACAATCTGGGCGTAGTTGGCGACGACGAACTTGACGACGAATAAGATCCATAAAAGAAAATAAAAAAAGGGAGCAGCAAGCCTTACTATTACCCACATCTCTGAGGTGTGGGTTTTGTATTTGAATACTGCAATACTTTGGGAACATACCGCCTCGATAGGATCATTCCTGCATAAGTGAATTTGTGGCTCGTTGGTCACTCCTGAGAGGGGACTCTCAGGAGTCTAAGGTACTGGCCGAGCTTTAATTGAGAGTTTTTTTATAGCTCTGCCGTACTCTCACTTTCCCGAAAATTTTAGCCCCTTTAGGGGCCGAGGGCATGGATGCCCGAGTTTTCGGGAAACACAGACAGGATGTCTGATTCGGACGGAGCCTAAAGTAAAGAACTTCCCACATTCAACAATAGATATGGGTAATAGT